>Ga0180434_10002127_pt1 | contig 27138 bp, 43 predicted proteins | sample SS_ome_7_FD_132453 | JGI IMG/M metagenome (GOLD analysis project Ga0180434, IMG submission 132453) | Hypersaline lake sediment archaeal communities from the Salton Sea, California, USA - SS_1_D_2 metaG | ecosystem: Environmental > Aquatic > Non-marine Saline and Alkaline > Hypersaline >... | reverse complement strand
TTTTTGTTTACCTCGTATGTTTTAATTTAATCTAAACAAAAGAGAATGAAGTTTTATTTATAAATGTTTCGATTAGAAGTCTTAAAATTTAAGACCCTACCCTACCAAACCTCACCGTACCCCATCCGACCCTAACGTACCTCAACCTACCCAACCTGACCACGAACATGAAATTTCCTTTGGATTTCGGGAAAAGCGAACTCAAAATAAATTGCCTTCGACGGACACCAGAAATGGATAGTTCGCCAAAGAACTCTTTAGCGAACTGTTCCGTGTGGCGTAGTAGTTGTTGACACACAACAGATAAAGAAGGTTTTAATCTAGTCCGTCGAAGGCATCACGTAAACTTTGTGGGTTCACATGAGTATAAATTTGGGTAGTGCTTAATTGAGCATGACCCAATAGTGCCTGTATAAATCTAATATCAACCTTCTTCACGTTAAGATAATGTGTCGCTCCACTATGTCTCAGAGTATGGAAATGAATATCTTTATTTAATATTTTCTTCGACGCAATCTTTAGTGCTTTCTGCAATCCTCTTTTACCTATACCGACAGGGACGTTCTGCAAGAACCTTCTTGTCTCTTTCATTATCGGGATGTCTCTATCCTTGCTCCCCTTCCCCTGCTTAATCCTGATGAACCCACCATTGAAGTCGATATCTTCCTTTTGCAGGTTCGCCACCTCGCTGACTCTCATACATTGATAGAAACCTAATATGAACGCTGTCCTCTGATTCTTTAATTTAGTTTTCTTCACTAACTCTATAAGTTCTTCTTCTTTTATTGTATCAGGCAAGACTAATGCCAATCATATCACCGCTTTTATTTTATGCTGACTATCTTATTATGTGTCCTTTCTTTCCTCTGCTCCATCGGTTTTGATAGCTTTCCGTTATACCATCTCTTATTGCATCTCTTACAATGTTCTAATGAGTATTTGACTCCACCACTTCTGCTCCCTGATGAATGAGGTTTATAGCAAACCCTCTTGACCATGTGTTCTGTTTTTTCCTTACAGTATCGACATTCCATTATTTTAGTTTTCATTTTGATTTATTTTTTCTTCTCAAAGTCAACACACAAAATCCCAAACGGACAACACCTTTTATTATCCAACAAACATTTTTCATTCCTATAATGTTTACATAATTTAAAATTCTGTCTTTTGACATCTTCTGGATTTCTTCGTTTCATACTAAGCACCTTTATCTTCTTCTTGACTTTCTTCAAGATTTCTTTTTCTTTTTCTGGAATCAAAAATTTACTGACCCACTTTCTTTTCATGTTCTCTCCCTATCTTTCTTGTCGCCTTGAAAATATATTTGAAATCGCTGACGCATGATACCAGATAAGCTATCATCAATCCTGTGTTCTCGACTGAACCGCTAAGGTTCAAATCCATATAGAATAATAAAGGGACGAACCCTAATATTATCCCACCCCACAAAACAAAAAATTCCTGACGAGGATTTAACTCATCGTCATCGATTATCACTATACCCCCATCTTCCCATTTGACTTCGATGTCCTTTTCTGAACAGCATCTGTAAACTATGATGTGTCCGAGTTCATGAAAGATTATTATAGCGACGAATAATAATAACCAATGAACAATCTTCACAAGCAAGTGTGAGGGGATGAAAGAGGACACCAAAACATCCCCCTCACTTACCCAACCTTTCGAGTGTAGGTAATATGTCTTTGACTTTGGGTTTACATTTCTCACAGTAAGTTTTGATATCCCCTAATAATTTGTTCCTTTTCTTTGGGTCATGATACCCAACTGAAAAAACTTTTTGCTTACAATCGTTGCACAGACTATTATATAGTTTAGTCATTAGGTGCATCAACCTAATGGTCTTACGGAAACCTTTTTTCAAACCAAAATGTTGCATGATATCTTGTTCTTTTTCAATGAGCTGTTCCATTCGCCTTCACCCCCTTCTAAAAACATATAATGGGTCTCGCAAACCCGCAATAGTGCGGTTCTCTAATGTATTTACTAGTATTACTAGTGATTATATGTCAAATTTTGTCTTTCTACTAGTATTTCTACTAGTATTACTAGTAATTATATGTCAAATTTTGTCTTTCAATTTACGAAGCTCTTCAATTCTCCATTTTTTTGATAATAAAGGAGTTAAATGAACATCATATGTATCAATTATATCAAGAGTATCATATCGATGTGGTGCTTGATATTTATCACCAATCTTCCTTGCTTTAACTTTCCCTAATTTAGCATGGTTTCTTAGTGTTTGTATAGTTAATCCTGTGAGCATACTCGCTTCGCTTGGGGTTAGGTATTCTTTTACAGCAGATTGTATCTCTTCGGTCTTAAAGTTATCTTTTAGTTCTTGTATGAAATCAGAGAAGTGTTTACCTTTGTACTCTCTGTATGTTTCATCATTGACATTGTTAACAGAAGGCAATGGTTTCAAGAACCAACCCTTGAATGATGAACCCGCAGGTAGTTGTATGTTTACAACTTGCTTGGTTGCATACCCTTCCTTGCTTATCTTTCTTATAGCAGATTCACTTACATAACAGATTATCTTTCCTCTTTTATACACATGAACTATTGTCTGAACCCTATGATTCCTAACATATGAATCTAATGTAAAGAAGTTCGGAACACAGATGAACACACAGACATTCTTCTGTCTCATCAAAGCAAACAGCTTGACCATGTTTCTGTTTCCTGTCTTTGCTGATTCTCTACTGAATAAGAATAGGTTTCCTTCATCTAAAACAAATGCCTGACCCTTCTTTGATTTAGCAAGACCATCAATAAATTCTTCTGGTGTAAAACAAATCCTTTCAATACAAAAGGTGGGGTCAACTGCACAAGCCATCTGGATTGCTACTGTTGACTTACCCCCACCTTCCATGCCTGACACAACAGTAAAATGGTCTCTGTCTTGTTTATGGATTACTTTCCAGATGTTAAACATCCTCTTCCATGTCAACCCATTAAAGAAATATCCCCTCATATACTTTCTGCTCTTCAACCACTTTACAAATAAAGGAGAAGTATCATGACAGTTATAATTTATCCTCTCGATTATCTCATCCCATGACAGACCTGCTTTATCTTTATCAGGTGTGTCTGCATCTGGATTAGTTACATCTACCATCTCAATCACTCTTTACTGATGTGTATAATGTTCTAACTATGTTCTCTGTCTGGTCACTATAAGTTATCTTTCTCTTCACAATCTCTAATGAAATCTTATCGAATGGTTCGACGTTCTCTCTAATGTATTCAATCAACTCTGACTTTTTCATCATTACCACCCTTACAACCCTTTGAATAGTATCTGTTTGTTATGGACAAGAGCATCCCTTCTCTTCTTTATCTTTTTCAATATCCCTGCTAACATCCCCTGCTTTAAATTGGATTTCTCGTTCATTACAGACAGGACAAGATAGATTTCATCAAGGAAGTCTTCCTCATCTATTAACTTCTTGAACTGTCTGTCTCCATCAAATATTTTCATTCTCATCTTAACTTCTCCCCCCGCATTCTTCATAACACATCAAGTCTAGGTTTCCACCAACATCATATTGGATAGAATAAAGTATCATATAATATTCATGGGTATATCCATATTGCTCATGAAAGTTTGTTAGGTCATCATAAGTAAAATTATTATGTTCGCTTATTAGTTTAACATCTTTGATACATTTATCTACACAATCCCAATCAACAGTATCATCATCCCCGAAAAAAGTTACTAGATATACAACAGTAAATATAAGAACGATAGATAGGAATAAAAACCAAATCCCAACCATGCTTCCTTTGTCTTGTTTATCCATCTTAATCTTTTATGTGATATCTATATTATCATAGACGCTCCCCTTGTCAGGCATTATAACTCCTAGTTCATGAGCGATAGCATTCAATACCGCAAACCATCTCGAAAGACTTAACCTAAATCTCAAATCACTTTGGTATTCGAGATGGATAAAAAAGAACATACAGTTCTTCTTCACCTTCTGACTTTTATCATATTGGTCTTTTTGCATTCTAGGTATCAACTCAATCTCTAACTGTTCCAAGACTTTGAATACTGTCAGGTAATCAGTAGCGACCATATATTCATGTGCCGCCTTCATCAGACTTCTTATAGTCAATGCATAATCGACTCCTGCGTTGAACTGTGGAGTCCCCCACTTCTTGAAATCTGGTTCGTATGCCATCTTCGTTATGGATTTTCATCGTCGGTAACTTTTGGATTCGATTCTTTATCTGGTGCATCTTGTGTCGTCTGGTACTGAGTTCCATCAACCTTTACCCCCAATGCTAGACTTAGAGAGGTTATCTTATCTAACAAATCCGCATTCATCTTCTGCATCTGTGACGCTGTATGTTGTGAGTCGATGGCGGGTTTTGCTATGTCTCCCCAAAATATTAATAACAATGCTACTAACATTATAACTCCCATTATCGACGTCATCGCTATAATCTTATCAGGTGTCCATCTCCCTTTCCTCATCTGTTCTGCTTTTTGGTATTGTTGGACTATGACTTCTCTTTGTGTTTGTGTGAATGGTCTAAAGTTATCGATAACTTTCAATCCCTCGATAGAGGTATAACCTACAAGTTCCCTTATTGTCCTTCCGTTCTTATCCTTTCTTATCCTGAACCTTACTCCGTCGTCCTTGATAAATATATATTCATCCTCTGAAATCTTATATGCTTCTGCAAGTTGTATCCCTCTATTCCCGACGTCGATTGCTTTACTCGGTGGTTTAGGTATTCTAATCTTTTTCTGCCACCATACTGTCGTCCAATATGCCGCTCCTGTCTGTTTGTCTATCTTCTCCCAACAGATATAATCTTTGACGTATGCTTTCTTGCTCAATGGTTCTCTTATCCTTAACCGATTCCCCCTCATGACTGCCAAGAACCATGAGATGAAGAGACCGAAGACTAAGAGACTTATTACAATAACACCCATCCCTAACCAATAAGAAGTATTCGCCATTTTAATTATGGGTATCTCTCCTCATACTCTTCTCCGTCGGTAGTATTATCTTCCATATTCTCGTTATCTTCCTCTAATAAATCATCGTCATCTATCTCTTCCTCATCGTCTTTTTTTTTAACTGTCCTGACTGTCTTCACTTTCTTCTTAGTCTTCATCCCTTTTGGGGGTGTCGGTGCGACATCAAGGATGTCCTCATCGAGTGGTTCGTCCTGTCTCCTCGTGGGTTGCGGATTTATAGGTCGAATCCTTTGCTGACTAGATGGTTTTTGTCTGTTAACACCTCTACTTTCCCCTTGCTCTTCACCTTCATCTTTTGGTAATATCCCTCGACGTTGGAGTTCCATCACCAACAAATTATGTTTTTCTTTTAACTCCTGCACGTCGGCAAAAGCATCAACGATATCGTATGGCATATTTTTCACCTCACCCCATAGTTTATCCAATCATTATCCAATCATTATCAAATTTTTCATAGCTACAACAAGCCCTAAGTCATGAAACATATCGACTGCAAACATCAACGCAAGGATTATGTAGATGCTCATCACCCAATGGTAATGAAAGTCGGATATGATTCCTGTCCTCGCTAAGATATATCCGATGATTATCAAAGATAACAACAAACCCTGAACAAGAACTTTCTTTGCCATCTCCAGATAGAACTGCCACTTTCCTGTCGGGACAGTCGGTAAGTCATGGATTTCTCCTGCGATTGGATTCGCTTCGACAACTTTGATAACAGGGATATTCCCTTTCTGTATCTCTTGTTGGTACGCAGACAAGACAGTAGATTCATAAGTGAACCCGACTGCAAATAGGTTCATGACTATTGCTAAGATTACAATCCCATCGAGAAACCACATCTTCTTCTTGTTATGTTTGATATATAATTCATTAAGAAACTTATGCTCTTTTTTCAGTTCAGATTCTATGACCTGTTTCCTCGCCATCAAATCAATCAATCGGTTCGTCATTGTTCTGCTTTTGCGAACTACTTATATTTATTTTTTATTGTGCTAGAGAATATGAAACCCTACCCTAACTTACCTTGCCACACCCAACCTCATCAAACCACAACCTACCATAGCCCAAAAAATATGAGTTATGATTATTAAACCCTATCAAACCAAAGCAAACCAAACCATACCACAACGGAGCAAACCATACCAAGCCCAACCCTACCATACCGCAATTAATATGAGTCGTGATTATGAAACCCTACCCAACCTAACCGTAACAGACCAAACCTTATCATACCCAACCATATCGAGTGTGATTGATGATTATGAAACCCTACCTAACCTAACCGTATCTTACCCCAACGAACCCCACCTGACCGAACCTGACCCAACCATAAATTATGAATATGAAACCCTACCATACCAAAACATACCTTAACTCACCACACCGCACCCCACACTACCAAACCCAAGATTGAAAGGAATGGTGTTTTGTTTATAATACTTTTGAAACCATACCATACCTCAAAAATACCATGCCTAACCTGACCTTACCTCACCTTAAAATATAATTTGTGATATATATAAATGTCTAGTGGTTATTCTAATATCTATTTTGTATTATTCATTTTAAATATTTTTAGGCAATCTTCTTTACAAAAGTACCTTCCTTTGAACTCAAAGTGGGATGGATTAGTACCACAGACCGCACAATTTATGTAAATTGGGTCTAAAAGTTCGGAAAAATCTATTGGTTCATCAGTTTTATGACACTTATGACAGATATGACCTATATCCCACTCAGATTTCCATATAGGGTAGCTAAGTGGAAAAGGAGTCATATCTGTCATAAGTGTCATATTATTATTTTCACTATTGAAAGTAATTCCATCAATGAATCTATCGCTTACATATTTGTCTCCAATCATGCGAGAAGTTCTTTGGATAGATAACCCTTCCATGCTCAATATATCATTAAATTCCTTATACCCAACCCTTCTTTTCTTCTTTTTATGTAAATATTTTCTATAATTATTATATACTTCACTATATCTTTCATAACCATTAGAATCCCGTATATAGTATTCTTTCAAGAAAGTTTTCAATGGATTACTATTCTCAATATATTTCCTTCTACGCTCTTCTATCGTGCCTTGATTAGTGAATTTACCTCGCTTCAATAACTCAGGGAGTATCTTAGTTATCTTCCTAGCAAGATTATTATATTCAATATCAGGGATAGTCTTTAGGATATCATGACCTTCTGGAAAGATATTAGGAAAATCCAATATCAACCATCTCCTGTAAAACCCTTCTGAATCATCATGGGATATCGGTAGACTGTTACTTGCAATCACAATCTTTGCATAATTGATTTCATCAAAAGGATTCTTGTTCTTGTATTCGATACCGACAACATCCCCACCAACTAATCTTTTCAACAATGAAGTCTTTGTCATCACTCCAAAGTTAGTCTCCCCCATCGAAGCAACTAATTTCTTATGCAACTTACTTGACTCGAATCTTGATTCTAACAATATATCCAATTCAGTAGAACATATATTCTCTTTACCTACAAAGTTATTTAGCATCCCTAAGAACTTACTCTTTCCATTTCTACCAGAACCGACAAGACAGAATACAAGATGGATTGGGTAATCTGCTAGACAACAATAAGCAAGAATCTCATAAGCAGTCTTCTTATATTCTTCACCGACCCAATCGGTTATCAGTTTATCCATGACAGGAGTATTATCACTTCCACCGAGTTCATGAGGGATAGGATTCGTAAAGAAATAATCAGGAGTCACTTCGTAAATATTACCACTTCTCAAACTAAATGCCTTATCCCTAAATTGAATCCAATGTTTCTTAGCTTCTTTAGGTTTCTTCTGTCGACCCACTCTCTTGAATGCTTCCATATAACTTGACTTAATCCTTGAAGAAACAGTCTGACCCATGAATCCCAATGTGCTATCCAAGAAATTCATCATGTCAACTTCATCGACTACTTTATATTTATATCCGTCCCACATCCAGAACAGACACGATTCATCATAGAAGAAAGGTTGTTGCTCATAGAAATCTTCCACGTTCTTTACATAGTTATCGATTAATATTCCGCTAAATGTTTTCTTCTTTTTTTTATTGAAACCTTTTAATGGTGTCTTAGCTTCTTCAAATAGGGAACAATGAGAATTAAGATTAGTTTTCTGATTTGTTTGGTTTAATAAATCCCCTTCGGTTCTTTCCTTACATCGATAACAATCATTCTCTTTATCATATATCAGACTTGCACAATTTTGACATATAGCACTTTCAAGGAATGATTTACCTAAAGGGATGGATGATTCATCTCCTTCTGACATATTGTATTACCTCTTTTTAGATACCTTTGATAACCTGCTTCAATATCTTTTATAGATATCTTTCTACTTGATAAGTCTGCTATTATATTCGACCACATTTTTATAGTTCTCCACTTTCTCTAAAAACTTTAATCTCATTCGAGGGTAGGAATGCACCGCCCTCAAACAATCAAAACATAACATGAACTTCTTCTTTTTATGAGTCCATTCAAATAAGTTGACAAACCTTTCTCCACACCTTCGACATTTTAATCTACCCATAGTATCACCTAAAAAAATAAAATAAAAAATAAAAATTAATTAAATCTAATTACCCAATCTACTCTATCTTTATCTTTCCAAATCCGTCTGAATCTGTAATCACTTGTATCTGGTCTTTTACTTCTGGTAGTTTTCCGTACTTCTTATGATACTTACCGAGATTGCTCTTCGGTGAGTATACCGTCTTTCCACCCTCTTCTAAATAAGTGAAGAGTTGAGAAATCTGTGGTTTGCTGTCTGTCCCTATATCGACATCAACAGTTACGTTGATAGCTTTCTGTTTAGTGTCTCCCTGCCACTTATCTGTATTCTTGACGAAGTCTTCGACTACCCCATCATCAATCGTTGCAATCACTCCATTCAGAATTTTGTCTGGTTGCAGTTGCATTTGCTCTTTGCTTTCTTTTGCGTTGTACCCCATTTTGCTTTACCTCGCTTTTTACTTTACCCTTCCAAAAGAAGAGTAAGCAATTTTTTTAAGAACCACTTGTATAAATACTTTATTGATTTCTAAAAGATATATCAGAAGTGTTGAAAGATATCGACTAACAATGATAGGGTCAAAAATAGGATTAAAATATGGTCAAACAGTATCAAACAGGGTCAAAATTAAAAATAAAAAAGAAAAAGATTTAGGAAGAGAACCTTCCCCATAGATAGGTTATCAAGATTCCAATGATAACTGCGGCGACGATAACAGTTGCAATCGTCCCTAACTTCTCAGGGATTTTTGCTACACCGCTTACGCCTGATGCAGTTGCATTGAAAGACTCTTCACCTGATACTGTCGCTGATACATTGTAATTGCTAGATGATTCTCCTGTTCCATTTGCACAGTTAGGTGCGACAAAGTTATTGTGCGTTGAGTTAGGACAGGTGTAACACGTTGCACCGTCCTGATGCTCTAATGCACCGTCACATTGGTCATCCCTAACGTCAGTCATAACTTCTAATCCATACGCTAATGCAATTCCTAGAACTACTAAGGTAAGTCCAATTCCAAGAAGTTCTCCAACTTGAAATTTTGCTTTCATCTTATATTCTTGCGAACCTTCCCCATAGGTATGTTATCAGAATACCGATGATTACTGCGGCTACAATAACGGTAGCGATAGTCGGCATCTTTTCAGGAATCTTCCCGACACCTGTGATTGCATCTCCTGTTGCGTTGTATTCGCTAGAATTTTCTGTCATATCTGATTTAACGTCAGACATTACTTCTAATCCGTAAGCCAGACCGATACCAAGAACAACAAGGGTCAATCCAATTCCTAGAAGTTCACTAACCTGAAAGTTTGCCTTCATCTTTGCACCTCCCTTATCTACTTGCAAATCTTCCCCATAGGTATGTTATCAGAATACCGATGATTACTGCGGCTACAATAACGGTAGCGATAGTTGGCATCTTGTCTGGTATCTTTCCTACACCTGTGATTGCGTCTTGTGTTGCGTTATACTCTGCTGTGTCTGCTGTCATGTCGTCACGAACATCTGACATAACCTCTAATCCATAAGCTAGACCGATACCCAAAACAACAAGGGTTAATCCGATTCCTAGCAATTCACTCACTTGAAATTTTGCTTTCATTTGCTAAACCTCTTTTGCACATTATAGTCTGTGCGACTTATATCGAAGGTTTAGGTCGACATACTATAAAAACCCTTTGTCACAAATATCATAAATGTGATACTCTTTCAAAGATAAATCAATGACAAAAAAATATCATTCGGGAAAGGCGAACTAAATTATCAAAAAGTATATAAATGTTCGATACATAGAGGTATAAATGGTCATTAGTTCTGCGGAAGCCCAACAGATTATTGAAGCAGGTAGGTCTAGGCAACTTTCTCCATTTGAGCGTGAAAAACTTAGAGAGTATGATGAAGACCTGCAAAAGAAAAGAACTGCACAGATGACTGTTGAAGAACGTATCCGTCGTGGTGATTTTACAGGATTACAATTAGCACAGATGAAGTACCAAAAGAAAGCAGAAGGACTCCAACAATCAAGGTTAGAAGCAGAACGACAATTAAGAGAAGCGGCAGAAAGAGGTGCAAAGCAGGATGAACTCCGAAGATTAGAACGTCGATATGAATTTGTCAATCGACAATATCAGAATGCATTAGCACGTGCAGGTGGGATGCAGACAGAACGAGGACAGAAACTTTCTGAACAGGCATTAGCAAAAGCAGAAGCAGGACTAGGAAGATATTCATTGACGCCGACAGAAGAAGGATATCTTGAAAGGAGATATGATTATCCCACGAGAGAAGAATATGTCGAACAGTATAGGAAGAACTTACAGACGAATCTATTCGCAAGACAAAAAGTATCTCAGGAAGTCCAACAGGCATGGACTCAAAGATTCCAAGCGACTGAATCACAGGTTGCACCTAATCGACCAAAAGAACTCACTTCCTTAGAGAGGACTAGGGAAACATTGACTGCATTAGGTGGACAGGTCGAGATTAAGGAGATGCCTTCTGGATTGAAATACCTGACAGGGACATATCAGGGAAGGACAATATTTGTCGAAGAAGGAAAACCATCTGGAGTATATACTAAAGAAGGGGTTGAGGTCGGTGTTACAGGAGCAGGGACAACACCAGAAGAAATCAGGAAGACGACAGGTTTGACAATAACTGCATATCCGACGAGTCCAAAGACAACCTTTCATGGATTAGGAAAATATCCTACTGTAAAGATACCTAAGCAAGAAAATTGGTTTGAGAGGAATATCAAAGAAGATATTGTTATGGGAGTAAAGGATATAGCTTTCGATATAAAAGTATTTGGGAGAGATACTTCAAAGAAGCTAAAAGCAGGATATGAATATGTAGAACAGAAAGTAGATTTAGCAAAAGATTATTATAAAGGAAAATTATATGAAGCAAAGTATCAGTTCATGCTTTCTGCTGAACCAACATTACAAAAGTGGAAAGGCTATTATGAGGGGGGGAAAGATGTCATAAGTAGACTCCCAACTCCTTCTTTCTCCCCTTTTGCTGTTTATTTCTCTACTGCAAAGAAACAATTGGATATTGCAGGGTCTCGTTACCTCGTACCTGCATACGAGAGGGGAGTCCGACCTGTTCTCTCCTCTCTTTTAATCTCTTCTAAAATTAGCTTACAAAAAGGGATAAGTGTTGGAAAAGAGGTTTATAGAGCAGGACGAGAAAAGATAATAAGTGTGACGAGCAGATTACCAGAAGCAACATTTAAGTTCCCTAGCTTACCTTATGAGAAGGCAGTCCCTAAATATGTCGAGACTGCTTTTGAGACAACTATAAAGAGACCTATTGTAGAACCTATTTTAGCGGTGACTTCTATCTCACCAAAACAAAGGGAGATTACTTCACAGGCAATAGTTCCTAAAACATTTTATACCGCAGGGGTTAAAGTAACAGAGCAGGGAACAGAAGTTGTCAAAGGAATCTATGAAGGAGTTAGGACTCAACCGATAAAGACAATCGGAACTTTTGCGATAGGATTCGGTGTTTCATCTGTATTGAAAACAATCCCTTATGTTGCAAGGTCGACAGGTGCTATGAATGTTTTCAAAAAAAGATTTCTAACTTCTAGTGCCGCTACAAAGATTAGGTTTGCAACCGCTCCTCAAAAAGTTAGTAAGCTATTGACTGCTTCTTATGTAGGTTCAACTGCAATTAGAGTTGCCGCCGCACCATCAGGACAGAGAGCAAAGACATTTGGTATGTTCTTATCGACAGAATATTTCCCATTCAGAGCAGGGATGAAAGCATCAGAGTTTGCGTGGGAAGTGTTCCCATCTTTAGCGTCGAGAACTGCTTATCAGGTCAGAAGGATTCCTGAGAGAGTTATCACTCAGTCACGAAGGATAAAGGAAAGGATAACAAAAGGGTATAATGTTGTTGAAGTTGATACAGGAAAAATTTTGTATAAATATCCAAAGAAAAGTGTTTTTAGAGTAGAGATGACACCAGAAGAGTATGTAAAGGTATTAGCTAATCGTGGTCAGATAGATTATAAAGTTGGGAAGATAAGCGGAATCCGAAAGGGTGCGGTAACATTTGGTACTTATTCAAGAGGAACAGGACAACCAACAATAGAATTAACAAGGATAGGGTATGCAGGTGCGGGTGGGTATACAACTAAACAAGAAGTTATTACACATGAATTAAAACATTATTTCCAAGATATAAGCGGTCAGCTAAAAAGCACAAGTGGTATACCTAAGGAATCAATAGAATATCTCGCAAGAGCTTATGCTAAGAGAACGTCTTCATTAAAGTTTGATGTTGACGTGGGTGTCTATAAATCTTATGTTAGGGGACAATCTTTTATTATAAAAACAAGAACGCTTCCTAAAATTGTATATCCAAGAACAGATGTAACTGTATTAGGAAAAAGAACCCTAAGATTAGAACCATCAACAGGAAAGATTATACCTATCCAGAAAGGATTGACTTATGCAGGGAAGTTCAAGATAAAGACATCACAGTTTACAACTTTCTTAAAACAAAAGTTCAGGACAGTTACCGACTCATTCGGTAGGAGTTATGTCAAAGGTAAAACAATCTCTGACTTCTATGAAATAAAGTTTGATAGGTTAAAGACAGGTGACTATCGAGTAAGGTATTATGTTCGTGGAACAGATAGATTAATCTCAGAAAAATTATTACCTGCACAAGAACCATATACTTACACACCAAAATTCAAAGCAGGGAGTAAAGGAAGAAGTCCACCGTTTATCGAGACACCGACTGCTGAGAAATATAAAGTTGGGAAAGTGAGACAGGCATATCTTAAAGTACAAGAGTTTGCAAAAGTATTAGGGAGAAGACAGGGATTCCAAGATTTAAGGATGAGACAAACATTGTTAGTCGGTGAAGCAGAATCATTGTATGTTAAAAGAAGTATCATGACGATGGGAGTTAGAGATATCCGAAAAGTAGAATATGCTAACCCATTCACAGGACGGTTGAGATATAAATTATTACAAAGAGATTTATACACTCCTGTCCCTGAATATGTTAGACAAGCGGTAAGGAAACCAGATTTGATGAAGTTTGATTATTATAACCAACAACTGTTGAGGAAGACATGGAAAGAACCAAAACTTACTGATGTCGAAACTTCATTCTATCAGTTGAAACAGACACTCGTTGAGAAGAGAGGGAGAGTAGCACCTGTAAGGACAGTCTATGAAGCTATCGAGAAACTTAATAAAGATGTTGGGAAAGCAGGAACATTGATGCCACCAAGAAATGTAGTTAAAAGAATTGCAAGACCTATCAGTACACCTGCATCACTAAGACCGACAACTACAAGTCTATCACCCCCGAAACCTGAAATTGTCGGTACAAGGAAAGTGCAGATAGAGATTCCAAAGTCAGATTTTGCAAAGGCATTCCCATCTGTATCGATACCTATAACTCAACCATTTGTCGAGAGCGTTATAAGGAATATCCCAAAGACAACACCAACCATTGTCCCTCTCTATTTTACTACACCAACAGAGAAAACTGAATCAGTTATAAGGAGCAGGATAAGGTCGATAGTTGAAGTTAGGTCAGATGTAAAACCAGAGCAGGAAGTGTTGCCTGAGATAAAGATTGAATCAGATGTTGCAGTTAAGTCTGATGTCCAAACAAAACAAGATATTGCTGTTGAGAATGTAGTCCAACCGCCTGTTACCATAACTCCCCCAACACCTACTCCAACACCAACAAGGATAATAATCCCACCAGAACCACCACCAGAATATCCAAGAATAACTTCATTCAGGTTTGAGTTTGAACCATTAGTTGGGAAGAAAAAGAAAAAGAAGAAAAAGATAAAACCCTTCTTTAAGTATGTCCCATCACTTTATTCCTCTTTCGGTGGAATAACTGCAAAAGCACCAAAACAATATTTAGAGACAGGTTCGATACCTGTTTCTGGTTTGGAGATGAGACCAATTTTTACTAAATATTAAAAGTTGTAAAAGTTAAAACGAGGTGAATTATAAAATGGAACAACAACAATCAACAACATCAGGAAGCAGTAATGCAGGTGTAATAAACAATACATCCTTTATGATGATGAGGATAGATACTTCTCCGCTTATCAAAAACCTAAGAAAAGCATTGGGTGTTAATGAGTCTGTCATAGTTGAAGATGCAAATGGAAACTATGTAGAGAAATGGATTAAGCATGGAAAACCAAGAGCGAATGGTGAAGGCATAATGCAGATATGCAATCGTGTCGAAACTATCCTTAACCAACATACAGTTCAAGCTAATCTCGACAAGGATAGGGTTCAATACTGTGAGTTTGTCGCAAGGGTCAGGGAAGAGATAACAAATGTAATCGTAACTAAATGCTATGATTGGGATATTGATGATAGCGATATAAACGATATAATAGATTCTATATTAGATATTGTCGAGTTGTTCCTTACAAGGTCATTAGATAATAAGGAAAGAGAAAGTTATAGCAGTCAGTTCCAAGCGAAGGAAGTTGTTACTAATCAACCATCGAGAGGTGGTCTCCTGAGCATCGCAGATGGAATGGGGATGGGTGCTAAGAGAAGATGAACAAAGGGACTTTATTGATGGTAATAGGATTCCTTCTGTCATTAGATACAGCTTATGGAAGTGCAACAACAATGAACTATCTAACTAAAGGATATGCAGACACATTATATTGCCAATTATACGGAACTTGCTATTTAAAAAATCTTGTAGTAGAAAACCAAACAACAATAAATAAGACCACAGTAAACCAGATGGATGTAGTCAATCTTACTGTATCTGGGAATGGAACAATACATAATCTTACATCTGATGAGATAACAGTAACCAATCTTAATGCACAGAACTTAAACTTTTCTTTTGATGTTGATATAAACGAAACTCACGCAAATTTTACTTATGCAGATATTGAGGACAGCAACATTACAACCTTAACAATAGAAAATAAATGCTATGTAAAAGAACTTACTGATTATGATGGGGAAGTTTTCATAAATGATAATGCTGAAATATATGGTTCTTTGGAGGTAAACACAGACGAGGTATGGGATAATGGTCTTACAATCTACGGACAAGATATATTTTTTGGATGGTTTCCCGCATGGATAAACTTAAAGACACCGAACACACTAGGGATATATTTAGATAATTACGTTGCTGGTGCTATGATTAGCGGAGAGCCTATAATACAGTTTACAAATGCTACACCAATTAACACCCCATCAGGAACTTATATAAATACAAAAACGGGAGAGATAGACGCAGAGGGTATAAGTTTAGAGGGCGACGCCTCAGACAGCAATTATGGTTTTACTAGCAACGGGCATGATGTTCATATCTCACAATACGCTAAGTTAAGGTTTGGCTGGGAGGATAGTTATATATTAGGCGATGAAGATGATTTAAACATAACTTCAAGATACGGAAAGATAAATATAGACGCTAGTGGCGAATTGAATGCAATAGCAAATGGTAATGTTCTTATAGAATCGACAGGGGGAACTGTTACAATAACTACTGATTATGATGGGAATTGGTATATCGGTGATGATTCAGGAATAATAGTCGGCGATAACTCATTCACTACAATAGGCGGGTTTGAAGTAAGAACTGTAGACGAACCAAGCACAGTAACGTATAAGATGGGTGTTACTTATAATGGTGATGAACAGCATAATGCAAACCTTACTATAAGAGATAGTGTTCAGATAGATGAAAATTTAAACGTCACAAAAAACATTACCGGAAACCTTATCTATGGACAAGCCTATTTTAATGCAAAGCATGGCATTCAGTTAAATTTCGCAACACAGGACACTTATTATAACATGACTTTTAATGTTTCAGACAATTTGAACGGATTTTACAACAACACAAACTATAATCTTATTCCAGCTAAACGAGGAGATTATAAAGTATCTGGTAATGCTGTGGGCGACGGACAGAATAACCATGTATATATAATGAGCATAGGGGTAAATGGAGAAGAACAGCCAGAGTGCCACGCACAAAAGAAAATGTCAGCAGGTGGTGATGAATTACAGCTAATAGTGGATTGTATCATAAGCCTAGAATCTGGCGACGAAGTAAGCCTTATGGTTCAGGACTATGGGGGAACAGGCACAGGAAACTATTATACTTCAAACTTAAACTTAATAAGGATAGGAGGTTAAAAAAATGAAACTTAAAACTATATACGGATTGGCTGTAAGCACTTTGTTGTTGGTTGCCTTAGTATTGGGAGCAACGCTAAAAGACATAACAGTATCACAAATAACTTATGACAAGCTAACAGACCTATCAACAGACCAAGATACAACAGCCGAACAAATGGCGGGGGAAACCCTAGACCAACTATTTACAGAGCAACAATTAAAGGAAACACAAGAGATATTCAGGCGAAAGATGTATAACCTAAGTAATGACGTACCTAAGATGAAGCTAGTTATAAATTATATAGATGGACTAGGGGACTGATAGAGATTGAAAAAACAAAACAGGTTAGGGATTATATTTTTAGTAGGTGTTATCATGGCTATAAGTATCGTGATAGCTACTTTAGAAGAATGCTCGGATGTGGTAGAACCAGAAAAATTACCATGTCATGTATCTTCAACATGGGAATACCCAAATTCATGCAATACTTATTTGGTAAAGGTTTACAATCTATCAGGGGGTTTATTGGACGTAAGAAGCATGGGGGATTTAGGTATATACTGCAATTTTACTATGAATTATACCGAATCGGTATATTACAATATTACCTCAGGAGATACAGGTTTAATTATTGTGAGGGAAGATAATATGATGTTAGCTATGATAATCGGAGCAAGTCTGTTGATGATAATACTTCTTTATTTTGCATTCCAACTAGATGAAAATCATTTCTTGTTAAAATTGTTGTTGATATTCTTTTCATTGATGACAGCTATGATAATACCTGCAACAATAGTGAATGGTGTGAGACTTACTCAGGATAATTTTCTTAATATAACTATCTGGTTGTTCAGGATATTTGTAATCTATTTTAGCGTATATCTATTTTGGCATTGGATTCAAAGGTCAGAGAAGATGATGGCTATATTTGATAATCTAAAATCAGGATTTAGAAGAAGATGAAGGATAAGAAAAAATTTAGACAGATATGGGTCGATAAAGAACTTAGAAGGAAACTCAACCTACTAAAACATAAAACAAATATGCCTACTGTTTCAGATACAATCAACCATCTTCTATGTAGTGTAAAAGATGAAGAACCAGAAGAACCTAAGAAAGGAAAAGGAAAATTTTGGGGAGATATATAATGAAAAGTAAGAACGCAGTCATGGATGGGATAACTGTTCTTGTTATCCTTGTTTTGTTTGGGATAATAAGTGTTATAGGTCTTAATCTATTCACTACATTGAATGATGAAGTTCAAAGTGACAGCACCTTCACACCAGAAGCACAGGCAATAAGCAGTTCTTTATTCGATAAATATCCTGTGTTGATGGATAACCTCTTCTTGTTTGCATTTGTTTTACTGATAATCTTCACGATAGTGAGCGTGTTCCTGTTAGAGTCACATCCTATCTTTTTTATTATAACTGTTGTCCTATTGGTTGGGTTCTTCCTCTCTGCTGTATTATTAGGGAATGTATTCGATGACATGATGAATGATAGTGATATGTCCACTTATGCAAACCAAATGCCTAAGATGTCATGGATAATGCAACATATCCTTCCTTTGAGTATAGTCAATGGATTCATATTAGTGATTGCATTGTTTATGAAGTTTAGAGGTTAGCTAAGATGAAAAATATAGGAATAATATTGTTGATGGTTTTGGTTTCGGTATCGATAGTTATCGCAACACCTTCTTCTTATCCTGCAAGTAATCCTATGGGTGCAGATTCAGGTTATAACTTCGACTCAGATAGCGATGTTGATTTTATAGGCAGTCATGACGGAGCAAAGACAGGATGCAGTTATTCAGCAACAACTCCATTTGGGAGTGGTAAATCTTTGTATTGTGACGGAACAGATGATAATTATTTTAATACTAATTTCTTATTAGGAAGACTAGATGCAGATTTTACTATATGTTTTTGGTTTTTAAGAGATGGAGCGATAGGTAATAATGAGATATTTTTTGGGGTAGAAGATGGTTCAGAAGAATATATTTATTTAGAATATGCTCCAACTTTAAGATGGTGGCAGAAAGTAGGAGCAGATGCCATGTATATAACAGAAGGGAGTGATAGCATCCAGAATGACGCATGGAATTTTTTATGTATGGTAAATACAGGGTCAGGACATACAAATGCATTTATGTATAATAACGCTTCTTATCGCTCTCCGACTAATAATACGGGAACACAAGGAACGACTCACTTTGCTCAGTCTCTTTATTTCATGGCAGAAAATCAAGCAGGGAATGATATAAGTTGGATTGCGGGATATGTCGACGATATCCTTATATTCAATACAACCGCACTAACAACTCAACAGATTTCAGATATCTATACAGGAACTTATGCAGGACAATATGCAGAGATAGACGTAGACGTTGTATTCCCTATCAATGATTCTGGATTTACAACAGTTAATATAACAGGATTAAATCATAAGATGTGGGTGAATATAACCCATAATGAAACAGGTATCGATGGATGCAGTATAAATGATTCTTCATGGAGTGTAGACTCATTCACAGCTTCGACATACTCTTTCCTCAATAACACCCCTCTGACCGAGAAGATATATCGTATCGCAACGTGGTGTAATAAAACAGGAACAGAGAATGGGACTGCATTCGTAAATTTCAGGACAGATTACTCTAATCCGACAGTCGACCCATTGACTGCATTGGGGAGTAACACCTCTGTTTATGTCAATAAGTCGGGTGGAGTCCCAATTAATATAAATTATACGGATAATATCGAGATTTATTCTATCAATATAACATTAGACAATGGCACAATAATCTATGATGGGTCTAATCTAGGTGTCGAACATTATGAAGTAAATGAAACTGTAAATCTAGGATTAGCAGGAGATTATACAATCATATCGAGAGTCTGCGACGCACATACAAATGGGAATATAGATGAGATGGGTTATACTATAAATAATAATGAGATTATCTTCTATACCGAGACAGGATATATTAAACTATACCCAAAAACAAAATCAGATTATGATTCGAGTTCTATCGAAGTTAGTAAAGAATATGACAGATACTCCTATTCGTTCAAGACAAAAGACAAACCAAAATCCTCTGAGGTGTTCTATGTTGAGTCAGATTATTTCATAGATGTCGACAAGAAACAGAAGTATGGCGGACATCTTGTGATTCCATACGAAGAGAAGGGGTATTGGGTTGATTTCGAGTCGAGTGATGCGACTGATTATGAGATAAAGAGGATTAGCGATACAAAGATTGAAGTCACAGTAAAAGGATTGACAAAAGAGAAGATTAAATTTAATTCCGTAGGTGAACTCAACTGTCTTGTCACTCATTATGGAGTTACTATGGCAAGTATAATAAATATCTCAGGAGTTTATGCAATAAATGGAACAACACTTCCAGAACTAGAAGGATATATCGACAATGTTCTGAATGGAACGTCAACGACAGGGTATCTCGAGATGTCTCCTGTTGCCGCAGGTTCTTATACTATCAAAGCAGACGCAACAGGATTAGCTTCATCTAGTCAATCGCTTACTGTTACCTTATTGTATCATCAGTTAAATTTTAGTCTTTATGAAGGCGGGTCTATCAATATAACTTTTTATAATGAACAGACCCTTGCTAAGATTACCGACGCAAACATAACACTAGAGATAATTGAGTTAGGCGGTGGATTCAATGAGACCCATTGGTCAGACGCAACAGGGGTTATTTATGTAGACGATATCCCTGCAATAAGTCTTGTTTATCGGTTTTCACCTGACCAGACATACGGAACTAGAAAGAGACATCATTATACAACTCTTACAGCAGACACACACGCAAACTATGGATTTTATCTTATACCATTATCTCTCCTTCCTTTGAATACTTCTATAACAGTCTATAATCAGATTACTTTACAGGAAGTTGAAGATGCAGTAGTATATTTGCAGAAGAGGATGACTGATAATACTTACCGAACAGTAAGTATGTTTGAGACAGGATTAGATGGGAAGGCATTCTTTGAGGTGGAGAGAGGTACAGAATATTATAAGATATTAGTCGATTATCCCTTGAATACAAGGGTTAAGGAGACAGGGATTTTTTATGTAGAAGCTGATAATGTAAATGTTTATATTCCTTTGTCGACAGGAATAGGAACAGATTTCTTCAATGAGGAAGGAATTATTTATTCGCTAAACTTCAATAATAATTCAAATGAGTTCGGGGTTACATATACCGATACATCCCAGATAGCAACACAATACTGTCTGGAAACAAAAACCTATGGAACATACGGTATGAATGTTGTGGACTCTTCATGTTCAACTGTCGCTTCTGCAACATTACAGACAGGTGGTGTCAGTCAGAACACAACTTATTATGCAACCTTTTATGCAACTATCAACGGACAGAAAAGACCGTTGGGTAATGCATGGGTCGACTTATCTAAGCTAGATGATATGGGAGCGGGACAATCAGGCGGATTCCTGACTCTGTTGATAATCGGTGTGTTCATATTCATAAGCCAAATACATTACGTTGCTCTTATATTTGGAGCGGTTGGTTTGTTGTTCGCACAGATGCTAGGGTTAATCACAGTAGGTATGCCGATAATATTGACGATAATCGTAGTATCAATCGTGATATCAGTCATAATAAACATGAGGAGATAAGATGAAAGCAAGACTATCTTTTACGATAACAGGATTTCTGATTGCGATAGTAGTCATAGCTATGGTTGTCTCAGTATTTGCTTCATTTACAGTACAGATGGGTCAATCGATGGGGTCTAACTATTCAAATGAGTCTGTATTCAGTCAATATGAGAAAGAGACAAATATATCGGGGATGAAATCAACTTATCTTGAACCGATAAGGGAAGACACACAGGAAGAGGGTATCGGTAATGTCGATTCATTGTTCGATATATTTGGTGCATTCCTTCAAAGCGGTTATACAGCAATCCAGACGACAGCAAGTAGCTTTACGTTATTTGAGGGATTGATGAATCAAGCGTCTGCTGACTTAGGTTTTTTCACACCGATAAAACCATTTATCATAGCGATAGTCTTAGTAGGGTTGTTCGTCGGTGTATTGATAACAGTATTAGTTAAGATGAGGATATAAAGATGAGTCTATACAACACATCATTCATGGATAACGCAACAAATATATTCGATTTATTTGTAGGACTAGGACAACAGGCAAGTGATGGATATCTTATAGGATATCTGTTGTTAGGTTCTTTCTTTTTGATATTCTTAGTGTTGTCTACAAAATATCCATTTATGGAAGTCCTTGTTGTCGATTCATTCCTGAGCATGATAATTGGAATCATACTGTTAAATGTTGGGATGGTCGCCTATGTCGGTGTCATAACTCCTTTGGTAATATTTATACTCTCCTTTTTGTTCTATTACTTTTCAGGGAGGGGGTAGGTGAAAAAAATGTATAAGAAAAAGATGAAAGGTCTCATGAGAGACACGATGATGGTCGGTATGACAGGAGTAGGATTAGGTATGTTAAGTTCAGTTGACCCGACAGGAGCAAAAGCGATAGCACCTATGTCGAGAGGGATAGGTACAGTAGGAAGCGTGATGATGTTAGGATATGGTGTAGGGATGATGCAAGATACAGTCAACATGGTCGACAAGAAGATGAAGAAGAAAAAGATGAGGTATTGAAGATGATGAAGATGGGGAAGAAAGCGTGTGATTGGTGTGGGAAAGTATTCAGACCAAGTACAAAGTATGTCGAGTATAATGATGGAACAGCTTATCATCATTCTTGCCTAAAGAAAGTTGGTAGCAAGATGGATTTAGGTAGGTGGTGATTGACATGGGCATGATGAGAAAGATGAGGAATTGGTTATCATTTTCAGGACGAGATAGAGTGATAAATAAACAAGCAAGAGATGATGGAGATATCCTTTATGGAAGTCATGCTCTAAAGAAAAGAGTTGGATTTGGGATGGTATCGAGACCGCCAAAAGATTATGATTTCTATTCTGATAGCCCACAGAGAAGTGCCAACAAGTTACAACGCAATCTTGATATGGAATCTGGTGGGGACAATTATCACTACCGTAAAAAAAATATCGAGGGGAATGATGTTTTCATGGTGTATCACAACGGTGATGATATGATACCATACACAGATGATGATGTCAAGATTGCAGATTATATGAAGAAGAAGAGGGGAGTTATATTCGATAATATAGACGGTATGAATATGGTTCGACCAAGTAAGATGCTAAAAGACAAGATGCGGACTGTCAGGAATCCAAGATATTCCTATCGACATGATAAAGATAAGAAAGATATAATGTCTCTTAAAATATCAAAAAGATTAGGGTGGTTAAGATAAATATATTTAGGATAAGGAAACCGAAGAGGATGATATTCCCTAAGAGAGAATTATTCTCCCCTCGTGTCATCAAGCGTCATGCTGAGAAAGGATTTAGACTTCCTAAGTTTGGGGATATGGATATGGACGGAGTTCCAAACTATCGAGACTGTCGACCTATGAACCCTTTCCTTCAACATATAATGGTCAAAGGACAGAAAGTCAGTTCTTATTCTGAGAGAGTCTATGATTACGATGAACTAGACGAAGATGAAAGCGTGTTGGATGCTCCGCCTAATTATGGAAAAGAAGAACCTGTTCGACGTTTTATGTGGAGTCCTGCAAGAGATATATTTGTAATGGGTGGGGAAGAACTTCATGCAGACCTTCTTCATCGACATAAGATAGCTGACCCTGAATACGAAGACCTTCCTTACGACGAGTATGTGAGGGGGATATATATCAAGAAGAACGGAAAGGGAAGGATATATACAAGAACATATTTCAAACCGAGAGACCCTTATGATGAATTTGATGAAAGTCATGCAAGAGCAAACGTGATAAAACAAAAACAGATAAAATCAAAACTGCACCGCATCGGTGTAAAGGAAGGTGTCGAGATACACACCGACACAACCAACAAGATGTTGATGCATAAAGAAGGTGGAAAGTTTTGGTGATAAGGTGAAGGATGTGAAAAAGAAAAAAATAATGTCGGTAGGAAGGAATCTTCATAAGGAAGATGGTGATTATGTTTATGTGATAAGGACAGAGGAAGACAGAGCAGTAATCAGAGCAAAGAACAAAAAGAAAGCTATCGAAGAATTTATGAGGTGGTAAAATGGCATCGACAAAATATAGTAAAAAGCATTACTACGATATCGGTGGAATGCTAAAGAAGAAAAAGGCATCGCCTGAGATGGTCGAAGGGTTCGCTGACCTATTTGAGGAAGACAATCCAAGATTTAAGAGAAAGAAATTCATGGACTTTGTAAGGTATTAATCCTACATAGTATGTGATATCTCCCAATCGACCTTATATGGATAGTTTACATTCTTTAGATATTCACAGAATTTCTCCTTGACTTCTTCATCAAATATCAGAAATGCTTCATATTCTGATGGACTTCCAACTATCATAACAGGACTGATACTATTCTTATCTTTCAATCCATACTTCTTTAAGAAGATTAGATATTGGTCTCCTGTTAGTTTTGCTTTTATCCTATATATCTTTCCTGTTTGTTCATTCATTTTCGATAACTCCTCATACCTGAACCAAAGGCAGGTGGTTTGACTCCTTTCTTTCTGTATTTATACAAAGGTTTACCCCAAATCATTTGCTCTATCTGGTGTTTGACTTCAAAAAACTTCTTCCTTTTGCTTACAAGCATGATTCCTGCTATGAATAGGCATATTATGATGAATGAATAGGCAGGTGGAAGGAATGGTTTGACCCATTCTATGATATGAACTACTATTATTATGAATACCCATGAGCGGAGTATGGATTTCCACAAATTACCCCGCCTTTCTGTGTCAAATATGCCAACCGTTAAGGAGAAGAGTGCTGACGAGAGACAAATTAGACCTATAACACCCCATTTTGTAGGTTGAAGTAGCTTTATTATCCACCAGATGCCTATAACATAGGTAAAACCTAATCCAATCTTCCTCAGTTCTTCTTTGTAGTTAATCATTTTTTTATGTCATTTATTCTCTCTTTGATGAAAGTTCTTTTCCAAGATTATGTTTAACCCATTTATCCATTGCTTCTTGTGTCATTGGTTTATCAGAGCAATTAAAACATATTCCTACTCCTTCAATCTGTGGTCTAATATCATTAACTTCTTTTTTACAAGTTGAACATTTTACCATCTTAATCCACCTTTTCATCTGTTTTTAGCATTTTTATATTAACACCCCTAATACTATAAATGATATGGCAACAGCTGAAACTCCTGAAATAATGACAATCGGTAAGCCATATTTATCACTTACCTCATCCGTAACTATATTTGCAAACAAAAACAAAAACATAAAAAACGAAAGTATAAAAACTCCAATGCTTATCAATAACGCATTCATCTTAATCACCACTCTCCTCGATAATCCTTTCTATTTCATCTATTGCCATATAGATATTCTTAAGCTGTACTTTGATTATCTTTGCTTCTGAATCTTTCATTTACTTGTTCTCCTTAAATGATGTATGTCTTTTTTTAACATCAAGATAATCATTAAAATCAATATGTTTATCCCCTATTGCTATAATCTTTCCTAACTTATCTAAATCATCAAAGACTTCTTTCTTTGCTTCTTCAACTAGTCTATCTATCTTTGTTTTGCTTAATCTATATCTTTTTCCCCTATGGTTCTTTCCTTCTTTATGTCTTAAATATTCTATTGATTTTAAATAACTTTTAACTGTCATCATTATCTACCTCAATCTCGTATTTTTCTTTGCATTTGAAACATTGTCTTACTGACTTGCCTATCTCTCTATAACTTTTAGTTCCGCATATCGGACAGCACATCTTCATAAAAACGTGGCAAGGATACCCAATCCTTTTAAGGTTGGGAAGAATTGCCACCCTCCTTTAATAGTTTAACTTTATCATCTTTCATCTCTCATATTTGAATATTTCACATTCTTCACTTTTCATATGGTTCTCCCAATAAACTCTGCAACAATACACATACCCTGTCTCTAATTGATATTCATTAGATGACCAAACAGGATTATGGAAATCATCAATATCGACCCTAGCAGGATAAACCTTCTCACAATAATTATCTTTCCTTTGGTCATCTATTACCAAAAAATTACCTGCAATTAATAGAGCAAAAACCAGCAGACTAATCCATATCCCAATAATGATTCCAAACCAACTATCTTTTTTTTCCTTCACCATTTCATTTACCTCGTATTTTAGGTATTATCTTCCCTATCTGCTCTTATCATATCAGTTGCTAAAATTTGTTGTTTAGTTCGTATCATCTTTGTTTTAATTAACAGAAGTTTTAATTTCTGTTAATTACTATTAAACGCAGTATACCTTTGTTTCATCTGTTTTTTTCATTTTCTAAAACCTTTATTAATTCATCTATTGGATTATTTATAGTAGGTAAACTTATCCATATAATAATCAATACCATTATAAAAAGACTAATCTCAAAAATAATATCTTTCATTTTTCATCTGTTTTCCCATTACCGAATATCTTCTGTATCTCATCTGAAATACTTCCAATATATGGTCTTGAAAATCCATAACATAGGTTTCGACACTTATCACATCGCTCCTCATAGACCTCTTCTACATGGTCATGTAGCTTACTTCTGAGTATCTTCCTAGACCTAATAATCTTCTTACTACCACAGATATTACACTCTGTCTTATGGACTTTTAGTTCTTCTCTTACGTATTTTGCCATTTTTATTACCTCGTTTATACAAAATTATACAAAATAGTTCGCCAAATGATACTTAGGCGAACTCCTGATAATACACTCACGAGGAGCGTATCTTTTTAGGGAGTTCGCTTTTTGTGTCATCCCAATTATTCCTATTGTTGTACTTCTCTTCCAACCTCTTCTTAAATATCTCTCTTAGTTCCTTCTTAATCTCTTTTTGAGTATGCTCACTAAGTTGTCGATACTTAATCAGGTTGTCTGCACTTATGTAAAATCCTACTAAACTCATTGTCTTTCACCTTCCATTTTATTTTGTTTTATTTAAAGTTTTGGAAACCGTTTATTAAGGACTTTCTTAATCCTTTTCAATAGGTTCGATACGCCTGATTCATCGGTAAGGAAATCCTCTTCCTTTAGATATGTCTCGATATGTCTCAATCTTTGTCAGGTCATCTACCTGTCCCATAATCTTTGACTGAATCTCATCCTCTTTAGATAGTAATGGAACTTCTTCTTTTTGTTTCGGTCTGTCAACGATTATCTGTTTCTTCCCTTTAAAGATTTTCTTTGCTCCATCTAGTTTAGGTATCGCTGAGTTTGTCTTACCTAATTGTATCTTGCTTACCTGCTGAACCTT
>Ga0180434_10002125_pt1 | contig 27142 bp, 24 predicted proteins | sample SS_ome_7_FD_132453 | JGI IMG/M metagenome (GOLD analysis project Ga0180434, IMG submission 132453) | Hypersaline lake sediment archaeal communities from the Salton Sea, California, USA - SS_1_D_2 metaG | ecosystem: Environmental > Aquatic > Non-marine Saline and Alkaline > Hypersaline >... | reverse complement strand
ATGTAAATCGTTGGGATTCACCGACAGGATTAGCATCACTTGGAGATGACTGGAAGAAAGATTTAATATGTATTGATTACTCAAATGATGTGTGTTATTATATTTATGGTCAGAAAACATATGAAAATGAAAGTGATGCAAGAGAAGGTGTAATTCCAACAATTCCTAATATTCTTGATTCTGTATCTGTGTACTCTTGTACCTTTATTGTAAACTCATCTGTAATATCTATTAACGATTATGCTGTTGATGTAAGACCATACTTTGCTCGTTTGTTTGGTGTTGCACCACCTGCGGTATCGGAGGCAACAGCAAGCGTTGACTGGGCAGACATCCTAAATCGTCCATCTGGTCTTGATGACGGAGATGACAACACACAATTGAGTGAAGCAACAGTAGACTCATACGCAGATAACAACAATTACTTTGACAAAGATACAGATAACATCCAAGATACAACAAACGGAACGTGGGGATACATCTTTACATCATCGAATCGAAGTTTGTTACAGACCATCTTTGGATGGGGAAATCATGCATTAGCTAATTATTTAGACCTTGATACATATCCAAATGCGGATACAGATTCCACCGATGACTTCAGTGGCAGTTGGAATGATTTAACTGATGTGCCAGCAGATTTTTCAGATGGAATAGATGATATTGATACAAACTGGAATAATTTGACAAATGTTCCCAGTGGTTTTGCAGATGGAATTGACAATGATACGATAGATACAAATTGGAATAATCTTACCAATGTACCATCAGGTTTTGCAGATGGGATAGATAATGAAAGTGGAATGGTGTTAGACTATCTTGTTGGTTCAAATTATACAACAGTGAATGATTGGTGGAATGCAACACAATCTGCTGGTCTTTTATCTGGGGGTATTTTATCTGACAATGGTAATGGTTCAGTATCAGTAAGTGGTGGAGATGGTATTATTAAGACAGTTGATTCTGATACAGGAAGTAATGCATTCTTTACTTTTTCAACAGATAATTATGTTCCGTTAACAGAGAATGCTACAAATTGGGTTTACATTGATTATAATGGTGGTTCTCCTATTATAAATACAACTTCTTCTGTTTTCAATGTTGATTTTCATACACAAATAATCATTGCAAGAGCATATCGGAACGGAACAACTGTTCACCATATTGATATAGGTCAACATTGGGAAGATTATATGAGAAAGACTTGTTTCAAAGATTTTGAATTGTGGGGATTTCAAAGAGCAAGCGGTTTATTGTTAGAAGATATTGGAAATAGATATATAACGATGACTTCTGGTGTAACATATTGCTCACATAATAGAATGACAACTTCTGCAATAAACACTTCTGATGGAGACACATTTACATATTGGTATAGAGATGGAGGTGGCGGTTGGAATTCTATTGAAGGTTCAACACAAATAGATAACCAACATTATGACGATGGTGATGGTACACTTGGTACACTAAATCCAAATCGGTATGGTACACACTTCGTTTATTTAACACTTGATGGTGGTTTAAATGTTCTTTATGGAAGGGGTAATTATGTAAGTTTATCTGATGCAGAAGATGAGAAAGTTCCTTCAGACGTTCCCGATTTGATTGCTGATTTCTCGATTTTAATAGGTAAAATTATAATTGAAGAAAGTGCAACAAGTTTTGAAAGCGAGTTAAGTGCATTTGAACAACAGTTTTCATACACACCTGTAACAGACCATAGTGATTTGTCTGGTTTAAGTGATGATGACCACACACAATACCTTCTCCTTGCAGGAAGGGGAGGGCAAACTATATCAGATTCGGTCACAATATCAAATAATCTAACGGTGAGTCAAGATGTTGAATGCCAAAATGTAACAGTAAATGATACAATGGATATGAGTAATGGTGGAACAACTTGGAATATGTATGTTAATGCAACAGGAGTGTTAGTATGGGAGATGGAATAAGGAAGAGAAGAAAATTACTATCTATAATCATAACGACAGTGCTATTTGGAACAGCATTTATGCTTAATTATACACCAACAGTGCAAGCAGGTGTTGGAGACGCTGTTCTTGGAGAAATAGGGATAGTTTCAATAGGACAAATGCAGTGGTATAATATTAGTTTCAATCAAACATTTGATTCTATACCTGTAGTCATTGCTTCTCCAAGCAGTAACAATCGTGGAAGTGGAAATACCACAACGTCTTGTTCCAACTGTGCAGATGGTGGTGGATGTAACGATGATGCTTGCGATGGAATTCTCCCTGTTATCAATTGGATTGGGACAACAGGTTTCAATTGTACAATCATGTATGATAATGGAACAAGTGCAGTACCACCTGTAGGTTCAGAACCAGGAGTTACTGATGACTTATGTTGGTGGGCAATTAACACATCAGCAATATCATCTTATGATTGGATAGATGCAGGAGTAGAAACGTCTGTATCATCAGGTTTAACAGGAGATAATACTCAATCAATATCATTTAGTAAAACTTTATCTGGTACACCTGCTGTTTTTGTTTGCGCTCAAACATATTCTCAAGCAGGAAATCTCCCTGCATATTATTGGGTAGCATCTACTGCTACAACAACAGCATTCGATTTACAAGGAGGAGTTCATTATGCTACTGATGACTGTAATGCAGGTCTTGGACACGAGAACGTTGGTTGGTTGGCAATAGATTTAGATGAATGTTTAATTGAAGGATTTGAATATGGTAGTGCAGTAATATCAAATTCAGCATGGACTGATTTTTCACATACAGCAACAGACCCAAGAGTTATTGTTATGCAAAACAGTGATGCAGGTTCTCAAGACCCAGAGTATTGCCAAGCAAGAAAGATATTTTCAGCAGACCCAGAATTTCGTTATAATGAACAGGACGGAGATGGTGTTTCTAATTCTCATAACGGAGAAACAGTTTACTGGGCAGTATTGGATAATCAAACAGACAACGGAAATATCACAGCACCAAATCCAATTGCTACCAGTGTCGATACTATCACACCTTACGATACAAACACTAATCCACTTACCATTACTGCAACATCATCAGGTGGTTCTGTAAGTAATGTTACATTGTGGTATAGATATAGTTCTGATAATACAAGTTGGGGTACAAACTATGAAGCGACCATTAATGATTTAACCCCAGATTATTGGTGGAAATTAGATGGTGATGAAACCGATAGTGCTGATGGTTTAGATTCAGATGGTGGTTCAGACCCAAGTTGGGTATCACCAATTGTAACAGGTTCGTCAGCAACATACTGTGGTGATTATGATGGTACGACTGCTACAACTCATTTGCCAAATGCAGGTGATATCAATGATGGTACAACATATGACCGTTGTGTTTCTGTGTGGTTTAATGCAGATACTATCGACACAACTGGTAATGGCAGATTGATATGGGAAGAAGGCGGTGGAACAAACTGGGCAAGTTTGTATGTTCACGAGGAATCTGGTGAAGATAGAATCTATTGGACAATGGGAGAAGGTGGTTCAGGTGGTGTTGTTGATTATCTGGTTTACGGTCCAATTTCAGAAGGGGTAACTTATCATGTTGGCATTTGGGTTGACTATTCAGCACAAGATATGTATATGTATATCAATGGAACACAAGTAGATAGCAATACAGGACCATTCAACACTGGAACAAGTTTATCATCTCACACATCAAATCCTGCAATTGGTGGTGATGATGGTTCTCCTCGTGGTTGGGATATGGGTTCTGTAAGTGGTCACTTTGATGGGCGAATCCAAGATTTTATTTATTGGGGAGATGAACATACTCTCTTATCTGCATCTGATTTTCAAGATATTTATGATGCAGGGATATCTACTGGAATACCTTGGATAGAATGGTCAGATGCAAGTAATCCAGATACAACAAGTCCTTGGTCTTGGGATTTCAATTTTCCAAATAGCACTGGATATTATCAGTTTCACAGTATTGGTAAAAATGCAGTTGAAACTGAAAGTGTACCTGGTGAAGCAGATGCTTTTTGTAATTACACATATTTATCAATGCAATGGAATACATCAGAACCGATTGCTTGGTATGTAGAGAATATTACTGATGTGATTATTCTTAATCTCACAACAAGTGGAAACATGTCGATTGCAGGAACATTATATGAATCATCTTCTGCTCCTGCAAATGTGGCATTTACAATGAATAATGTTTTGTGGTTAACAACATCTGGTGACCTTCATATTGCGGGTACAATTACCACTGTAACAACACCTGCATGGAAGATAGAAAATGTTACCAATGTTGAAATATTAAAGATGTCAAGTGGTGGAAATTTAGAAATAACAGGGAGTTTGTTTGAAAATATATAGGAGAGATAAAAAATGTTAGAAAGCGTATTTGTGATATTGTTCGCAATCGGGTTCGTAACCTTTATACTGGGGTTATTCGACGAATGGGAAACACTGTTGAGTTTCATCATGTGTTTCATATCAGTGCTGTTCTTCATCGGTGCATGGGCAGGGTCTATCTTTATTCAAGTGCCAAATGACACATACTACCATGAACCTGCATTGGGTTGGATATGTCTTGGGTTGATAATTATCAACATTATAGGAGCAACAGTTTCTATAATCCAAGTTAATGTTGAAATGAAGAAACCTCGATATTAAGGTGAGAGAAAATGGTTGAAAACTATTGGAATATAGATTCTATCAGAAGTAAAAAATTAATTATAGGATTGGGTAATAAGAAGTATCCATTAACTCGTCATAGCATTGGACATATGATTCTTGATAATGTAGCAAAACATAGAAATGTACGGTTTACTACATATAGTAATGCAGAGATTGCCTATGATAGTAATTATATTTTGTTAAAACCAAGTTATATGAATTCCAGTGGCAAACCAGTTTTAACTATAATGAAAAAAGAAAGAATACCTTCAAAAAATATTTTAGTTGTTGTTGATGATATCTATATTCCTTTTGGCAGTATTAGACTGAAATCAAGTGGAGGAAGTGGTGGTCATAACGGTTTACAGGATATCATTGACAGAATAGCAACAAAAGATTTTACTCGGTTGCGTATAGGTATTGGACACAATTTTGAGAAAGGTCAACAAGGAAAGTTTGTGTTAGGAAAATGGACAAATGAAGAGATGGAACAAATATCAACTACAATAGAACATGCTGTAATGATGATTAATGAGTTTATTTTGATGGTAGGGTACTAAATGAATAGGATTATAAAAGTTAAGAGATTGAGTACTCCTGAGGAAATACGAAAGTCCATCAAGTTTATTGTAGACCAACTTGAGAAACAGAACTATGCGTATGTCAATAATCCAGTAGCATCTCGTCTTTTTGCTCGATTTTGTAGTGAATTTAAACCACAAATATTGGTTACTCCTGGTGATGGAAAACACGTAAAGAGTATCATATCTATAGACCCAAATTACTATATTGAGAGAATAGATGACTATGCTTTCAAACTTCGAGTTAAAGTGAATATGAAGAAATAATAGTAATTTACTCTTTTTTATAATTTAATTTTCATAAAACCCACTTTTAACAGAAGTAATATTGATTGAATAAATACTAATTTTTCTTCTGGTTATATAATCAATATTTATCGGTCAATCTTTATATGCCTTAATGGACAATGCTGTTATTAGAATTAAAAAAATACGGAGGTTAGAGAGAGATGAAAGCGAAATTCGGTTTCATAGACCCAGGCGCAATCATGGGAGTAGTCGTTTCTTTGATTATTCTCGCAGTTGGTGTATTCGCATTCTTCGTTACTCTTAACGAAGTGAAGAACACTACTAATGATGCGAATATTACAAGCGCAGTTGGTAACGTACAAGAAACTGGTAACTCTGTTTTCAACATCATAGGTATTGTGTTGATTATCGGAGCAATCATGTCTATTGTAGGTCTCGTTTACAACTACGTCCGATAAACATGAGGTCTGTCTATGAAATGTAAATTTGGATTCATCGACCCTGGTGCTATCATGGGTGTCGTTGTATCACTTATCATTTTAGCGGTAGGTGTATTTGCTTTCTTTGTAACTTTAGGTGAAGTTACAAATGTAAGCGATGACAACAACACTACAAATGCTGTCGGAAACATCCAGGAAACTGGAAACAGTGTTTTCAACATCATAGGCATTGTTCTTATTATCGGAGCGATAATGAGTATCGTGGGTCTTGTATACAACTACGTTAGATAGGCGATTTGCCTCTGTAGTGTGCATACGGGAGAGAAATCTCCCTCTTATCTTTCTTTAGAAAAATGGGTGATTATGGAATGACTGGCAAAAACTTTTTTGATAACTATAAACACCCGAAAAACAGAATTTTTATCCTTTTAGATTTATTATTACATTCACTTTTTTATCGCCCTTTGAGGTGGCAAGTAGGTGGTGGTAAATCGTATGGGGGACCCAATTTTAATAAAAATAATTCCTCACCGACTCTTCACTTTTTATTTGAGAGGGTTCCCCTCCCTTTTACCCAGGAGGTAAATTATGTATAATTTAAAACCAATAAAATTGGCACAGTATGGTGAACTAAAACCACTGATACCTATAAAGAAATCAAAGAAAAAGAAATCTGGTATAACCATCAAACCGATTTCTATGCAGTTAACTCCAATGCCAAGTACTCTTCCAAAAAAGAAAAGAAAAGGCAAGACGGATTATTCATATCAAGAGAAGATAGACACGTCATATATTGACCGTTCATATGAAAACAAATTTATCCCTAAAGACCAGTTCTTCAATCCATTTCAAACAAAACTTACGTCATTCAAACCGATGAACTTCAGTAAGGGATTTCATAGTTTTGACACCAGAAGAAGAGTAAAACCAATACAAAAAAAGTATACAAATCATAGAGATATGAGTTACTCTGATGCGTGGAATATGTATCGATTGAAACCGTTTGGAGACATTGACAGAGATGGTGTGCCAAATTGGAGAGATTGCAAACCATACGATGAAACCAGAGATGGAAAGATACTTGATGCAGTAAAAAGCAAAGTGAAAACCACATTCAAGAGAAACAAGAAAACCCCAATGAATGATGAAGTTGAAGTATGGGAAGATTCCAAACCTGTCCGAGAACCAGAAGTGCTTCCTCCAGGTGGTGTTTGGGAAGCAACTACACCAGATAAACCAAATCCAAACAATGCTTACAAAACAGCATATCCAGAAGTTTGGGAAGAAGGAGAAGAATGGGATGAAGATAGAACTAATCAGGAAACATCACTTGTTCCAGTAGAAGAGCAACCAGGAGTTGAATACGGTGGACCAGTAGTTCCTTATGAAGATAAGACACCAAAAAGAACAGATGAGATAGTTCCATATGGTGAAACATCAGTAGACAAACCGTTGCCTCATTATATCAATTATGTAGAAGTGGAAGATGAGATTGTTCAACCACCAATGAAGCAAGTTGGTTACTACCAATCAGCAGATGAAGAATTTCCAGATACAGAAGATGCAGTTGATGGTAGTGTAGGTATCAAAGATAGATTATCTGGTGCCTATGAAGGTATGAAAAAGAAAGGCGGAGAAATCAAAGAGAAACTCAAAAGACCAGAAGAAGAACATGATGGACAAATAAGAATTTATTATCGTCAACTGAAAGGAAAATGGCGAGTATATCAACAATCGTTTCCACCTCAAATGCAAGAAGAGGCATTTAAAACCTTACATAAAATCGAATCAGAAGCATACATTGCAGAAGTATTCATGGATGACCAATTGCCTCCAGAACGAATGTTACAAAGACTAAATGCCAGATTGCAGAGAGAACGTTTTGTTGGAGAAATCAAAGATATATCAGAAAAGACTGTAAAGGGTGTCAAAAAGATTGATAAAGATGAAGCAAAGGCACTTAGACGGTCAGCAAAATCATGGGGAGATAGTGGACCTCCAAATCCAAGAAGTGTTGCCAGACAGTATTATAGAGCATTAGGATTAGACCCAAGTAAACAGACATCAGCAAAGAATTGGCAACCAAAAAGAGGATATGATTTAGGTTTAGGTTCTACAAGAACTCCTTACTCAGGTGGATATCAAGCACCAATGGGTAAACCAAGAACACCAAACAGAAGTTGGTGGGACGTTGCACAAGGAAGAGATAGTGGAAACAGAGGTAGAAGGCAAAGTTTTCCATCAAGAGATAGAGATTTCTCTGGACAATATTATGCTGGTCAGAATGATATGTATGAAACATATGATTATGAGAACAGTCCAAGAACTGTTCCTCCAAACATGTTTGGTAACGGAAGAGTTGATAGATATAATCCAGTAACCGCTCAACAATCTTTTGTTGGCGCACCAAGAAAACCACAGCGTCCACAAAGATTTGAGGGATTTCAAAATGAGAATAGACCCAGAGGGTTAGGAATGACTGGTGGTCAAAGAAGACTCTATGGGAACAACGAGTAAAATATAGGTGGTGAAAAAAATGAAAAAGAGAAAACTATTCGGGTTTTTAGACCCAGCAATGATAATGAGTGTTGTAGTAGCACTGATTATCTTAGGAGTTGGTGTGTTCGCGGTATTTACAGTTGTAAATACGACAGAGGACAACATTGAAGGTGAAACATCCTCATCAACAACAAGAACAGAAACATTTGAAACTGATACTGATTTAACAGACCCAAGCGACACATGGTATACATATACCGAAGAAGGATTCGATGGCAGTGTGTATGATAATACAGCAACTGCTCATGGTGGAGATAAATCATATCGTCTCAATGATACTAATGGAGACCAAGATTATGCATTATTTAATGCAGTATCAGCAGATTATGATAGAGTAGATTTTTGGTTTATGATAGACAATACCAGCACTAATACCAATGTATCATATCAAGAATGGTACAACGGAACAGTTGGTGAAAATCCAAATGCAACTTGGTATACGTATACCGAAGATGCAGATATTGGTGATATCACAAACGATTCTTCTCAACCAAATGGTAATTATCAGTCTTATAATTTAACATATGATGGTTTCTCTAACGCATCAAATGTATTCGATGATGGACCTAAAACAATAGATTATTTACACTTTGCATTTAATGAAAGTACAGATGACAATGATGATGGTTCTGGTGAAGCAATACGGTTTATGAATGCATATTATCAAGAGATTTTAGTAGTTGAAATTTCTGACCAAGCAACTAATGAAATTTACATTAATGGACATGCTACAGGTTGGGCATGGACTGATAATACATGGGATGTTATCTATGCAAGAATAAACTATACTGACCACACTGTATCAGCAAGGTGGAATTCAGAAGCGTGGACAAGTTGGTACGCATTTAATAATCCTGCTGTAGACACAATGGCAATGTGGAACTTTACAACCAACGATACTGGTATTGGCGCAGATGTATATCTTGATAACTTCTACTTATATGATGCAGGAACTATTTTAGCACATAACCAAACAATCATTAATGTTGCTAAAGCAAACGAGGTTCCACTCTGTTATATTAATATTACTGATGGAAATTGTACATTTGAAAATTCAACAACTGTTGGTTGGGATGAAACAATTCTAACTAATAACTACTACAGAGTCCGATTAGATACTAACTTTACTGATGATACTATTCGAGGAAGAATATTCGATTCAACAGGAACTCTTCAAGCAGATGGATGGTTGCAAATGTATGACGGTGCGGAAGCATTTACAGAAATATCAAACTTCAATGTAACAGGAGTAAGTGACAAGGCATCAAGACTATACTTAGATGACTACTATTTCTTGGATACCAATACGGAATCAACAGAAATACCAGATATCGGTGGCACAGCGAATTCAGTGTTTAGCATTATTGGAATTGTGTTAATCATTGGAGGAATCATGGCAATCATAGGAGTCGTATCAAAGTACGGTTTCTTTGGAAGACAATAAGATGGAGGTGAAATAAAAAATGACCAGAAAACATGTAAAAGCAAAAAGTGCGGAAAAAGCACGAAAGAAAGCAGGTGGAAAAAGAACAGTCGTAACGAAGGTCAACTACATCAAAGGTTCCAAGAAAGGTGCTTGGAAAACCTATGATGTTTACACCAAAAAGAGAGAGAAATAAATGACTGAAAAGTGGTTTTCTCCTGGTAAACATACAGGTTGGAAAAAATCTCTTCCAGCATCTACCAGGAGACATCGACTACTTGCAAGTACAGATAAACGAATGAAGATGAGGAAACGATATGTTCAAGCGGGACGTAGAGCATTGGCACTTGCCAATGTTACTCAGGATACAGAGACAGAAAAAAGAGCAAGAGCAGATGCAAACTACTTCTTTAAAAAGGTGAAATAAATGGGTCAATACTTTGTTGATGGTGCTTGGTTACACTCGCTTCCATCAGAGTTATCCGAAAGGCAGTTTATAGAATATGCAGGAGGCATTGATAATCTTTCAAGATTTAGAGATTATCCTTTTGTTTCTCTCATACTCGACACTTCACCACCTATGCTTGTTGGACACTTTGAGGGAGCAACTATTGCAATGGCAATGCAACAAAGAGGACACACTAAATATCAAACAATGGAGTGGAAGTAGATTAAATAATACGTGCAACAGCACCAAGAGATTGAGAAAAAACAAAAAAGGAGGTCGAAAACGACATGGCAAGAAAATCTGCAAAAAAAGTCAAAGCAGCTAAAAAAGCATGGCGAACCCGTAGAAAGAAATACGGAAAAAATGGCGTCCGAGGTTAAACTGCTTGACGCCTTTGAGGGTTGAAGTCAACCCTTGTGTTGATGGATGCCCTCACAATCACCCATGTAGGAGATGATAACATGAACAAATTTAAACCAATGAAAATGAAGAAAAAGTTTACACGCATAAATCCAATGAACATCTATAAAATGATAGATGGAAAGAAGTATCAGTTTATGGGTTTATATCCGAAAGAGGAAGACCTTCAGTTAGACTTAGAAAGAGTACATCATAAGCATGGGTTTATTCTAAAATTCGAATTATCAAATAATAATATGAAAGTATGGAGAAGAAAAAAATGAAAACAAAAATAATTGCATTAGCACTGATACTTATCATAGCGGTGCCTATTGGGATAAGTATGAAAATAGAAGCAGATAGAGACGGTAATTTCTATGGTAAATGGACACATAGTGAGTATCGAGGAGAGGTAGATGGTGAGTGGGCAAAATCATCATGTAAGTTAACTGCTTACGATTTTTATGGAGATTATCTTTACATCATTGCTGATTTTACCTGTGATAGTGAAATGGAAGGTGTAGCATGTATTCATGGTGATATATGTGTCCTTTACGATTCATCCTATAAATTTGTGGAAAATACAGTGATTGCTAACCTTAACTTTGGTGATTACACTGACGTTCAAATGACAGGGTGCTTTAAGTGAAATATAATAAAATAAAAGTAAATTGTCCAAGATGTGGTGAACCAACAAAAATGCCTTCATCTGCTGAACTATCAACACAATGTACAAGTTGTGGTTACAGATGGACGCCATTTTGGGATAACGAAAAGAAGAACTTGAACTATGATAAGTTTCCATTCAAAACATTTTGGATAAATGATTACTAAAGAGGTGAGAAAAAAATGCCAGATTTTGATATAGGCGGAACAGCAAGTTCAGTATTTGGAATTGCTGGTATGGGAATAGGTCTTGGGTTGCTTGCACACACTGCAAACAATATCACTCGAATGAGTGACCAAATGTATGATAGACCTCGACGCAGAAGAGATTACGGATATGGACTAAAAGATGGAAGTCAACGTGGCAGAAGAAGTGGTGGCAGAGGAAGAAACAGAACATCTACATGCCGACATCCAAGAAGAAGAAGTTCCAGAAGCAGAAGACCTTCAATGTATAACAACTATTGGTGGTAAAATGGCAGAAGACCCAGCAATTCTTATTACTATGCAGGATAAAAATGGTGGAAGAAAATACTCTGTTAACTATTTAACAGTTAACGAATTGCTTCATAAACTCCCACCATCATTTAAAAAGTTAGAGCAAGAACTTAAAAAATGGGAAAAGCAAGATTGGATGGGTAGAGTAAGTTTGTACTCTCCATATTCAGTTGAAACAATGGGATTTTATGATGAACCATATGGAAAAGAGATTACAGGAACATTTACCTGTAGTGATTGGACAGTTGGAGTATTTCAATCTATACTTGGTGCTTTACAAAAATGGGACAAAAAGGGTTGGAAAGTTGATATCAGAAAACTCAAACCATTCCAGCAAGATATATATGGTGTTAAAAAAAGTAGTCAAGGATTTCATCATTTGTGGGATTGGAGTTATTAATTGAAAAGAATAACACTGAAACCAAATGAGAAACTACAAATCACAATCATAGAGCAACCAAAATTTCCTAAAGTAAAACAAATTCACGGGAACTATGAGTTGCTCTACGATTCCCATACAAAAAGGATGCAGATAAGAAAAATACCATTTAAGGACATTTGGAGATGAATGTAATTGGAACGAAAATCGTACTCTGCTTATTATTCAGACGGCAATCGAGTTGTACAAGGAGATTGGGTTAGAGTTGTTAATGGCAAGTATGATGATTATGAGGGAATGGTAACAAAGTATCATAAGGGAAGGGTGTACGTTGAATTGCATGATAGTTTTGGAAAAACTTTCAATCATTCATTGAAACCAGAAAACTTTGTTTTAGTAAAGAGAAAACATTTTGATTTTCTTGAGAAACCACCTCAATTGAACATTAGTGATTTTTGGGGAATTCAGAAAGGGAAACCTGGACAGGGTGATAACAAATTCAACTTGTATGAATTAACATACGACTCATATTCCGACGGTACAGTGCTAACATTAATGGGTGCATATAAAACTTTCGAAGAAGCAAAAAGAAATTCGCAGTATTTTGGTCGATGGGCAATTTTTGAAGTGGATTATTTTAATGATAGATATCGATTAGTCGCATTCAAGGAAATGGGTGTTGGCGTAAAAAGAAACATAGGAGAATGGAAAAAGGGGTCTCCACCATGAAATTAGAAGATTTAGCAACAATAAAAACCAATATGAAAGATGCAGATTTTTGGTTAGTCCGTAAAGGCACACCAAACGCACTTGGGACACCAACTAAGCAATTTTCAGAAGAGCATATTGGTATTAAGGTTACATCAGACAAAGTTTTGCCTGATTTCTTGTTCTATGCAATGGAATTTGTAAAGAGTGGAGGATATTGGCATAGACACCATTATGGAACATTACGATTAAAGCATATCCGAGTTGAGGATGTAAAAAAATTAGAGGTTGGCATGACTTATTAGGTGAAAAGATGACACACGACATACTGCCAGTATCAAAAATAAATTGGGAACAAACAGTTCCATTCAAAGAACCAAACGACCCAGATGATGATTGGAAATATCCCAAGAAGAACAAAAAGAAAGAATATTATTTGCTTGTTCCAAAATCATCAGATGGATTCATTAAAATAATGTTAGTGAAACCCCCAGAATTTGTTAAGAAGTACTCAACTGTAAAAGGACCTTTTAACTCAAAGAAGGCACTGAAAAACCATCTCGATAAGTTAAAGATACCAGATGAACAACGACCACTTGAATTTAGAAAAGAAAAAGAGGAAATGGATTGGAGTTATCATGTATGATGTTATAGATGTTCATAAATATAGAAAACCAAAGATGGTATTGGAACTCCTTAAACTATATGATGATGAATACAAATACCTGAAATCAAAGTGGAGATTTGCTACAAGATACATGTTACAAGTATCAGACCCAGATGGAGATGAGTTTGCGACTGTTCAGGTTGTTGGTTTAAATCTCAATAAAAAATCATCAGCAGAAAAAGCATTTAAGATGTTTATTAAAGCATTCAAACCACAAGAAGTATACGGTATGATGAAAGGTCAAGAACTTATTGTTGTTGAAGTCAAGGGGAGAAGAAAACCGAAGAATTGGAATCAACCAATCCCTAAACCAAAACCAAAAGTTCCAGAATTTTATGCTCTCATTCCAAAACATCAAGACGGTCAAGTCAAAGTGATGGATGTTGAACCACCTGAGTTTGTATTAGATTACTCATATATCGAAGGTCCCTTTGGTTCAAAGGAAGCAGTAAAGAAACGATTGAACAAAAAGAAAATACCAAACTTCAAAAGACCCAAAGATTTCTGGAACCTGGAGGGATACTGAGTGTTTGACCCACCAGATTACTACCGAGTAAGAACACCATCAGAGAAAATGGAAGATGTATTCTCATCAATCAGATTTATGATATCACAGGACGCCAAACCAAAAAGAGAAGACATCAATAAATTATTCAAGGGAGAAACAAGATGTGCAAGAAGCAGATATCAAAACTATTTTCCACAAGTATTGGGTGGACCTTGTGTAGGTTCTGGTAGAGCAGATTACTACGTGATTGTTGCAAAAAAATATAACGGTCAATATGGTGGTATTGGAACACATGTATTCTGTAAAGAATGCCTTGATGAATATGTGAAAAAAACTGGACCTTACTCAAAACATGGTACGGTATTAGAATCACCAGATAGAAAATTATTTCTGTATAGGAGGTAATAAAAATGCCATGCAAAAGCAAAGCAAAAAGAAAGATGACCCTAAAAACAAAACGGAAGAGACGATAGAATGTCAGAGGGTCGATTTAGATGGTACTGCTATCGATGTGGCAGATATCACGATTCAATTGATGATTGTCCATATGAATCAAGAGATATGTGGTAATACCATATCTATAAATAATATTTAGGACATAACTATTACAGGTGAGAGAGATGAATAAAGTTAAAAAGAGTAGAATTAAAACAATCGTAGTGCTTGTCGTTTCGTTTCTTATGATAGGAACGTTTACACATTTCGTTGACATTGATATTGTTCCTACCGCAAGTGCGTATGGAACAGGTGATTGGGAATTAGTGCAAACTATCAACGAATCAACTGGAAACATTTATGATATTGACTTTTCACCAGATGGTAAAACGATGGCAGTAGGAGATGACGCTGGTTGGTTATACGTTTACGATGTTGTTGATTGGGGCATTAACACAAGTAAGAATTTAGGAGCGGATGTTTGGGATGTAGAATATTCACATGATGGTAATTATCTTGCTCTTGGTCTCGGAGATGCAAATGATACCTGTGCTATTTTAAATACAGATGATTGGACAGTATATTACGTAATTACAGATATTGCTGGTGGTGATGTTGATAGTGTTGTCTGGAGTCCAGATGATACCATAATTGTATGTAGTTCTCATACTGATGACGATTCACAATGGTATGAAGTGGGAGATTGGACAAGACATGCATTAGGTGGTGCTGGTTCAGCAAGGGAACGAGAGCATACACTTGCTTTTTCACCAAATGGTACGTATTTAATGATGGAACAATATGATAGTGATAATTGTATTATTCAATGGTCTTGGGATGGAACAACATTTAATAATATAAGAACACTCAATCCACCAGGTAGTTATACTGATAACGAAGAACCAAATGATTATGCTTTCTCACCAGATGGAAATTATTTTATCTTTTGTATTGACGATGATGATGATATGGTATGTGTTTACGAAACACACAATTGGAATTCTGTAATGTATTTTCAATTCGGTTGGGGAAATCCTTCTGATTGTTGTTTTTCAAATAATGGAGAGTATATGGCATTTTGTACAGATGCTGAACCAAGAAGAGTTGCAGTAACGTCATTTTATGAGGCAGGTCGTGTTGTACAGGTGTTTACTAATGCAACAGAGTATTGTAGAGCAATTGAGTTTTCACCAGATGACACATACCTTGCTTACGGTTCAGATGATGATAATGTTTATATTCACAAAGTGAACAACGGAAAACACATTGACCCTCTACCAGGAGAGCATTTTCCATTAGAAAGAAATGACAGTTGTGCTTATTCCGTTGATGTAAGAATAGATAGTATGAATCAAATAAAACTTACAACCAATGCATCTGGTACATGGACAGAATTTTATTCTGATGAATCACTGGGAGATGTGGATACTGTATCAGTATCAGGATTGTGTCCAGAATGGGATGAACCATACACAGATTATTGGTGGAATGTATCAGTATATGACGGTGCTTCTTGGGATAATGATACATATAATTTTACTACAATGGGAATAATTGGAAATTATTATCACCCTATTTATTTCAATGATACACAAGGTATAGATAGATTTGAAACTATCAAGAACGATACAGGAGATTATCTTTTTGTTGCATCAACTGCCGATGAATTATTCCCAATGTGGAGTGATAACGGTTACGATTGGGCAGAAAGAACAGATTTGGACTGGTGGGGTTCAACAAGAGATGAGTATCTTTGTTGTTTGATGTGCATAGACAACATTACATATTGTTATAATTATTATGATAACAGTGTTGATAATCATCACAGATGGAGACAATGGCAGGGAACAACAAGTGGTTGGACCAGTGGTTCTGACTATAATACTTTTGATAATTATTATACTGGTGATTACAGTTCAAATAATGATTATTGTTACTATAATGGAGTATGGAACTATTTTGATGGTATAGGACAGTGGTTTATTGGTACACCACCTTCATCATGGGTTTATCAGGATTCTCGCCCAGGAGATAGAGACGGAAATGATGGACATCTTTGTTCTACTCAAGACGGTCTGATGTGGTTGTTTTACGATGATGGAGGTCAATTTGAATATAGAACGTATGACACAGTTGACTGGTCAGGAGAATATACATCTTCTAAACCATATAATGTTGAGATATTAACAGATGTGCAAGGGTGTACAAAAAACACTCGATATGATGTAACTGAATTATTTGTTGCAAAGGGAAATGTATTATTCTATGGAGTTGTTGATGATGCTCCTTATATTAATTGGACAATGATTCAAACTCCATGTAATGATATTAGAGGTGTATCTGGTTCTTTCTATGATGGTACAACATTCGTTAATTTGGTATTAGATAGAGCAGGAGTTGATAGGTGTTATCAACTTCGTATCCCAGATGCTACAGGAGATATTTCTGGTATTACAACTGACACTGACAGATTACAATGGCAAGATTCAAACCCAAATCAAGCATTTGTTAACAGCAGTGTTTTTGCAGTAAAGAATATTGGAACAAGAGATGTTTATAGAATTTTATGGCACTTTGATGATTTGGGAGATATTACTGCTAATGCTAATATCCAAGTATGGTCAAACATGAGTGGTTCATGGGATGATATTGATATTGTAGATGCAAATGGTAACACATCCATCATTGACATCAGTGCAAATATGGCAGGTGGGGTAGAATGGACACCTGGTAACTTCACCTACTGGAAATTTGCAATAGTAGATGTTGGGAGTGTAGCGGAAGATTTGCACTCCAATCAAAAAAATATCTACTATGAACTCTACTTCGACTAAAAGAAGAGAGGTTAATGATGGTACATGAATGGTTTCTACCTTAAAACTCTGGTAATATTTACATTGCTTTTTATGTTCATAGGTAGTGCCATTGCCGACCCTCCATTAACTACCAGTGTTGATACAATAACACCATACAATCAAACAGAGTATCCAGTAACAATCAATGCAACTGGTGATGCAGGTCTTGATAATGTAACACTTTGGTATCGATATAGTAATGCTAATGATACGTGGACTGGATTAAATTATGATTCAAATTGGTTGTATGGAAGAGAAATTACTGTTACAAATCCAATTGAAAATTATCAAACACAAATAGTTATTGCCAATAGTAGTGGTGGAGATGTAAATTGTTCTGGTAATGCTAATTCTAATTTTTCAGATATTCGTTTTGCAACATCAAATGGTACAGATATTCCTTTCTGGATGGAGAACTATACAGCAGATACACAAGCAACTTTTTGGGTTAAAAATGAATATAATGATACAACATTGTATCTATATTACGGAAATGCTAATGCTCTAAACGCATCAAACGGAAGTGCAACATTCCCTTGGCACTTTGAAAATTGGACAACTGATAACACAGGAGATTACAATGAAGATACAAGAGGGGACGGACATGGCAAGTTGTGGACTATTCCAACAACAATATCAGATGATTTTAGAATGAGATTTAAATTTAGACCTATTGTTGTAACTGCTGGTCAGTTTGGAGCATCAACACAAATTGGAGCATTCGAGAGTACTGATGCTGACCTTCCAAGTGGTTTCACATGGGAAAGTTTTAGTGATGATACAGATAATGGTGCATCCAGCACTACCGCAAGGGTATCATCATCAACAGATAATGGACCATCTGGTGAATCTGGTTCTTGGCAGAGTGCATCTGAAAATAATTGGTATACTACGAATTGTAACTATAGTTACACTAACGGTTTTGCTGAATATTTAATTAGAGATAGTTCTTACTCACAAATATATCTTAATAATCATACTAATTACTTAGATGATGGACTTGCTTATTTTGGATATCGAGCAACTAATTCTTGGGAATCAGGTTCAACAGTATCAATAACTCAATACTCAACTGACCCAGGTTACCTTAGAATTATTAATAAAAGAGGTTCTTTATCAGAAATTCATGTTGATGTTGATTGGCAATTCATAGCGATGTACAACACTACTGAACCAAGTTTTTCATTTGGTGAAGAATCAGCAGGTTCATCCAAACCTTGGTTAGATTATGGGGCAGATGCAGTATCACCTTGGCAATGGGAGTTTACTGTTCCTAATGGAACAGGTTATTACCAATTTTACAGTATTGGATGGTTCAGTGGAAGCAACGAATCAGGGAAAAGTGAGAACGAATCACTCATGTATTATGAGAATGATGCACCAACATTAAGCAACTTTAATGTTTCCGATGGTGAAGTGGATGTAGTTATGAACGAATCAAAAGGAGTATTATGGAATGTAACTATTGAAGACCCTGATGGAGATACATTTGATTGGACTATTGAGTGCAACAACGGTAACACCAGTAGTGGTACAGATGATACCAATGGTTCTAAGGAGTTATCTCTGTTAGGATTAGATTATGAAACCACATATACTATTTGGGTAAACGTATCTTCTGGTGAACATACTGTTAATGGTACTTACACTTTTACAACAGATTTATTTCCTAAAATAAAAGTGTATCTTGGTGGAGAAATCTATGTACCTCTTAATGGAACAGGAAGTGATATATCACCAATTAGAGTATATCTTGGTGGTAATGTTGTTGTTGAAGGGCAAGTGTCAGATGCTCAACCAAATCCAACAAGAGTATATCTTGGCGGTAAAATAGCAGTAAGTGGTGGTAGTGGGGATAATTCACCAACAAGTCCTATCAGAGTTTACATGGGTGGAGAAAAAAATGTAGCATACAATATGTCATCATTCACTCGATATAACACTGATTGGAATTACTATAAGAATATAACATTGAATGCATCACAAATACCATCTGACCAATCATATTTTCCAGTGTGTATCAATATTACAGATAGTGATTTAGCAAGCAATGCACAAGCAGATGGAGATGATATCTTATTTGCAAGTAACTTTGGTGCAAAACTCAACCATGAGATTGAATTATACAACAGCACTACGGGACACTTAGTTGCTTGGGTTAATGTAACTCACTTAGATGCTGAACTATGTAATATCTCTATGTATTATGGTAATGCAGGTGCATCAAATCAGGAAAATGTTCATAATGTATGGAATGATGATTATGTTGCAGTATATCATTTCGCTGATTTATCTGATAGCACTGACAATGGATACACTATTGATACAAATAGTGGATGTGTATTAACTGATTCAGACCTTGGTAAAGGATATGATTTTGAACGAGATGATGGAGATTACATGATATGTTCGACATTGCTTGATACTTTTCCATCTAAAGTTCATTTATCTGCTTGGTTATGTCCTGAAAGTGTTACGTCTGATTCAAGAATGTTGTATGATTGGAATTATGGCATGGATGACCAATTTTATTCATCTATTGATACAGACTACGGTGGAAACCTTCGCTTTTCATTAGAGGTGGGTAATAGTTTCTATTCAGTAGATTCATCTAATACAGTTAGTGCAGGTGAATATTATTTTCATAGTCATCTTTATGAAGATAATAGTGTGATTAAAGGATGGAAAGATGAAACTAAAGTTACTGATGGAACATCACATGGTACTATGAGTTCTGGTGCAAGTGCAGACTTTAATATTGGTTCAAATCGTGGTGAGGCAACTAATTATGATGGTATATATGACGAATTACGGATTTCAGATGTTGCACGAAGTGATGATTGGATTACCACAGCATATAATTCCATGAATAATGCAACCGATGGTGGATTCTTCTCGTTAGGACCACAAGAAACTGGTGGATGGGTCAACACTGTGCCATCTATATCAAATGAACACCCAAGCGATGGTGCAATTAATGTTTCTTTAAATCTTGCTCTTAATTTTAGTCATTTCAATATCACTGTAACTGATGATAATAATGCTAACCAATCAATTAATGTAACTTGGAGAACCAATGAATCAGGTGCTTGGTTAGATATGGGTTACAATGAGTCAAGCAACTGTAATGCTACGTTCTATTGTACAAATGTAAGTTGGGTAGATACATACAACACAACGTATTGGTGGAGTGTTAACGTATCAGATAATGCATCTGGTTGGAGTAATGCTACATACAGTTTTACAACCAAAGATAGCACAAACGACCCTCCAACACTAACATCACCTCAATGTGAAAATGACACTAACCCTGACCATTTGACAAACCACAATCCACAATTTAGTTGGGTAATTAGCGACCCCGAGGGAGATACACAAGGAGGATATGAATTAGAAATCGGTAACGATTCTGATTGGGCAGTCGCAGAGATTTATGATAGTGGTGAGATACCAAGTATTAGTCATAATGTAACATACAATGGAACAACACCTCTATACGATGGGTGGACTTATTATTGGAGAGTACGACTAAAAGACGACAATGGAAGTACATTGGGAGATTGGTGTGCAACACAAAATTTTGTGATGAATGATGCTCCTTCAGTGCCAACATTAACAAGTCCAGCTAACAATTCTATAAATCTACCATTTACCACAAATTCAGTAAATCTAACATGGTCTGCTTCGACAGATAATGAATCAGATTCGAAGAATTATTATTGGCAATATGCCGAAGATTCAGATTTTACATTAAACAAAGTTCAAGATTGGACTGGAGGACCAACATATGAAACCGTTCCAAATGCAGGAAATCTCGATAAGAACACATGGTACTATTGGAGAGTACGTGCTTGGGATGGTGTTGAATACAGTTCTTATTCACCCTGGAGAAAGTTTTTTACAGATTCAAATGACCCTGTTAACTCAAATCCATATCCATCTAATACAACAACAGGTGTGCTTCTTTCTTTATTAACACTCAATATTACTGTAAATGATGATGGAAACAATATGACAATTTATTTCAGAACAAACGAATCAGGAACGTGGAGTACAGCAAGCGTGAATTCCACCGTTACCAATGGTACATATTATTGTTACAATACATCATGGGTTAACCATTATAATACAAAATACTGGTGGTCTGTCAATACATCTGATAATGAAGGAAGATGGGATAATGATACATATTATTTCACAACAGAAGTAGCAGATACCGACAATGTGTATGTCAACGATGATGCTGATGGTAGTTGGTATAATATCATACATGTTGCTACAATATCCGAGGCAGTAACAAATGTATCAAACGGTGGAACTATCCACGTCTGGGAAGGAACGTATACCAACTCTGTTACTGTAGATAAGAACTGTACAATTGTTGCTAACTCAACAGCATTAGTATCATATGAACCATCTGGCAGTGGATTTTATATTACCAATGATAGTGTTAACATTTCTGGAATGTATATCTATGGAACAGGTGGAGAAACATCAACGGTAAGTGTAAATGCAAACAATGTTTACCTGCATAATCTCACAATATTTAGTACATCTGGTGTAAACAAAGGTCTATCATATACTGATGGAAAAACAAATCTAACTATTGACAATGCAACAATATCAACTCCAATTACCTTTTTTGAAGGAGAAAACTTAACTATCAAAAATTGTACCGTTAATGCTACTGGTCAGATTGAATGTTATGGTGTAGAAACACTGACTATTACAGGGTGTTATATCCATAACGACAGTGCATATGGTGTTTACTTAGCAGATGATGGTAGTACATATGCTAATACAAGCAATGCCACAATCAGAAATTGTATCTTTGAGAATAACAGTAAGGGAATTCAGATTGATAATGAAGATGTAGAGAACATTCTAATTTATAACAACATTTTCAGAAATAATACCGTTCATGTTGATGATGGAACTGCCCCAGATATAGTATCATATAATGTGTCAAAAAGTTTAGGAACAAACATTATCGGTGGAGATTACTTTGGTGGAAACTATTGGGATAACTATACTGGATATGACATTGATGGAGATGGATTAGGGCAAACTTCATTTACCATACGGAACAATACAGATGATTTACCATTAACAGAAAACAATTCTCTTGTTGTATTTTCAAGTCCAAACCCTGCAAATAAGACTACATCAGTATCTGCCACTATATCATCTTGGGGCATATCAATAGATGATGCAGATGGAAACAATATAGATTGGTCAATTGATACGTTTCCAGATATAGGTAATGGCAGTGGAACAGGAGAAGGTAATGGAACAAAACAAGCAATCCTGTCAGGTGTTCAATATAGTACTAACTATTCAGTTTATGTGAACGCAACTGATGGAACAGACCCAGTAAACGAATCGTTCTGGTTTATTACAGGAGCAAATAGCGCACCTGAGTTTAACAATTCTGTTCCTGTAAACGAATCAACAGGTGTGTCCGTATCAACTACACTTTTTAATGTAACTATATTTGATAGCAATGGAGATACGTTCAATTGGAGTATCGAGACGTTACCAAGTGTGGGAAGCAACAGCAGTACAGGAGCATCCAATGGTAGCAAAGAAGTTACGTTAACTAATTTATCTTATTACACTAATTATTCAATATTTGTAAATGCCACAGACGGAACAGATAACAACAATGAAACGTTTTGGTTTATCACTGAAGCAGATACTCTCGAATGTGATATTTCTACTCCATTCCCAACGAATAGCAGTTCTGGGGTAAATGTGAGTGTTAATATCAGCATCGATGTGAATGGAAGACCTGGAAGCATTGACTTTGTAAATATCACTCTTGTTGGTGTCAACAATACTAACTATACAAGCGCATCAAATGGAACGTTCTATTTAGATTTGAATTCCACAGGAGATGTATTGAGTTATGACCATGAATATACGTGGTGGGTAAACGCATCAGTAAATGGCACAACTAATGTAACGTATTATACATTTGAAACTGAAACTGACCCTGGAACTATTTTGGTTGATGGAAATGCAGACCCATCTTGGTATAGTGAAACTCGAGTCGCAACGATTGCAGAAGCAATTACCAACGTTTCCAGTGGAGGAACAATTTACGTTTATAATGCAACATATACTGAACATGATATTGCCATAAACAAACCATTGACGATGATTGGAAACAGTAGTGCAGGAGTATTTATCGATGCTGAGGAATCGGGAGCAGTTATGAATATTACCAGTGATTTTGTGAACATATCAAAAATGACTTTACATAATGCATCTACGGATATTGTTATTATTCATTATTGTGATAATATTAGTATTGATGATTGTATCATTATCGATAGTTCAAGTGATGGTGTGTTTGCTAACAGTGTTGATAATGTAACTATCAGTAATGCAACAATGTACTCTATTGCTGAAGTAGGCATTAATGTGGATAATTCATCAGAGATGTTAATAGAAAATAATGATGTAACAGCAACAGAGAGAACAACATATCTATACGATTGTTTAAGCATCAATGTTTCCAGTAATGTATTTCACAATCAAACAAATTCTTCTTGGAAAGCAAATGTGATTTATTACAGTAATTATGTTAATTATTCTGATAACACAATAGAAAATACAACAGGTGGTGGAGTGCATATATTTGGAACAGATAATTTCACTTTCTATTCCAATTACGTTTGGTTCAACAATGTGGTAGGATTACATTGCGAAAATGCTGATGGTGGTTTAGTTTACAATAACTATTTCTCCAATACGGGAGCATTAGCAAATGCGTTCAATGATAGTTGCACTAACTTCCGTTGGAATGCAAGTAAACAATCGGGAACAAACATCATAGGTGGACCGTATATTATGGGTAACTATTGGCACGATTATGCAGGAGTAGATGAAAACTTTGATGGTATTGGTGAAACAGAATATTCAATATCAACATCACCATAAAGATTTAAATGAGAATAGGACATATTAATTAGTGTTCAAAAAAGGTGTGAGAGAGATGAAAACACGAAATAAAACAAAAATAAAGACGCTGGTGATTACCATTGCATTATTTGCAGTGAGTTTTTTTATAACAGGGTATGTAGGTGCAGACACACCTATCATATCAGATGCAAATCCTATTGATGGATTAACATATGTATATGCATACAGTGATACTCAAGAGGGCGCAGGATGTCCTTGGAACATATCTATCTATGATGCTGATACTGACTTGCAAACTGTTAGATTACGAGAAAACAGTTCAGGAACTTGGTCAGAATTTTATGATTCTGGTGACCTTGTCGGTGTTGAGTGGCATAATGCATCAGGAGTTAACGCAAATTGGACAGGTAGTTGGACAACATATTACTGGCAGATATGTAGAGAAGATGGTGTAGATTGGTATAACACCACTTATAGTTTTACCACAGCATATCAGTGGGGACAAATTCAGATGTTTAATTTTAGTGATGAAGATAACCATGATATGGGTTTTTGCCAGATGTTAAGAAATGACACTGGCGAGTATCATGCTGTATATTACTGTAGAGATACTGCTTATGCTCAAATAAAGAACAGTACAACCGCCACAAATTGGAGTTTAGTAGAACCTTACAATTATGGTGGAAGTGCATATGATATTCCTCACGATATTTTCAAATACAACAATACATACTATTGGATTACTAATGATTATTCAACTTCTTCAAATGACCATTACGATTGTTGGCATTGGAATGGTACAACATATGTAAGAGAATCAACTGGCATTCAGTCATCAGACGAGTATTATTCCCCCGATAACCGTGTTTATCATGCCTGGGGATGGGATACGATTTACTATGGTGGATATTGGAATGTGATAGTGAATACTCCATATGGTAATCAAGAGACATATCTAAATCATTACACTGGAACATTTCCTGCAAACTGGACATTAAAACATCAAATATGTACTATTAATGAGCATGGTACAGACACTGAGGGTTTAACCTTTGGTATGCCGAGTGTTGAGATATGGAATGGGATTCTTTATTTAACTTACATTGACAATGTAGAGGACCTATATTGGAGATACTATGATGGAGTTGATTGGTTTGATGGAGGAGTAATCTATGCGGATACTCTGCACACAGATTCTTCTATTACTGGTTCAGGTTCTTTGGATGTTCAGTATAGGGGGTGTGATATGACAAAAGACCTCATAAACAATCACCTTGTAATTGTGTACTGTAACAACACAGGTGGAGGTCTTGGTACAGTGGGTGCGCTTCCAGATAAGGATGGATGTCTTGTTTATCAAGTATTTAATGGAACAGGATGGGAAGAATCACAAATAATTTTTAGACCAGAGACTGGAAAGCAGATTATGTATCCAGAAGCAGAATTTATTGATTCCAGATTGACAGTATCATTTTCCTATAATTTAAGAGGTGAAAATGCAATTTATACTATATCAGCACCAGGATATGCAAAATCAAAATCAGGTTTGAACACTACATATAATCGTATCCAATTTCCAGATGCATCACCATCTGCTACTAATGTAAATAGTACTGTGTTTCACTTAAAGAATGTTGATAACAGAAATATTACAGCAATCGATTGGCACTTTGAAAACATTGGCGATATCACAAAAGCAAACAACTTCAAGATTTGGACAAACATGAGCGGAAGTTGGAACGGTTGGCAATGTGATGCTGATGGAGATATCTCTGAAATTGATATATCATCTGAAATGGCAGGTGGTCTTGAATGGGAGAAAGGACAGACAACTTACTGGAAACTTGAAATCCTTGCTGTTGGAGGAGTTGCTGAAGACTTTCATGCGACAGATGAAGATATATTCTATAAAATAACACTGGCATAAGAAGGAACGCAATGTGAAATTCAGGATAATATTGTTGGCGTTTCTATTATTCGTATTGTGTGCAACCACAATTGTCCTTGCAAATCAACAACACCTTACTGGGTTTGAAGATGGACAACTTGGTGAAACATGGTATGATAATAGATACATCAACGTAACATCAGGTGGTAGTGCCGAAATTCGTGATAATGTAGTGTATGCAGGTATCAAGTCTTTCGGAAACAATGCTACCACAAATCCTGAATATAATTTTACATTTAGTTATCGAGAAGGAGAACAATTAATATCATTTGATGGTTGGTTTTTCACATACGAAAATGATGTCAATTACACATTTAGTTGGAAGAATGATTCCAATGAAATCATTAAGTTTGTCATAAATAATACTGCTCTCACACCTATTTATGGCAACGGAACAGGTGAACCTCTTTGGTTTGATTCTACTCTATTGGGTGATTGGAAATATTTCGGATGGGAAAAAGAGAATGATACTTGGTGTCGATTCTATGTTGATAATCAAAATGTAGGTAACAACAGTAACGGAAGTAACATCGGAGGAGAGTTTAAGCGTATCACAGGTTGTAATGTAACAAATGATGGTGGTGCATTATATTTTGATAATATTAGATATATTCGTACTGGGCATTGGAAGGAACCTGACAATGTTTGGAATAGTATCGGTGCGCAAATAACAGTTCAGTATATTTATTATTATTTTGATGTTTACACTGTTTGGAATACTGTTGGTTCTGGTATTACTATTGTAGGCACACCAAGTGGACCAGAACCAGATTATATGTGGAATACTCTTGGTGCAAACATTAAAGT
>Ga0180434_10002124_pt1 | contig 27148 bp, 28 predicted proteins | sample SS_ome_7_FD_132453 | JGI IMG/M metagenome (GOLD analysis project Ga0180434, IMG submission 132453) | Hypersaline lake sediment archaeal communities from the Salton Sea, California, USA - SS_1_D_2 metaG | ecosystem: Environmental > Aquatic > Non-marine Saline and Alkaline > Hypersaline >... | reverse complement strand
TTTTTGATAATTTTTTTACGGATCAATTTTCCCTGATCAGTTTTAAGCAACAAATTCAAACGTTGATCGGCTTCAAGAATTTTAAAATCGATAATGTCCCCAATCTTTTGACCGCCTAAACGCATCAGTCGCCAACCGGCTTTGATGCCGACCTTTGCAGCGGGTGAGTCGGGAACAACATTATCGATCAGGTGTCCTTTTTCCAAAACATAATTTATAGCCATACGCAAATTTTCCTTAAGAATGAGGGGCGAAAACTAATTCGCCCCCGGTCTTCAATAGTCTGTGTTCGATCAGCATGATAAAAGTTTTACTTTTAGCTGGAAACCATTTAATCGAAAATTCTTCTTTATTCGATTATATCTAATTATTCTTTTCAGCTTCTGTCACTTCTGCATTAGGTTCTTCAGCCGGCTCAACCAGCTCTTTTGAATCAGCCGGATAATCTCCGTTCTCAAAAAGATCACCGAAAACATCACCTAAAGTAACATTACCGTTTTCCGACCCATTAAAATCAGCAGCATTTCCGGCATAGGCAATACCACCGGCTTCTTTGATGCTGAGGCTGATTCGCTTGTTTTTCGCTTTAATTTCGATTACTTTTACTTCAACTTCTTCACCCTCCTGTAAAACTTCAGAAGGATGCTTGACATGAAAATCAGCCAACTGTGATATATGAGCCAAACCTTCCACTCCGGGTTTTAATTCAACAAAGGCACCAAAATTTGCCAGTCTGGTCACTTTACCTTTAATAATTTGTCCGCTTTCCAACCCTTCAATAGCTTTAAGCCAGGGATCAGGAAGGGTTTTCCGGATGCTCAGGCTGATTCGTTCTTTTTCCGGTTGGACTTCCAGCACTTCGACCTCGACCTGTTCTCCTACTTTTAGAGCTTCACCAGGATGCTTAATCCTTCCCCAGGCAATCTCGGATACATGAACGAGGCCGTCTATCCCGCCGATATCAACAAAAGCCCCAAAGTTAGTTAATCTTTTAACTTTACCGCTGATTACCGAGCCGGTTTCGATGGCTTTTAAAGTTTCCTCCTTCTTCTTCGCTTCTTCTTCAGCAACTATTGCCTTACGACTCAGAATCATTTTGCCTTTTTCCCGGTCGAATTCAATTAATTTAAACTGAAGCGGTTGTTCTTTAAAAACATTGAAATCCGGAATGTAAGCTGTATCAACCAGCGAGCCAGGCATAAAGCCTTCCACCCCTGAACCGAGATCAATAACCAATCCGGCCCCGACAACCTGTTTTACTTTTCCTTCAATCATCAATGATTCATCATGAGCTTCTTCCAGTTCACGCATCCGCTTTTCACGGGCCAACCGTTTATGTGAAACGACTACTTTCCCCTCTTGATCTTCATTCTCCAGAACGGTAACCTCGATGACGTCTTCCGGAACAAAAAGATCGGCTAAAGTTTTACCTTCAGCTAAATGCACCTCGTCACTGGGAAGAATAGCCTCGGTTTTACTGCCAATATCAACAAAAACTTCATCCGCGGTGACCCTGGCTACCTTTCCGGTAACCTGTTCTCCAACCAGTGCCACCTTCACTTCACCATCAAATTGAAACAACTCGTCATTCTTTACTTCTGCGTTCTCATTTTCCATACTTTCCACAACCTCCTTGATCGTCCATGGGGGAGTTGAGGCACCGGCGGTAACACCAATAACCCCGTAGCTCTTAATAAAAGAATGTTTCAACTCCCTTGCACTATTTACCCGGCAAGCTGGTTTCAGCTTCCGGCATCTATCGAAAAGGGTTTTCGTATTTGCGCTTGTCTCACTGCCAACAACAATAAACGCATCAACCCTTTCAGCCATTTTTACAACTTCATCTTGCCTTAGTTTGGTCTCCGGACAAATTGTATTATAAACCAAACCCTCATGATTTGCATCCCGAAAGATAGTTTCAGCCTGCCTGAACTGTTCGGCATTACAAGTGGTCTGGGCAATCAACGCTGCAGGCTGTTCAGTAATCATGGCCGCGAGCTGTTCGGTTGAAGATGCAACTTGCGCCCTGCCGCCGGCCCAGCCTAATAACCCTTTTACTTCCGGGTGATCCGGGTTGCCAAAGATGATTATATTATAACCATCAGCAGCTAACTGGGCAGCAGTCTGCTGAACTTTTTTAACCCTGGGACAAGTTAGATCGATTACTTTTAGATTGGGAATCTGCTTTAAGTTCTCGATTAAGCCAGGGGTTGCTCCATGGGTCCTGATTGCCAAAAAAGAGCCTTCTACGTTATCAGGATGTTCCACGGTTTTTACCGCATGTTTTTCCAGGTAGCGCCCAACCGCTTCATTATGCACCAGAGGGCCAAGAACAGATCCACTGCCGCTAAGAGCCGCTTCTTCCAGGACAGCCTCGAGCGCCTTTTGTACCCCGGAACAAAAACCGGCATGCTTGGCATTGACTATTTTCAATTTATAATTGCCCCGGTAGCATCCTGCTGATATTATTCATAATCAAATAACTCATTTCTTCAAGTTGCTCTTTCTTTTCTGTTTTTTGTTCATAAACCAATGGAGGCAGAGTAAAAGGTTTTCCAATATAGACTTTTAGCGGTCTGAATAAGCGGTATGGACCCTCAATTGCAACAGGCAAAATCGGAACCCCGCTGCGCACGGCAATTAAAGCCGCACCGTTAAATGCTTTGCGCAGCGCTCCACTTTTACTGCGTGTACCCTCCGGGAAAATACCAAGGACTTTTTCTTCCTTTAAAATCGTGTATGCCCTTTTAACTGCATAAAGATCCGTTTCCTGCCGGTTAACTGGAAAAGCGCCTACCATCAAGAGTAGCTTTTTAAGAATGATATTCTCAAAAAGTTCTTTTTTAGCCATGTAATAAATATGATACTTCACAGGAATGGCCGCCCCGACTGCCATCGGATCCAGCATGCTGATGTGGTTAGCGCAGATAATAAAAGGTTTCCGGGCCGGAATATTGTCCCTGCCCCGGATCCTTAATAAGAAAAATAGTTTTAAAATAATTAGAAATACAAAACGGCCTATAATGTAAAGCATCTTTCACCTTGCTTCCAAAACTACTTAGCTTTTTGGGCAATTTCAACGATCAGATTAACTACCGCTTCGATCGTCAGATCGGTTGTATCAACAACAAGAGCATCAGGCACAATAAGCAGGGGTGAATCTTTACGTTGCGAATCAATGATATCGCGTTTTTCTATTTCAGTGGATACTTCCTGCAGAGTCATAGTTACTCCTTTTACTTTTTGCTCTCTGTATCTTCTTTTACTTCTTTCTTCCAATGAAGCGTCAAGATAGATTTTATAATTAGCATCAGGCAAAACCCGGGAAGCAATATCTCTTCCTTCCATAATAATGCCATCGGTTTCGGCAGCAATTGACTGTTGCAGGGCAACAAGGCGTTTCCTGACTATTGATATGGCAGAAACCGGTGAAACCAATTCATTTACGGCAGGCATACGGATTGCTTCGGTTACATCTTCGCCGTTTAAGTAAACCTCTTTCCCGGAACCTAGAGTAATATCGGTATTGGCTAGCATTTCCTGCAGGGCATCAAGATCGTCAAGATCGATATTTTTACGAATCACTTGCAAGGTAACTGCTCTGTACATCGCTCCTGTATCAAGATACTTAATGTTCAATCGCTTTGCCACTTCTCGGGCAACAGTGCTTTTTCCTGATCCGGCCGGACCGTCAATAGCTATTTTCAGTTTATCCATTTTATCAGCATCTTTCACGTGATTGAGGGTTGCCTTGGAGCGTTCCTATTCTCTCATTATTAACAGTAATTTGCAAGCTTTCGCCCCTACCGTTCTGCTTTTAACAAAACAGAAATACCATATCGCTGATTAAGATTCGATTTGCACCATTTTTTTCAGATAAGAAATCTCTTCTGCGCTTAAGCGGCGGTACTTTCCTTCATCCAGTTCCCCCATATTTAGACCGGCAAAACTTACTCTGGTCAATTGTTTAACCGGATGACCGATTGCCGCGAGCATTAATTTAACCTGTCTCTTGCGGCCCTCAGTCAGAGTAATTTCAATCAGGGCCAGATTCATCTCACGGTTAGCCTTGATCAGAGTTAAGGCGGCAGGTGCAGTATTCGTTCCTGCAATCATCATGCCGCGTCTTAAGTGTTCCAGTTTTTCAGTTCCGGGTATACCGTAAACCAAAGCCTGGTATCTTTTTTCTACCTGGTACTTGGGATGAGTTAGCCTATATGCAAGTTCACCGTCATTAGTCAATAATAACATGCCGCTGGTATCGGCATCGAGACGGCCCACCGGGTATAAACGGAAATCCTGAAGATCGGCGATCAAATCAAGGACTGTTGGTCGATTATGGGTATCCTGAACCGTAGAAAGATAACCGGGCGGTTTATTTAGTAGATAATAAATCTTAGTTTCTTGCGGGGAGACTTCAATCCCATCAACAGTTACAATATCGTTTACGCTGACGGCAGTTTGCGGGAGCATCGCTACTCGGCCGTTTAACTTAACCCGACCCTGTTTGATCAGCTCTTCTGACTTTCGGCGCGACGCAACTCCTGACAGGGCTAAATACTTAGCAAGCCGCATTCCATCAGTTTCCATTTTCTGATGTAGCCTCATGCTCATTTTCAGCTTCAGCGTCTGCTTCCAATGACGGCAATTCAGCTAAATCTTTTAAACCAAAGTACTTCAAAAAATCGGGGGTTGTACTATATAGCAGCGGACGACCCGGACCTTCCTTCCGCCCGCTAATTCTAATTAATTTACGCTTCACCAGGTTTTCTAAAACATGCTCGCTGCGCACCCCACGAATCGATTCAATTTCAATCCTGGTCACCGGCTGTTTATAGGCTATAATTGCCAACGCCTCCAGGGCGGCAGTTGAAAGATTACTAGAAACATCTTCGCTGAATGCTTTCTCCAGGTAAGGTGCAAGTTCCGGTACTGTTCCCATCTGGAAACCGGCTGCAGTTTCAATCACCTGGATTCCCCGGGCTGTTTTTTTGAGATCTTCAGCCAGCTCAAGAAATAGCTTACTAATTTCTTCCGGTGATACCGCTAGGATATTAGCAATTTTACCAGCTTTAACCGGCTCTTCACTTAAAAAAAGAATCGCTTCAAGGATTTTCTTCTGTTCAGTCTTATGCATGTACGGAATCCTCTAAACCCTTCATTTCATTCAAGCTGGCAAAGATGGGACCAAAAAGGCTTTCCTGTAACAAAGTTATTCTCTTCTGCCTGGCCATTTCAAGCAGGGCAATAAAGGTAATAATAATCGGCCAGAGTCCACAACCGCTAACAAACTTATCCATCGGAAGCGGTCTATTAAATTTAACCAGGATGTTTTCAATATCATTCATCTTATCTGCAATGATAAAATCTTCTACCGCATTAAAAAGGGGTGCGTACTGTTCAGAATTTGTAGCTTCAGCAAAGCGGTTCATAATATCACTAAGGTGGTTGGCACCTTCCCAAATTGTATAAACTGAGTCCTGCTGGGTAAAAACCATGACTTTCTGGCCGCCGGTTGAACGAAGATAAATTTTCTGCTGCTCTTCTTCATAGCGTTGCAGCTGTTGAGCGATCTCTTTATAAAAACGATATTCCTCAAGGCGCAGAAATAGTTCTTCCGCGGAATGGATCTCAAATAGTTCATCTTCCTCATCGATTTCTTCTGTCTTGGCCGGTCTTGGCAGCAGCAGCTTTGATTTAAGGCGCAGCAAGGTTGCTGCCATAACCAAAAACTCACTGGCAATATCAAGGTTCAGCTCTTTCATCGAATGGAGATAATCTAAATACTGGTCGGTTATTTCTGCTATTGAAATTGACCAGATATCAACTTCAGCTCTCTTGATCAAGTGAAACAAAAGGTCAAATGGACCTTCAAAAACAGGAAGCTTAATCTTATATTCTACCTGCAGCAAACTAGTCTCACTCCCGCCAAACGGATCAGGCTACTTTAAACCGATAGCCTCCACAACGCTCTTAAGCCTTTTTTTTGCCTGGAGATCGGCTTTTTCAGCACCGCGTTGTAATAAATCGTCTAGATCACTTGGTGTAGCGATAAGCTCTAAATATCGATCTCGAAGCGGTTTCAAATGATCGATAACCACTTCGGCCAATTCTTCTTTTAAATCCTTGTAGCTCTTCCCTGAAAAGTGATGTTCGATATCCTGTGGTTTCTTTGCTGTTAAGAGCTGGTACATGGTCAACAGGTTATTAATACCCGGCCTGCTATCATCAAAACAGATTTCACGCAGGGAGTCTGTGGTTGCCCTTTTGATCTTATTGCGGATCTCATCAGGGCTGTCCAACAGAAATATTGAATCATCTTTTCTTTCCTCACTCTTACTCATTTTTTTCTCCGGGTTGATCAATCCCATAACTCGTCCGCCAACAGGAGGGATCAAGGCCTCGGGCAGAATAAAGGTCTCGCCATAGCGGTGGTTAAAACGCTGGGCAATATCACGGCAGAGTTCAACATGCTGTTTTTGATCTTCACCGACCGGCACCAGGTGGGCATCATAGAGTAAAATATCCGCTGCCTGCAAAACGGGATAATCAAAAAGGCCTACGCTGACTTCGTCTTTTTGTTTTTCAGATTTTTCTTTAAACTGAGTCATCCGATGAAGCCAACCCATAGGGGTAATGCAGTTTAATAACCAGGCCAGTTCGGAATGAGCCCGGACATGAGACTGGATAAAAATCACCGAATGCTCTTCATCCAGGCCGGAAGCAATCAGCAGACCGGCTACCTCGCGGATATTGGCTCTTAGCTCTACCGGATCCTGGGGAACGGTTATGGTATGCAGGTCAACTACACAAAAATAATTATCATAAAGATCCTGCATTGCTTTCCAGTTACGAATCGCACCTAAATAATTGCCCAAATGAAGATGTCCCGATGCCTGGATTCCTGAAAATACTGTTTTTTTTGTCAAAACGGCTGATCCTCCTTCTACTGCGTATTAGCCATTAACAATCTATTTTTAGGCTAGAGTCCGGGAATAAATCCGATGATGGTCGAAAATAGATTTACTACCAAATTGTAAAGCGGATAGATAATCAGACCCAGAACCCTTGTAATAATCAGTCCCAGTAAAATCAGTGGGGCATACTGTTCAAGTTGACGGTATAAACCAAGGTAGGAATTAGGAAGTACAGACATCAGTATTTTTGAACCGTCAAGTGGCGGAATTGGAATCAGGTTAAAAATTGCAAGCAAAATATTCAGCTGCATCATAACAAGCATAAATTGGAATATCAGTCCTCCGGTTAAACCGGATTGATAAAATAGGGTAATAATCAATAAACTAATGAAGCCGAGGACAAAATTGACCAGCGGTCCGGCAAAGGATACCCAGCGTAAACCCCGGCGATATTGATTAAAATTATTCGGGTTAATCGGTACCGGTTTAGCCCAGCCAAAACCGACCAGAAGGATCATTATCGTCCCGATCGGATCGAGATGGTTAAGTGGATTAAGATTCATCCTACCCTGTATTTTTGCAGTCGCATCACCAAAATAGTAGGCCATGCGGGCATGGGCAAATTCATGAACGGTAATGGCAATCAGTAATGCAGGAATACGCAGTGCTATAACAACAGGATCTAATCCGAACATCCGCTGTAACCTCCTTCATCCCAATTCTTCAGCTTTGCCAAGCAAAAAATTGTTTTCCTAAAGTATTGACTCATTTTTAACCTTTTAATTATAGCAAACCTCCCAACAGATTCCAAACCAGTAATGAGAAGTACTATTACTTCAAAATTCGATTACTATTCTTCCTTCCGGATATTCAAACCAAGCAGTCGCAGCCTATGCCATATTTGATCAGCACAGGGTTCCTGATCAATTAACATCAACTCTTTTAACAAGCGTTTGCGATCAACCAGGCTGAGCAGTTGTTCTGCGATTGCTGTTTTAAGCAAGCCAGCAGTGTTTTGCTCCAAATTAAAATTGCAACGCTGCTCAAAGCGTATTGCCCTGATTATCCTCAGCGGATCATCTTCAAAACTGGCCTTATGTATTATTCTGATTAACTGATGGTTAATATCTTCCAAACCGTGATGATAATCAATAATCAGCCCGGTTTGACCGGGCATCAGGGAACAGGCCAGGGCATTGATCGTAAAGTCACGCCTGCTTAGATCATCCTTTAGATCGGAAGGTTTGATAATGGGTTGAGTTGCCGGAGCCTTATAGCTTTCTTTACGGGCAGTAATCAAATCCAATTTAGTTTTATTCCCGAGCTGCAGAGATGCTGTAGCATATTTTTTATAGACTGTTAGCTTTCCGGAAAGTTTTTTGTGGAGCAGTTCAGCTATCGAAAGCGCATTACCAACGACAACCAAGTCGAAATCATTTTCAGGTGGATGTTCAATTAATAAGTCCCGGATTACTCCTCCAACCAGGTATACTTCCATTCCTACGGACGCAGCAAGCGTCCCTGCCAAATCAAGTATATTCAGGCAATCTGCCGGCATTTTTTCTTTAATTAACCCGGCAATATTAGTAACTTGCCGGCCCATCAGGTTTTTGAAAACCAGTTGAACGGTTTACCCTCGCCCGAGCGCTCTATTTTCAACCAGGCGGCAGCAGTTGCCGCCAAGTCGGCATAACTTTTTCTTAAACCTAAGTTTGGTTCAAACTCTTTACTGGCCAAAGCTGGACTCCAGGTAATGATCGGTACAAATTCCCTGGTATGATCCGTGGTCGGGAAAGTGGGGTCGCAACCATGATCGGCCGTAATTAATAAAAGATCTTCGTTCTTTAGTTTTTTGAGGATGCTACCAAGATTAAGATCAAATTCTTCAAGTGCTCTCGCAAATCCGGCACTATCATTCCGGTGCCCGTAAACAGTATCAAAATCACCATAGGTTGCCCACAAAAGCCCAGTGGGGCAATGATCGATCAGTAATTCAAGATCTGCATTGATTAACTGATTATTGCCACCAGGACGCTTTTCAGTAATCCCGCGATGGGTAAAGATATCTGCAACCTTACCGACAACAGCCACAGGATAACCAGCTGCTTTCGCTTGATCAAGCAGGGTTTCACCAGGGGGCTCAAGCGAATAATCATGTCTTCCCGCTGTTCGCTGGTAAGCGCCGTCATCGCCAATAAAAGGCCTGGCTATCACCCTACCAACAGCATAACTTCCGGTTAGGATAGCGCGCGCTTTTTCGCACCACTGGTAGAGCATTTCCCTGGAAACAACATTCTCATGGGCCGCAATCTGAAATACTGAATCAGCAGAAGTATAAACAATCGGAAACCCTGTTTTTAGATGTTCAGCGCCGAGTTCCTTAATAATCTCAGTGCCAGAGGCCGCAACATTACCCAGCGTTCGTCGCCCGATTGCTTTTTCAAACTGATCGATTACTGCTGACGGGAAACCCTGTGGAAACAGGGGGAAGGGGTGCTCAAGAACCAAACCAGCTAATTCCCAATGCCCACTGGTAGTATCCTTCCCGGGTGACAAAGGTTGCATTCGACCATAGGCACTACCGTCGATTAACTTAATACGATCAGCTTCTTTCAGCTTGAGCACCGCAGCCAAACCAAGACTGAAGAGATTTTGCAGTTTAAGCGGTTGATGTTTCTCGATGACATGTTTCAGGGTGTTAGCACCCTGATCTCCATATACATCGGCATCAGGAAGTGCGCCAACACCGGCGCCATCCAAAACAATTACAATAACTCGTTTTAAAGGAACATCAGGCTCGGGGGTGAGTTTTGTCATAAATCTCCCTAATTTTTCTTCTGGTAATCTGGGTATAAATCTGGGTAGTTGAAATATCGGAATGACCAAGCATTTCCTGGACCGAGCGTAAATCAGCACCATTTTCTAATAGATGAGTGGCAAAAGAATGTCTTAGGGTATGGGGTGTAATTTCACCCTGGATTTTTGATTTACGGGCATACTTTTTTAATATCTTCCAAAAACCTTGTCTGGTCATCCGATTGCCGAGCTGGTTGACGAAGAGCGCCGATTCGCCGTTGGTCTTTAAGAGACGCGGCCGTGATTTGCCGACATACTCATTAACATAGTTAATCGCCACGGAACCGATGGGGACAATACGCTCTTTCATCCCTTTTCCCGAACAGCGTAAAAACCCGACCTGAGGATCAAAATCACTGATATTTAGAGAAACTAACTCCGAAACTCTGATTCCCGAAGCATATAAAAGCTCCAGCATTGCTTTATCTCTCAAACCATTGTGTTCTCCAGGCACAGGCTGATTTAAAAGCTGATCAATTTCAGAAGTAGTCAAGACCCTCGGTAATTTCTTTTCGATTCGCGGAGATTCCAGTTCCAGTGCCGGATTGTTTTCGATTAAACCCTCCTGCAGTAAATACGTAAAAAAAGAACGGATTGAGGCTACACAGCGGGATATTGTCGCTGTAGCCCGGCCATTCTTCTTCAATTCCGCTAAAAAAAGAGTTAGCGCCTCCCGATCAACTTCCTCCGGTTTACTGATCTGCTGTTTCTTCATAAAAGAAATAAAAGTGTTCAAATCACGACGATATGATTCGAGAGTATTTTTTGACAGCCCTTTTTCAACGGCCAGATAATGAGAGTAATTGTTGATCTGAGTTTGCATAAATAATGAGGCCCTCACAGCAAATAAGTATTTATTTATTCAACGGTGGGAAAGAAAATACCTTCCTATCAATCGACTAGATTAAAAATATCTTTTATATTTATCCGCGAGTCATGTTTATTTACAGGTATAGTTGAGCAAAGCGATGATCGTTTTACCGTCCCTGATCTTACCCTGTTTGATTAATTCCAGGGCTTCGGAAAGAGGATAACTAAGCAACGCTAAATTTTCATCGGGATCGCAAACAGAAAATTTTGTGTGGCTCAATTTCTCCGCTTTAAAGAGGAAAATCTGCTCATTGCAGAAACCGGGAGAGGGATAAAAATCAAGCATTTCTTTCCATATTTCGGCCTCGAAGCCGGTCTCTTCAGCCAGTTCACGTTTAGCGCAATCAAGTGGTTTTTCTCCCGCTTCAAGTTTGCCGGCCGGTATTTCCAGCAAAAGATCACCGACAGCCTGGCGATGTTGCTGAACAAGATAAACTTCTCCCGAGTCGGACAGGGCGAGAATGGCAACAGCTCCTGGATGTTCAACAATTTCACGGTAAGCGACTAGATCTTTTTTTACCTTAACCCGATCCTGGCGAATATTAAAGATCCTACCGCGATAAATATAGTTGGATGAAAGTGTCTCTTCCTTCAGTCGGTCGTTAATGAGCTATAACCTCCCAATTTACTTAATTCAAGTTAAAACGTTTCATTTTTTCATAAAGCCAGGAGCGACTGATCCCTAAAAGACGGGCTGCTTCACTTCGGTTGCCGCCGGCCCTCCTTAATGAACCTAAGATCGCCGCTCTTTCTTGTTCTGTGCGTGAATCACGATAGGCATGAGAAACTCTATTGTGATTTTCTACCAGCTGAGTATTGTTTTTTTCAGGCGAACTGCTCTGCCTCAAATGTGGTGGTAAATGTTCAATCCCGATTAGATGGTCAGAAGCAAAATTCAAAGCCCTCTCAATAATATTTTCCAGTTCCCGGACATTACCGGGCCAATGATATTTTTGCAAAGATAAAAGCGCCAGGGAATCAATCTCGGTGACCTGCATGTTAAATATAAGATTATATTTTCTCAGAAAAGCATAAACCAGTGGTAAAATATCATCGATCCTCTCCCTCAGCGGAGGGATAATCAGGTGAATTACGTTTAGCCTGAAATATAGATCTTTACGAAAGGTGCCTTCTCTAACCTTTTTTTCCAGATCTTGATTGGTGGCAGCCAGGAAGCGGACATCCACTTTTTCGGTCTTAGTCCCACCAATTCTTTCAAAAGTTTGTTCTTCGAGAGCCCTGAGCAGCTTACCTTGTAGGGCAATCGGCAGATCACCAATCTCATCTAAGAATAGGGTTCCACCGTCAGCCAGATCCAGTCGGCCTCGTTTCCCTTCCCGGCGGGCGCCAGTAAAAGCGCCCTCTTCATAACCAAAAAATTCCGATTCAAGCAAGTTTTCGGGAATAGCAGCACAATTAACTCTTAGGAAGGCTTGATTACGACGCGGTCCCTCCTGGTGGATAGCCTGGGCAAGCAGTTCTTTCCCCACTCCGCTTTCTCCGCTGATTAAGACAGTAGAAAGTCCCCTTGCTGCCTGCTTCGCCTCATTAATTAAATCCAGCATCACGGAATTAACGGTTATTATATCTTTAAAAACATAGGGTTTTTCTCGGAAACGTTCTTTTTTCAGTTCTTCCTGAAAGTGGGCTAGCCGGTTATTCATCGTCTCCAGCCTGGAAGCCAACTCACGCAGTTCGTCTACCCGTCTAAAGCTAATCTTGCCAACCGCCCCGATCACCTGTCCATCTCTGACTATGGGTAGCCTCGAAACAACATATGGTTTGCCGTCTATAAACTGGATGTCATTTAATTCGGGAATGCCAGTTTTTACAACAATATGCAAGCGGCTATTTTCCAATATTTTATTGATCGGCTGGTTTATTACAATATTTTCTTCCCGTTTTATAAAATCGAGAAAAATCCGGTTAACCAGAACCACTGAAGCGCTCTCATCAACAACAACCAGTGCGTCATAACCGATATCAAGCACTGTTTTTAAAGTTTGGTTTAACCGCTTCACGGTTCCCATTTCCTCGGCGATCGTTTCCAACTCGGTAACGTCCTGGAAAAAAGCAATAGCTCCTACAATTTCACCCCCATCAATTAAAGGAGTTTTATTGACCATCGCTGTTATTTCACCAACTTGATATTTACTGCCTATGCTGATCTGCCCACAGGTGAGTACCGGTTGCAGATCGAGTCCCGGCAAGACTGCTTCAACCATTCTCCCCTCGACCTTGGCCGGAAGCAAATTAAACAATTGCTCTGCGGCACGGTTTATATAGGTAATCGTACCAGAATAATCAACGGACACCAGGGCATTGTGCATTGCCTTGCAGATTACCTGCAGACGGCTGTTAAGCAGTTGCTCTTCCTTAAATAAAGCGGTAATCAATTCAACCTTTGTAAAAAGGCCAACCACTCGCTCATCGCCATCAACCACCACACCAGTTCCGACGGGAATCTTTCTAACCAAATCAATAACTTCCTGATAATCAAGATCTTTTTTAATCTTGACCACGTTGTGGTTATAATAATTATTAACTGTCTCCTGAAGAGATGTTCCCTTGATTAAAGCATCGTAGAGATTCGTTTTAGTAAATATACCGGCCAGTACACCGTCTTTATTGAGTACAGGCAGACCGTCACGCTGGCTATTACGTAAAAGATTAACAGCCTTTTGCAGGCTATCCTCCGGGCGCAGTGTTGCAAAATCACGGGTCATCATATCTTCCAGTCGCAAGTGAAGCCCTCCAGTTTAAATGATCGGTTCTCGTGCCTGCTTAAATCGCAAAGCTCTTTCCATTAAACTGTCAACATGCTGCAAACTAACCTGGTCAATACTGGCCCCGTCAAGCATACGGGCCAGTTCATTGCGACGCTCATTAGCGCTGAGTAATGATGCCCTGGTCATTGTTCTTTCACCACTGACTTCTTTATATAAGCAGATATGAGAATCAGCCATTGAAGCAATTTGTGGGCTGTGAGTTACACACATCACCTGGTGGTGTTTCGCCAGACCGGCTAACTTTTCAGCAACGGCCTGAATTGTTGCCCCGCCTATACCTGAATCAACTTCATCGAAAATAAGCGTTGGGATTAAATCCTGACGGGCAAGCGCAGTTTTTAGCGCCAGCATCACCCTGGCAACTTCACCGCCCGAGATAATCTTCGCCAATGGTTTTACTGCTTCACCCTGGTTGGCTGAAAAAAGGAATTCTACGGTATCCATACCAAGTGGCCCAACTTCTTCCCGGCGGCCGATGTTTACTTTGAAGCTGGCATTAGGCAGTGCCAGCTCCTTAAGACACTCTTCAATCAGTTGCTCGAGATTTTTCGCGCTTTCACATCTTTTTTTGCTTAATTCTGTGCTTTCAGCAATTAATTGATCGTTAAGCAGAACCAATTCCGCTTCGATCTTTTCAATCATCGCCTCACTGTTCACCAATCTTTCAATCTCGTTTTCGGTCTTAGTAGCAAAAGAAATAACTGCTTCCAATGACCCTCCGTATTTGCGTTTTAAATTATTGATCAAGTTAAACCGTTCTTGAATCATCTGCAATTCTGCAGGATCAAACTCAAATCCTGACTGGTAAGTACGCAGTTCGTGCGATACCTCTTCCAGTTGGGCTGCAGCCGAAGCAACTAGCTCCAGCAGCGGTTCAAGTTTATGATCGATTCCGGCCGCTTCGCTCAACAGTGCAGAATTGTGGCTAAGACGATCAACCAGTGATTCGATCTCCTGAGACTCATCTCCACGATATAGGTTGCAATAAAGACGGGAAACAAGCATCGATAACTTCTCAGCATTGGACAATATCCGTTCCCGTTCAGCAAGCTCTTCGTCTTCACCAGTTTTTAACGCAGCGCCCTGAATCTCTTTCAGCTGAAAATTATAAAGGTCCAGGCGTCTAGCTCTTTCAGCTTCATCATCACCATATCCTGATAGCTCTTTTTTTAAATCACCTTTACGCCGCCACAGTTCGCCAATTTTCTTGCGTGACTGTCCAATCGAGTCTCCTCCGAAGGCGTCTAGTAGCTCGATATGCTGATCCTGCCGCAGCAATGATTGATGCTGGTGCTGTCCATGCAAGTCGACCAAAAGCTGTCCAAGGTCCTTTAAAAAAGAGATTGGAACGGCCCTGCCATTAACCCTGGCAACACTGCGTCCATTTCTATAAACTTCCCGGGCAATAATCAGCTCGTTTTCGTAATCAATGCCTGCCTCTGCCAGCAGGGTGTTGACTTGCTTTTGCACCGCCGGCTCAGCATTAACGATCCCCTCAATATATGCCTCCGTACTACCCTGGCGGATCTGTTCTACAGTCGCTCGCTCACCGAGCAACAGATTAATTGCACCAATGATAATCGATTTACCGGCACCGGTTTCTCCACTTAAGACGTTCAATCCCGGGCTAAAACTGATGGCAAGATCTTCAATTAGGGCATAATTGGCTACTTTGAGTTCTGCGAGCATGCCTCAACCTCCCAGTACCTCATGCTTTAAGTTTTTGATGTAGCATGCGGTAAAATGAATAATCCTTAAATGATACCAGTTTTACTGATTGTTCGGCTCGGTTGACAATGATTTGATCTTCATCTTCCAGGGTATATCTGACCTGGCCATCAACGGTTAACATTACGTCAACCTGGCGTGAATCGATATGCAGCCTTACCTGGTCGCTCCCGTTAATCACTACCGAACGATTATAAAGACTGTGCGGACAAATTGGGGTCACGATAAAAAGCTGCATGGTCGGATTAACTATCGGCCCGCCGGCCGAAAGGGAATAACCGGTTGAGCCGGTAGGCGTAGCAACTATAATGCCGTCTCCATAATAACTTTCCATGAACTCACTATTTATATATGCTTCGACTTTGATAATCCGGGAAAAAGGTCCACGAGAGACGACAATGTCATTCAGGCTAAGGTAAGAAGCAAGTTCTTTCGCATTCCGATAAAGCTTTGCTTCCAACATCATTCTTTCCTGGTAACCATAACGGCCGGTTGTGACATATTCTAAAAACCGTTCCATCTGGTCTACCTCGATTTCTGCTAAGAAACCTTTGTGGCCTAAATTGATTCCAAGCACCGGTTTATGCCAACAGGCAAGATCGCGTGCCACTCTTAGGATTGTGCCATCGCCACCGATCACAATGATCATTTCCAAACGACCATTCCATGATTTAAGTTGATCCGCCAACGAGGTTTCACTGTAAAAATCAACCAATTCAGAACCGGCGATCTGCAGATCTATATGGCGCTGTTCCAGGAACCTGGAGATTTCACCAACGACCAGCCTGGCATTCTTCTTTCGCCAATTCGGAATAAGCCCGATGGATTTCATTAAAGTCCTCCCCTTAATTCGAGCTTAACATAACTTCTTCCCGATCGTTTTTAAATCCTTCAGGAAATTAGCGATCACCTGACAATAAATTTAAATGTGCATCTTGCACTACTTTTTTTATTTTTTCCTCACTATTTTCAGCATCAACCAACTGTTTTTCAGCATCAAGCTCTAAGTACAAAAAATATTCAATATTGCCTTTCGGACCAACCAGGTGTGAGTAAGTCAATTGCCGACATCGATAACCATTATCAGCAGCCGCAAGCATTAGATCGCCAAGCACTTTTTCATGAAGCCGTGGATTACGGATCACACCTCTGCCTCTGGTCGCTTCAATTCGTCCCACTTCAAATTGCGGTTTTACTAAGGAGACTACTCTCGATATCTCGCATTGATTAAGAACCGGAAATACCATCTTTAACGAAATAAACGAGACATCAACGACTGCCAGATCTGGTTTCTCTGAAAAGTTTTCCGGTTTTAAATTACGAACATTGAACCGTTCTAAAAAAACTACCCGGGGGTCGTTTCTTAGCTTGTATGCCAGTTGTCCATAACCGACATCAACAGCATATACTTTTTCAGCACCGTTTTGCAAAAGACAATCGGTAAAACCACCGGTCGAGGCACCAATGTCAACAATTGTAAGTCGTCGGACATCCAGCTTAAAATCGCTGATCGCTCCAGCCAGCTTTAATCCGCCCCGACTGACATAGGAATTACCAGGATCACTGAACTCAACATCAGCCTCACAATCAATACTAGTCCCAGCTTTATCTACATGATGACCATTAACCCGTACTGCACCGGTCATGATCAGCGACTGGATACGATTACGGCTTAGTTCCGGGTATTTTTTTTGTAAGAGAAGATCCAACCTTATTTTCTGACTTTTCTTCAATTGATCCTATTTGCCCTTTTAAGTTTGGTAAAATCAATAATCGATTCATAAATCCCTTCTGCATCTAAGCCCTGACATGTTAACATCTGGCTCCGTGTACCGTGACCAACAAAATGATCATCAATGCCAAGCCGCCGGATTGGGATAAAAAGATCATTTTTTGCAAGCAGATCAGCGATCCCGCTGCCAAATCCACCGGAGAGAATATTTTCCTCAACCGTTACGACCATCCGGCACTGTCGAGCCCATTTAATAATTAACTTTTCATCCAGGGGTTTGACAAACCTGGCGTTGATCACTGTGGCTTTTAAATTTTGCCAGGATAATCTTTCGGCAGCCGCAAGCACTGATTGCAGTACGGTCCCGGCAGAAACGATTAGCAGATCAGACCCCTGCCGAACCAGCTCACCTTTACCCCAGGGCAGAAGGTTAAGCGGTCCCGTTTCAATACCGGTTACCTTGTCACGCGGGTAACGGATGGCAACCGGTCCTGAAGCTAATTGCAGGGCGGTGAAGAGCAGGTTTTGCTGCTCCCGTTCATTAGCCGGGGCCATTATTGTCATATTTGGCATAGTGCGTAAATATGAAAGATCAAACAGACCTTGATGTGTTTCCCCATCTTCCCCAACAATCCCGGCCCGATCAACAGCAAAAACAACAGGTAGATTCTGTAAGCAGGTGTCGTGAATCAGTTGATCGTATGCGCGCTGAAGGAATGTGCTGTAGACGGCAAATACTGGGCGCAAACCACCGGCAGCAAGAGCGGCAGCCATTGTCACGGCGTGTTGTTCAGCAATACCAACATCATAAAAGCGATCGGGAAATTCTTTACTGAAGTTTTTTAATCCCGTTCCGGTTGACATTGCTGCCGTTATTGCCACGATCTTCGGATCTAAACGGGCAAGTTCAACCATGGTGTGGCCAAAATGATCAGTGTAAGATTTTATTTTTTTCTTTTTCAATGGCAATCCATTGCTGAGATCAAAGGGCCCGACGCCGTGAAAAACTTCCGGTTCAATTTCTGCAAAGTGGTAACCCTTTCCCTTTTCTGTCACAACATGGACCAATACCGGTCCGCGCATTTTGTCTGCTTGCTTCAGCACATTATCGATTGCAATCAGGTCATGCCCGTCGACAGGACCGAAATAGGTAAAACCGAGTTCTTCAAAAAGCATTCCGGGCACGATTAGGTACTTTAATCCTCCCTTGATTCTTTCCGCAGTTTCAACCAATTTTTTACCGATATGGGGAATCCGGGTTACATAATTTTCAAAGTCTTTTTTTAGTCTTGAATACTTTGGATCCGACCTGATTCGACTAAGGTAAGCAGAAAGGCTGCCTACATTTGAGCTAATCGACATTTTATTGTCATTCAAAATTACTGTGATGTCAGCTTTGATATGACCGGCATGATTTAAAGCTTCAAATGACATTCCCCCGGTCAGGGCTCCATCGCCGATTACAGCAACAACCCGAAAATTTTCATGCTGTTGATCACGGGCCAGCGCCAGGCCGAGAGCAGCAGAGATTGAAGTACTGCTATGTCCGGTTAAGAAAGGATCATGCTCGCTTTCTGAAGGCTTCGGGAAGCCGCAAAGACCTCCCTGGAGACGCAGGGTATGAAATTCTTTCCAACGACCGGTTAATAGTTTATGAGCATAACTTTGGTGTCCCACATCCCAGATGATTTTATCGCGCGGGCTTTCATAAAAACGATGTAAGGCTACGGCAAGCTCAACTACACCCAGGCTGGCAGCCAGGTGCCCCCCATTGTCAGCAACTGTTTTAATCATATGCTGCCTCAGTGCTGATGCAACCTCTTGCAACTGTTGATCAGAGAGCTTCTTTAAATCTTCCGGCAATGACAGTTTACCGATATAGTTTTCCATATTATTCCTCAATCCCGAACAAAACCTTTAATCTCTTTATTCGTTACTTCTTTTGATTCGACCAAAGGGATTCTCGATTCTGGTCATAATTTTTGCCACAAACAATATAATTTCTGTAGAGTATTTAATAGCGAGCGCTTTCCCCAAGGCTTTTCCACCAACAGTGATTGCAGCAACAATCGCCGTTAAGAAAATACCGATATAAAATTCGGCCTGGTGGGTTGTAAATAAAGTCACTAGCCTGTAAACAATAATCGCTGCAATTGTTCCGCTGACGATACCACTAATATCGCCAATCACATCATTGCAAAAATTTGCCACCTGATCAGCATTCTTAACCAGGTAAACTCCTTTTTTTGCTCCGTACACCCTTCGAGCAGCCTTGGCATTAAGCGGTGCCACCTTGGCTGCTGCTGCCGCCGTTCCAACCAAGTCAAAAATAATCCCTAATGAAACAATAAAAAGCAAAATCAAGAACGATATAAAAATTGATCCGACTTTGCTTATCATGTAGTGAGAAATAAAACCGAACAATATTGCCAAAAAGAAAGTCCAAATAATCGACATATATACCCAGCGGGTTTTACGACGTTTTTTTAAATAATCAGCCAAACTTCATCACCTTGATGTACATAAAAACATAAGTGGTAGCAAGCCAGGTAAACTTTGCGGCTTAGGTCCAGCAGGATTTCCCGGATAATCACCTGTCGTTACCGAACAGGCAGTTCCCTTTTCAGACCATCCCGGCAGTGTCACCATCTGCAGAGCTGGATTACCACTTAGCTCACACTTTAATCCCTGGATTACTTCTCCTTAGAGAGCAGTCTAGGAGATTTCCTCACTGGTGCCTAATCTCCCCTAGCCCCTTTTGCAGAAAGGGTTTAAGAAGCACTAACTCCCTCCTCCACCAATTCCACTCAAGGCAGGCTACACTGCACACAGCTATTTACCGCATGCAGGTTCATACCCAGCCAGTAACTTTTGCTTTCAGGCATCTGGCCACCGTACTGGGTCTCCGCGGAGGCAGGGTCAACGCCTACATGCCATTGTAGATCGCCCCATCCTCCTTAACTCCCAGCAGCAGCCCCCAACTGGGCGTCGGCAGCCACCACCAGGAACTTCATCGATGTGCCCTTAACGGATTTTTAGGCCCGCTTTCGGAGAGGGACACCAACTAGAATACTGCACCACTTATGTCCATGCTCAAGACCAATTATAGCATATGACGCGGTTAATCACAATTTCAGTCTGCAGCTTAACATTTTCGCTAAAGAAGCCCGTGGGCCATTTTACAGGCTTTCAGAGCATTCTTCATTAGCATCCGGTTAGTAACCGAACCAACGCCGCCCGGAACCGGGGTAATTGCTTTAGTTTTATCTTTAACTGCATCAAAGGATACATCCCCGACTGTTTTCGTTTTCGGTTTACCTTTATCATTAAGGACCGGCTCACCTTTTCCATCTAACACCTTGACCCGGTTGATCCCGACATCAATTACTACAGCCCCGTCCTTTATTAGATCAGGACCAATCAAATCAGCTTTGCCGGCAGCGACAATCAAGATATCAGCTCCCGTGGTATGCTTAACCAAGTTCCCCTTCATGCTGGTAAATACGTGGGTGATTGAAGTTGTTGCATTACGATTAACAGCCAAGTAAGCTACCGGTTTGCCAACAATATTTGAATGACCGACGACTACAATTTCTGCTCCTTCAAAGAAATCTTTCGGGTCTACTCCTTCTTCAGCTGCATAACGCTCAAGGATTTCAATCACAGCTGCCGGGGTTGCCGGTGGAAATGTAACTTCTCCCAAAGCAAGTTTACCCATGTTAAAAGGATGGAAACAGTCGATATCTTTATTGACATCAATCGAATTGATTACTGCGCTATCTGAAATCTGCTCAGGAAAAGGACGCAGAGGTAGAATTCCGCTAACCGTTTTGTCAGCATTCAATCGCTTGACGATATTAATCACTTCTTCTTCACTGACATCGGCAGAAGGATTTTCATTAATATAGGTGAAGCCGGCCTCTTCACAGAATTTCTCTACCTGCCCCCTGTACATTTTCGCTCCGAAGTCGTCTCCAACCAAGAGAGTGGCAATACCGGGTGTAATCCCTTTTGCTTTTAATGCTTCAGTTTCTTTAATAATTTCCTTCATCAGCTCTTCGCCGATGGCTACACAATCAATTACCTTTGTCACTTCTTTTACCCCTTTCAGCTTATTATTAATTATTCAGCAATAACAGTTAAACCGCGGTAATTATAGCAAATTCGGCCCTCAGCGTCAATTTCAAGAAAGCTGATCGATAACAGCAGCCATAGTCCGGTCTGCGATCCGGCAACCATCCTCAATCAACTGAGCCATCTCTGCCTTGGTATCGGCCAGAAATTTTTCATTTTTTATTGCTCCCAGGTTAATCATGACATTTAGCTGTCCGCTAAGCAATGCCGCTTTTAAAAATACCACCCCACAGCCAACATCAGAAATGGCGAGGCGCGAACCGATCTGTCCCATTCTTTCATGGATTTTTATCCCGGCAAAAGATTTTCGCATTATTTCCAAAGGCACTGAGCAGGCCTCAATTGAACATTCTTCCATTATTTTTTCCTTCTGCGCAATCTGTTCAGGGGTTTCTTTGGGTAGACCGTACGCTTTTGAAAGGGGTTCAAATACTTCGGCATCCCGATCTACCAAATCTTTTAAAGCTTCAATAATCGCGCTGCCTTCACTCAGGAGCTTTTTCACCTCATCTTCTACTGGAGCATATTTTTTTTTCCCCACTGTCAGGTTACCTACCATGTTGGAGAGCGCCATGCCTAGTGCACCGCCCATCGCCGCTGCGCCGCCACCGCCGGGAACCGGTGCTTTTGAGGCTAAAATCTCAATAAAATGCGCGCAACTCTTTTCAACCATTTTCATCTTACCTGCCTCCTTTAGATCTACTTTTTTCTATAAACAAGCTTAGCAGCAAGCGCCGCCAAAACCTCTGTATCCTTTTCCAGTTCCCGAAGTTTTTCAACCGCTTCAAGATAAAGACTCTCGGCTCTGCCCCTGGCCGCCGCATTGCCCATCAATGCTGTATGGGTAGCCTTGGCGCTCTTCCGATCGGCACCTGACGGCTTACCCAGCTCTGTGGCGGTAGCTTCCTCGTCAAGCAGATCGTCAATGATCTGGAAAGCTTTTCCGATTTTTAGGGCATAACGATCCAGCATTTCTAGTTCGTTGGCCGGTGCTGGAACAGCCAATGCCCCACAGTTTAAAGCTGCCCTAAAAAGCGCTCCTGTTTTCAGTTCAGCAATGATTTCAATCTCTTCCATTGAAAGATTTTTACCCTCTGCCCGCAGATCAAGCTCCTGTCCGCCGATTAGACCTTCAGAGCCTGCTGCCTTGGCCAGGGATATACAGATTTTCAGAGCATCTTTTTCTTTTTTTTCACGCAAACCAAAAGCAGCTACCAATTCAAAAGCCAGGGTTAATAATGCGTCACCGGCTAAGATAGCAACTGCTTCACCGAAAACAATATGGCAAGCAGGTCTGCCTCTTCTTAGATCACTATCATCCATCGCCGGCAGATCGTCATGGATCAGGGAGTAACTGTGGACCAATTCAATGGCAACAGCAATCTCCAGGATTGAATCTGCTTTTACGCCATATATTTCTGCGGCAGTCAGGGTTAAAATCGGTCTTAGTCTTTTACCGCCAGCTTTAACGCTATAGTGCATTGCGGAGGCAACCTGTGAAGTTTCCGAATCAGGAAGAAATCTTGCTAAAGCCTGATCTATAATTTCTTTTTTTTCATCCAGATATGCATCAATACTATTATTCATCATTAAAGACTATCCTTGTCAGGAAACGATTCTTCAGCATCCGTCTTTAATTCCTGTTGTTCTTCCTTCATCAGGTATTCAACTTTAAACTCAATCTCAGCCAATTTTTCCCGACAATAACGGGAAAGGGCAATCCCTTCCTGAAAAGCCACCAGGGACTCCTCCAGTGGAATCTCCGGATCCTCTAACTTCTCTACCAGCGATTCCAGTCGCTCCAGTGCTTCTTCATAGGTCAGCTTATCCAGTTTCCCGACCGGTTTCTTCTCCTTCAAAGATGTTGCCCTCCTCAATCACCTCGGTCCGGCATTGCGCCTGGCCATCGGTAAAATTTAAATTCAACTGGCTTCCAACCTTAATTTTCTTAACAGAACGGACTATTTCGCCTTGTTCGTTGCGGCAAAAGCTATAACCGCGGTTCATTACTTTAAAAGGACTAAATCCTTCCAGCTTATCAGTCTTCGAAGCAAGCTGTATTCCTTTATATTGCAATAATCGTGCAATGTTTTTACTGAGAGCAGTATTAAGGTTAAACAGATTTTCCTGGAGTGATCCCAATCTTCTGACTGGAATGGTATAAAAACGTTCACCAGTAATTTGATCCAGTTTTTGCTTTTCCTGTTTAATTCTGCTTTGCAGGGAAACAACCGCCCTGCGGCGCAGCTGAACGATAGCAGTAAGGAGTTCCTGGGAATCAGGAACCGCATACTGAGCTGCCGCAGTCGGAGTGGGGGCTCTTAAATCCGCGACAAAGTCAGCTATGGTAAAATCAGTTTCATGGCCAACCGCCGATATTACCGGCAGCCGGGAACGATGGATCGCCCGGGCGACCTGCTCTTCATTAAATGGCCACAAGTCTTCCAGCGAGCCTCCGCCCCTGGCTAAAATGATCAGTTCAATACCGGGTAACTTATTCAATAAATCCAAAGCCCTGACTAGATCGGCAGACGCACCTAAACCCTGGACCAGGCTTTCGACAACGACTAGATGCAATGCCGGAAAACGCTTTTTGAATACAGTGAGCATATCTTGCAGGGCTGCCCCGGTCGGTGAAGTGATTAACCCAATTTTACGCGGGGCAAAAGGTAGTTTCTGCTTGTTTTCAGGCACAAAAAGACCTTCAGCTGCCAATTTCTCTTTCAGTTGTTCGAAAGCCAGGTAAAGTGACCCTACCCCAGCCGGTTCCATTTCATTAACATAAAGTTGATAAACTCCATCGGGTTCATAAACAGAAAGGTTCCCGCTAATCACCACTTCCATACCATCTGCCGGTTGAAAGAGGCAGCGGGTATTTTTACCGCGAAAAAAAACGCAGCGCAGCGAAGATTGGCTATCTTTCAAGGTAAAGTACATATGCCCCGATCGGTGATGCTTGAAATTAGAAAGTTCACCGCCAACCCTGATGTCCTGCAGCCGGGGATCACTGCTGATCAGATTCTTAAGATAACGGTTTAGTTCTGAAACTCTGATGATCTCTGTTTTTTGCATCCTACCAGTTACCTGTCTACCGGTTCAAATTTTCTTTCGGTTTTAGCAGTGCATTTCAGCTGCAATCAAAACTTTAATCAATAAGACTTTCATAGTTTCTGCATCTTCGTTTAAAAACCCTCTAAATATCAATCAATGGATTTACGATCTAATGCCTATTCAGATGCTGCCACCGCCGTGCGGCTATAAGTGCCAGACCAACCGCATTATCGGCAGAGTGACGGGGCTCGGCAAAATAAACAGGGACTAGCCTGATTCCTGTTTTTAATCTTTCCCGGATGTAGTAATTGGCTACAACCCCGCCTACTGCCAGCACACCGTCATAACAGCAGTCGATTTTTAATATATTATTGATGGCCGATCCAATTGAATCGGCAATACAGCATTCGACAGATCTCGCCAGATTTTCCCGGCAAGCCCCGGTAGCTAATAATCGTTCCGCCTGACTAGCCGGTCCCGAGAAACTTACTGCAGTATTTTTAACCGAACATGATAACCGGGGGATATCTCTTTCAGCGTTTAAAGCCAATTTCTCAAGTTCCGGCCCGGCAGGAAATCTTAAGTTTAGCTGTTTGCCAATCCGATCAATAAACTGGCCGGCATTTAGATCAGTAGTGCCCCCTAACAGTTCTATCCTCAATTCGCCGGGGTTATGTTCTGCAACCGCTAAGATTTCAGTTGTTCCTCCTGAAAGATGAAGCACCAGGTAACGACCGGCAGCTAATTGTGCCGACCACAGACCAGCCATGATATGTCCTTCCTGGTGAGATGCTGAAAAATATTGAAGGCCCATGATCTGTGCAGTAAACAAACCAAAGGCCTCGCTGACTTTGAAAACCGGCATATATGAATTTTCCTGGTTGCGGGGTTTATCGGCGGAAGCGACAGCTGCCAGTTTTTCCGGCAAGCTTAACGGCAATCCCGACAGACAGAGGTTGTGCATATTCTTGATATGTGCAAAAACCGCATCTGATTGGCGTAAACCAAGCTGATTATTGTTTACCGCCAGCGGGATCATTTGTTCATAAACCAGGCTCTCGTCCTGGTTAACCAGGGCCATTGAAGTGGTATAAGCCGACGTATCAAGGCCCAGGAACAATTTTTCTTTAAGGTTCCCTTTCAAGTGCTTCACCTGCAGAGCGATCAAGAACTCCATTGATAAAACCTACTGCTTCCCCTGTACTGCCATATTTTTTGGCTAGTTCAAGGGCTTCATTTATCGATACTGCCGGGGGAATATCAGGCCGGTATAGGATTTCATAGAGGGCAAGCCTCAGCAGGTTGCGATCCACTGCCGAAATACGGCTCAATTCCCACTTAACCAGATGTTTTTCAATCAACTGATCAAGTTCTTTCTGTTTTTCGGTAGTAGCAATTACCAGTTCAGTGATGAACTGTTCCTCTTCATCACTGAACCTAAAACCTTCAAATGAACTTTTGATCGCCTGTTCGGCCCGACATTTACCAATATCAACCTGAAACAAAGCCCTGAAAATTACTTCTCGCGCCAAACGTCGGGACAATTAATGCTAACCTCCACTGCACCGGATTTACGATCAACCGCATTAGTCTTGTCTTGCGTAAATCTTTTTTGTTGAGTATATTTATTCTTTTTCTTTGGGAGAAAAAAACCGATTCAGATAGCGGCTAATTCCCGGACCAACATCAAGTCGCCAACCAATAATGATCCCTACCGCGATGCATAAAAAGATAAATACACTTACCCAAAAACCGTAACTTACTACCAGGATCGCAAATATCAGCCCGAGCAGTCCACCCAATATTTTTCCCCAGTGCTTACTGAATATTACCCACCAGTTAAGTTCTGACATTTAGTGATCACCTCCAGTTTACTTGCTAACCTTTTTCTCTAATCAACCTATTATCTTGATGCGGCTTGATCCATTACTACATTTTCGATCATTACTTTTACCTCATGGACAGAAATCCCGGTTATCTTCTCCAGGTGTTCTTTCGTTTTTGATTGCAGATCGCTGATTAATCCGGGCAAGCTGACATCAGGCATTACCTTAATCTTGATTCTTACAACCAGTCCGTCAGCCGTATGTGACACCTGCCTGCTGACATCTTTAATCCCCTGGGTTTGCTGCACAATCCGCAGCACCATGTTTTCGATGGCAGGGATCGAGATCAAAACCTCCCCGAACTCACTACCTTTTAGGACGGCATTGCTCATTCTTTTGCCGGAGCGCAGGCCAAAAGAGAGCAGAATCAAGGCAATCAGCATCAGAACCGAGGCTGTAGCCAACAATACTGTTTCATCAACCCAGTTCGGCAATGGTAAAGTTAACCCCGGTAATAAGTTAAAGTTAATTGCTGCAAGAAAAAGAGCAGCCCCGATGAACAAACACCCTAAAAATACCAGGAGAATCTTGAAAAATATTTTCATTGTTTATCCCCTTCCGGTCAATCCTTTTTAAGCCTGCTGAAGGCAGGCTTAAAGCTTTACATTACGCAAGCGAAATTATTACTCAGTTTCGGTTTCAGTTGCGATTTCGCTTTCAGCCTCAACTTTTTCTTCTTTTTCTTTCTGGGGAAATTGAATTCCCTGAACGTGAATATTGACAGTGGTCACGGTTAGACCGGTCATGGTTTCTACTGCTTTTTTTACATTTTCCTGGATATCCCAGGCAACATCCGGAATCCGCTCACCATATTTCGCTACGATAAAAATATCGATCTTTGCATCTTCAATCCCTACCTCAACCTTTACTCCCCTGGTAACATTTTTGCGGCCTAAAGCTTCGGCGATGCCACCACCGATGCCACCGCTCATCGAAGCAACACCTTCAACTTCATTGGCTGCCATACCGGCAATAATCGATACTACTTCATCGGCAATTTTTACAACACCAAGTTCTGACGGCAAGGTCCGGTTTTCTTTTTCAGTCATGCTAAAACCTCCTTTGCACTGATATTAAAGCTCTTTTCACTTAATGCTATTATAACAAAATAGCGATTTAGCTTCAATTTACCGGGAATCCCGGTCTCTTTTATTATTATTATTCTTCTTCTTCCGCTTCCGCTTC
>Ga0180434_10002122_pt1 | contig 27170 bp, 27 predicted proteins | sample SS_ome_7_FD_132453 | JGI IMG/M metagenome (GOLD analysis project Ga0180434, IMG submission 132453) | Hypersaline lake sediment archaeal communities from the Salton Sea, California, USA - SS_1_D_2 metaG | ecosystem: Environmental > Aquatic > Non-marine Saline and Alkaline > Hypersaline >... | reverse complement strand
GGAATCTGGGTGATGACGCCGGTCTGGGTAAACAGGAGGTCGGTACTGGCAGCGGAGGGTCCGGGATAGACCCACGGAATCCCTTGCGCCTGAGAAATCAAATTCTTGACCTGCTGTGCCAGACCCCAGAGGGATTCGAGGAAGTTAATATCTTGCGCGTAGTGGAGGTTATCAACCACCGCAATAATTTCCTGAACCAGCAGACGGCCCGGATTCGATTGACTCGTATCCGTGATCTCCGGCAGAAACTCCGACAAGTACCGCTCGAAATCGGCGGTCAGCGTCGTGTAATCCTTGTTGCTATAACTCAGCTCGCGTCCCAGTGCCATCACGGTCTCTCGATCTGAAGGTTAATGGTAGCTTCCTCCCCGGTTGCCCCGACGAGGAAACGAATCAAGACGGTTGACGTATTGGTAAGCTCGGGATCGTCACTCGGCTCCACGTCGACCTCCACACTCTCGATCCGGACCCGTGGTTCCAACTCGATCACTTCACGACGCAGCACAGTCTCCACTTGAACTGCAAAAACCGCGTCTTTTTGGGAAAATACTTTATTGTCTAAGGATGTCCCCTGCGGGTACTGATACATCCACTCGCCTTTCCGATCGCTCAGAATCTGAAACAGATCGGTGGCGAGCGCGTCCACATCGACGGCTTGCTCCAAGTCGCCGTTGGACTGAAAGGTCAGTGGCCCTTTGAATCCGCGCAAGTATTCCATTATGCCAGTGCCGAGAAGAAGTTGTCGAAGGGGGCCAGCGAGGGTCCGCCAGCAAGGAATACGGTGCCGCCGACAAACGCATCAAACTGATCGAACGGCGGTTCATTGAGTGCATTCTGGAACTCGGTGACCCAGCCATCGATCCCGCTGGCAGAGCTCACATAAACCGTGTAGATTCCAGTGGCCCCCAACATCACATTGAGCAGGGAAACGATGCGTTGCGACTCGTCGATCAGTTCTTGGAGCCGGGACAGCTTGTCGTCGAGGCCGTCAATCAGGGCAACCATTGCGTCTTGCGAGTTGGCCCCGGCCCGGAGCGCCTGTACGATCGGCAGCAGATAATTCTCCATCGCCTCGAAGACGAAGGGGAACAGTTTGTCGAGGTTGAGGGTGGTCCAATCCGGCGGGCTGCTGAACTCGAAATCCGGCGTGAACTGGACAACCAGCCTACCCGGATCGAAGATGTCGAACGACAAACCAGAAATCGTGCCTGCCTCGTAATCGATTGTGCCACCGTTGACGAACCAACCGCCGCGTCTCCGGAACCCGCCATTGAGGTCGTCGACGGCCAGACGACTGAACGTGTCGATCCCGAGGAAGTCGCGCACCTGATCGGTCCGTTCCTCCAATAGGGAGAGCTGGCGAACCTCGATCGATCCCGGCTCGATGCTGCGTCCATAGTTCAAGGTGTAACCGGAGCCGTTGTCACCGTCGAGCTCTTGGGTCACCACGCTACGGCCCTGATCGAGGGTCGAGGGCATCCCCTTGCGGAACACCTCGCGCAACCGATTCTCCCAGCGCGCCAGCTCGCGATTGTTCGGCCAGAGGTCGACCAGCTGCACCGCCACGTCGATGAACTCGGCGAGGCTCGGCGCGCCCACCAAGACAACAACACCGGCTACGTCACCGGTAAACTGGGGCCGCTGGTCGTCGCCGATGTCGGTGAAGCTGCTGATGATCCGTGCCTTGAACCGCTCCAACGCATTGGTTTCCGGACCTAACAGGTAGCGGTTCCCGAAGTATTGCTTGAACGCCTTGCGGAGCCGGTCCTTGTCGTAGGTCGTAATGTTCGGCTGGAACGTGGCACCGGCAGGCAGGAAGAGTCCATCCGGCGTGGTCTCCTCAAAGTTGAGGTTGAACGCGACGAGGTCTTCCAAGCCGAAGTCGATTACGGGCAGATAGTAGACACCGGCGGCGCGGAAATCGTTGAAGAAGTCCTCCAGCGCCTGCGCCAGCGCCGAACCGATGTCGGCGACCGGGAGGCCGATGAGGAAGGTCTTGGCGAGGTCGAGTCCGTCCCGGATCGTACCGAGGATCGGAGAGAGCACAGCGAAGGCGTCCGAGGCGTCCGTAATCGCATCGGTCACTGCGCTCGGCAACAGGTTACCGAGGTTGGCGGATTTCCATTCGGCCATCGTTTAGAACAGTGGGAGAATCCACTGGTAGAAAACGTAGCTGAAGACGCCGAAGCTCACGCATCCAATCGTTGCTTTGGTCTGCCACTTCATCTTGCTCTCCTCAGTCGCAGCACGACATCAACAGGGTGTTGCATCGTGCGCAGAAAACCTTGCACTGGACCTGCCTGACCTCGGTCGAACCGCAGACCGGGCAGACCCACTTATCCTTGTCCTGATCCGGCATCCTGTTCTCTCCACTGCATCGCACCCAGCATCTTCCCGGCCACCACGGTCTTCCCGACCAACTGGGTCTTGTAGGCCACGAGGCCGACGCGGGCCAGTGTCAGGATTCCGGCCACCCGGACCCCCGGATTCGGGTCGTAGCACCGATCGATCAATTTCTGGACCTCCGGATCGGCTGAAACGGGTGGTTTGGCTTGTTTTCCCGACGCAGGAACCGTTATCGGGCCTCCGGGCGGCTCGATATACTGCCAACGGGCCGATCGTGGCTTAGAGATGCTCTCCTTGGATTCGGTCATGTGACCAGCCCGTTAGCCAGTGGACCCCCGCCTGTGGGGCAGGTTCCGACCACCAAACTGTTTGCCACGATATGGGGAACGATGACATTGGCGATCGCGGTGGCAAGCGCGGTTGCAAAAGCAGTCTGCTGGGCCGCGCTAAATGCCGGATTGTTTGTGTCCGACGGAAACGTCGCCTGAATCTGAGCGAGGATCGCGGGCTGTAATGCCCCGATCAGTGTAGATTCTGATCCGGTAAGTGGCATCTCGCCTCCTATCCTGTCGGGTTCGCCTTGACATAGGTGCTGCGGCACGGCGTCCAGTTCGGCGGGACGATCCCCAGTGTTGGTGGACTCGTCGGCGATCCGGGTGCCGAGCTCGTATGGACATGCGCCAGATACTGGGCGGTGTGCCACGTGGTCCAGATATTGAGCCATGCGGTAAACGCCATGAAGAAATCGGTCTGGGTCTTCGCCGAGAGGTTGATGTCTTGGCTTACCACGTTCACGGTGTCGGCGGTCAGAGTCGATTCACCCAATGCTTGGTCCATCAACAGATCATTGTTGCCGGTGACCAGATGAATGTTCCCGCTGGCGTCCACCTCGATCGTCGCCTTGTTTGCTCCGGCAGGTGTCACATCGATCTTGAGCGTACCCGCGTCCTGCGTGAGCTCGAAGTTGCCGGAACCGATGTGCATCAGGATGTCACCGAGCAAGGTCTCCCAGTCGAGGTCGCCCTCGGCGGTCCGCAACCGATAGTCACCTTCGGTCATCTGGCGAACCATGTCACCCTGATTGATCCGGATGCGGTGGCTGTTCTTGCGCGCCGCGATCCCCGCAGGCGGAACGACCAGAGCCGGACCGTACATCAGCAGATCGTAGCTGTAGTCAAGCGCGGTCGGCACGGGATCGGCAACCAGCAACCCGGTCGTCGTGAAGTTCATCGCGCCGCCGACGCTGTATTGCATATTGCCCATCACGTTCAACACCTGATCGTTGACCACGGTGCCGATGTAGTTGCCGTTGACCGTCTGGTCGAGGTTGCCGCCGATGTTCATCGTGCGGTCGCCGGAGAAGGTCTCAGACATGCTGCTGAGCTCGATCTCCTTCTTTCCGTTACCGATCTCTAGGATGCGGCGGTTCGCCGCATCGAACACGAGCTGGTTGCCCGCGTGGTCGGCCAGCACGATCGGTGTCGGCGACTCACTGTCGATCACGAAGCGATCCCCGTTCGCACCCTCGATCAGGATGCGCGGCTCCCCCTTGTTCAACCCCAGCTCGATACGTTGGGTCTTCGAGCCTTCGCGATTCTGATTCTGGAGAACGATCCGTTCGTTGCCCCGACTCGCGTCGAGGAGAATCTCCTGCCCGGCCAAGTCCTTCAACCGAATGTACGATTTACCGGGGACCATCGCGTCCTGTCGCAGCTGGTCACCGCGTAATGCGGAGCGCACGCCGCGCTGCTCGATGTTCCCTCGGTTCGGCGCGATCGCGTCTTCTTCGTCGCCCGGTGTCGCGGCGACGCCGCAGCTCATTTCAATGGCTTGCCCTGAACGGTCGATGATGTGGAGATACTCTTGACCGTCCCGCTCCTCTGTGAGGATCGTGTGTCCCTTCGTTGTTTTGACGTGGACCGTTCGGGTAGGGATCGAATCTTCAAACTCTTCTTCGGCCCCGTCTCGGAAGTAGACATCTTTCGGTGTTTCATTCTGCTGCTCCGGCGGCACCCATGGTGCATTCTCGTCGAACGGTTCGTCGGGGTCGGTCGTGCGCTTTCCGCTGACCGTTCGCATTTCCTGTGCGAACTGGGGACGGCCACGCCAACCACCCATGACAACCGGATTATTGATGTGGCCCTTCTCGAACTGAACCCAGACCGTCGATCCGGGAACCATTTGCGCGGCCAACGCACTACCGGAGTCGTAACCGCCGCACCCGAACACATTGATCTCGGCCCACGGGAGCACTTCCCGCGCCGTCGAGGTTTCGTCCCCATGGATGTCATGAATGCGGACCTGAACCCGGTCCAGACCTTCAGGATCGGCATTGTTCTCGACCACGCCCCGGTACATCCCGAAGCGGTGATCCTGTAGCTGCTCGATGATCTCTTGAGCGATTTCCCTACGCGAGGCCACTGTCGTCCTCCACCAGACCGCCGATCTCGTCGAAAAATTTGACTCCGCCCGGCACATCCTCTACGCCACGCGCATGAGCATCGCGGTAGAGGTGGCAGACGACGCGATAATTGGTCGTGATCTCGTGCAACACTTCTTCGATCATGTAGAGACCCGAGGACCAGTGGATCGCACCGGTACGCGGGATGATGACAATCACTCGAATCAGATCACCGGCCCGCAACCCGACCGTCCGTTCCGAACCATTCAATTCAAGTGTTGCCTGTACCGCTGTCTGGGCCAACGTCTTCCACCGCCCATATGCCGCCGCTTCCGCCAACACCAGATCAATCTTGCTCAACGAGATTTGGGCGGTGCGTGGTGCAGCTTCCTCCTCGGTTAGATCGATTGTCTTGGCGTCCCCGAAGAACAGATCGAACAGAGCAGCCGATCCAGTATCGATGGCTTGCCCCAAGATACGACGGCGCAGCTCGGCTCCCCGGCTCTCGAACCGGGCACTGGTTTCGTCCTTGCCTAGTGAAACGGTTGCAACGCCCTTCCCCAAATATTTACTCATCCGCCCCTTTGCATTTGCCGATGTCGGATTGACCGGAATCGTTAAGGGCCGTTTGCTGATCGCGTCCCAACCGACAGCGGTGAGTCCGGCTTGCCCAAACCCCCCGAGAATGTCACTTTGAAAATCAGGCTCAAACGAGATCACATCGCTATCCGCTTCGCCGCGAAGCCATGTGAACGTGGGGACTCCACCAAGCTCGTCGACACGCTTCTGGTACAACCATTCACGGGTGCCGAAACGGATCGTGTCGCCGTTCGGCCCGTAGTTGACCATGAAGCCGGTCTTCCCGTCCGGGTCTTCGGCGTAAGGCGCGATCTCCTGACGGATGAAGTTCGTGTACGAACCGTAGGGTCGAACCGAACCGGTGTAGAGCGGGCTGTCCACCTTGGTTTTCTGAATCCACGAGAGGTCCACGTTCTCGCCAAACAAATCTTTGGCGCACCGCTCCACGACTCGGTGATACGGGGTGTCGACAAAGGACCGCTGCGGATTGATCTGCGTGTTGAGCGCACCACCGATCGCATATCCCCGAATACGTGCATCGAGACCGGCGCGGAACGTCGGCTTGTAATGTTCGAGGGCACAGCGCAATGTGGCACTTGTAATCGGCTGACCCTCAATCAAATAGCCGAACGAGGCAACCAGCAAATTGAATTTGTCGGTCGGATTGAAATCGAACAGCACGTCTTCGAGACGAGTGTACTCGACATCGTGCAGCAGCATATCGATGTCGTAGCCACCGGCCATCTTGTCGGTAAACGTGAACTCTCGGATATATTCTGGGGGAATATCCGAGAACGACACATCGTTGATTGTCAGGTTTACCGTTGGGAAGTTGATGTCAGGCATCAGCCCACCAGCGTTGTCACGATTCGATTGTACTCCGGGGTCCGCAGACCCCGACCCGCAATCAGCTCGGTAAACGGATCATAGATCAGGTTCTGGGAAAGCACCACCCAGCTCACCAGATCGGTATTCAGGTAGATCGAACGACACACCAGATCGGACCGACGCTCCTCGGACTGCTTCACCTGATACACCTTGTCCGTTCCGCGTTGAGCGATCTCGGGACGCCGCCACGACTCCACGGTCTGGTCATCGTTATACTCGACGACCTCCAAGTCCTTGAATCGGCTCAGGCTGTTGAGCCGAAACAGACGTGTCCCGGTCCTCCGAAACCGGAGCTCGGGAAACTGATAGTTGATCGGCAGCGCGTTCAAAAGGCTCTCCGAATATCGCTGAAGCTGCGCGGCGTACCGGTCCGCTCAAAGACAAAGCCCACCTCGATCCGGGCAGGCATGTGATTGATGTCGAACGGTGGCTTTGCGGTCGAGGTGAACTCTTCGATCTTGCCTTCCTCGTCATAGAAATTGCCAAGCTTGAGGCGGACGCGGTGTGGGCCATCGATGTATGCTCCCGCGTCATAGTCTGGGTACATCAACGATTTGATAAAGGCCCACTGGTTTACCGCATCCACATAGGAGCCGCCGTCACCGTCAAATGCACTGGCGAGCAGGACAACTCCGTTCAGGATCAACGTATCGGGTCCGGTGAAGCTGTAATGCTGGTGTGGACCTTCGCGTCCCCGCACATCGACCTTGTCGTAGGCCGGAGACACGTTGTTGGTCACATCGGTGTAGAAATAGATTTCGAGCACCTCACCGGTAACCGTATCGACGAGCAGCGCAAAAGGGTTCTCGGAAAGTGGCGAGCTGATGATGGCCATTATCGGACATCCCCGTTGTTGTACCGCATCGCTTCATTCATCGGATCGTTACGCCGATTCGAGGAGCGGGCGGACTGCGCAGACGCCCCACGTTTCAGATCACCGAGGACGCGGCGCGACAAGTCGATCTGCTTCTCGTTCTGGGATACCATGCGTTCGAGCAGCTTGACCATCTTGTCTGTATTCTGGTCCGGCTCGACCGTAACAATGGGCTTGCCCTCAACATCCTGACCGGGCAACGAGGGAGGACGCTGTGGAACTGCTGTGGGTCGCGGTGGCGCACCCGGCGGCTCGGCAGCTGTAGTTCCCATTTCGATCTGCGGACGGATCACCGGCGACACCTCGACTTCGGCTTCACTGATCCCAACCTTTTGGTTGATCTTGTCCATCGCATCCAAGTACCGCTCGGAGAATCGCATAAATGCGCTCTCAGATTCTTGCGCCGCTTTCCGGACTCGCCCTTCGGTCTCGACGGCTGCGACCTCAATTGTACGCCCGCCGATGTCGGACATCACCTTCTGTACCTGCTTCTCGTTCAATCCCATGTTGACGAGGAACAGTTCGCGTTTGGTCATGTCCTTGATCTGCATGGCCAGACCCTTGAGGGTGTTCTCCGCGTCCTGCTGCATACGCCGAAGCTGGGCCTCGCCAACCCATGCCTCTTCTTGACCGGTGCGGATCAATTCCTGCTTGGTCTTTTGGAGCTCACGAATCTTGTCCCGCATCTTATCGTACTCGCCAATCACATTCGCATTGGCTGCGGCAAACTCCTCGGCGAACCCCGATGCCTTGATTGTTTCGAGTCGATTCTTTTCAATCTGTTTAGTCCACTCGCGCCACTTCGCAATTGCGATGCTGACACCGGCCAAGACCGCACCCATGACACCGAGGAATGCCCCGAACCCGAGATTCGCAGACAGTAGTGTAGCTGCCCGCAGCCCCTTCATCTTCGCGGTGAGGGTTGTCAAATCCATACTTAGAAACTTGAATGCGCTCCGCAGACCTTTAGACCCCACGATCCAACCAATAAGTTTACTCGTCGCACCGATGACCAAGCCGATCTTTTCGCTGAACGCGAACAAGGCAAGCCCCACAGTCCCCCATGTAACATAGCTCTTCTGGGTATCCTCACTCAACCCATTCCACCATTTACGGAGGTCTTGAATCTTCACAATCAACCATTCGATTGCCGGGATCAAATGCTTATTGAGAATATCCACAACACGCATACCCTGCTCTTCCCAAAGTCCGGCTAAGGCATCCTGTGCCTGATTCCATGCACGGGTCAACCGATTCTGACGCGCCGCAGCCGCATCGGCTTGGAGTTTTCCTTCTGCAATAATCTTCCGTTGTGCCTCAACCATCTTCCGAATCGCCCCCGGCTCGAAGTTCTGAAGACGGAGCAATTCCCTTTCAGTGATCCCGATTGCATTTCCCATTGTACGAGCAAACGACATGATCTGCGGACCGGTCCGGTTGACCATGCTCTGGGTAAAGTCTTCCATCAACCCGACCACATCGCCACGTTTGAATCGATCCTGAATCGCATCCATCGCCTCACCGGTTGCGAAGGACCATGCTCGCGACACCGGTCCGACCACACCGCGTGCGATCTCCTGCTGGAGACCCGTAAACATCTCGGCGATGGTCTGAGGTTTGATATAGGTCGAAAGCGCACCAGCAATCGCTTGAAGATCGCCGGTCATCTCGGTCTGAGTATGCCCCATTCCGTCTGCCGAGAGGCGGAACATGTCCTCCAGCGAGGCGGTGAAGTCAAGCACCTCTTGGGAAGACAGCATCGATTGGTCCGCGATGAACTTGATCCCGGCACCGATGTTTCGCAGCTTGTTGACATCGGCGATCGCGCCGACACCGATGATCCGCTGGTAGAGCTGACCGATGTTCTCCGCCGACAATCCGGTGGCCTGTGCGGTTTCGAGGGTGGCCTTGGTGTAGTCACGCAGCACCTTCTCCCCGTCGCGCACCGTGCGGTTCAGGAAGGCGACCTGCACACCGGTCTGGACGATGCCCTTCAACTCGTCAACCGACAAGCCGAGAGCCACCGCCTGCTGCCGGGTCTGGTCGATCACACCGGCGACCGCACGGCTCTGTTGGATCGTCATGTAGAGCTGCGCATTCATATCCTTGATGCGCAGCGCCGCATTCAACCCCGCCTTGGCCAGCGACATGATGATGTAACCGATCGAGAGCTTGCGCATCACCGAGAACACCTTGCTCCACGACAACCCGAGCTGTTCGAGACCCAGTGCGTTCTCCTGCACCTGTCCGGCCATCCGACCGAGCTGTCCGCTTGCCGCCAGTGCTGCGGCACTTAGATTGCGCAGTGACCCGGCAGCCCGTTGATTCGCGGTATCGCTCTTCTTAGTCTCTGTCGTCACCTTCTTCTCGATGCCGAAGAACTTACCGAGGAGCCGGGTTGCCTTTCCGAGCACCCCGCTACGCCGACGGATCGATTCGTTGGCCCGGTTGCTGGCTTCCTCGAACTGTGCAACCTCGTTGATGAAGGCGTCGTCGATGATCGGTTCGCCCATCGGCTCCGGTTCAGGGCGTGGAGGTGCGGTCGGTTCGGGTTGAGGAGCCGCACCGGGGGCAGCTCCCGGACCGCCCATACCGGCCCGCTCGAACGATGAGAAGTCGGGAGTCGGCACGCGGAACGCAGACCTCAAGCGATCCGTGAACTCGATGGTTCGGGCGATCGCCTGATCCATGTAAGTGTTGAACACATCAAACACCTTACCGAGATCGTTGACACCGCTCTGCACCGCACGGATAAACGAATCCACCTGCGTCGTGATCGACTTCAGGGGACCGCTGGTCTGGTCGTTGATCTGGACAACCCAGATTAGCTCGTTCATGTCTGACCGTGTTCCGCTTTCAGCTTCTCGACAAGTTTATCGTAGAAGTGCCGGTACTCCAGCACCTTGAATAGTTTGAATCGAAACGGGTCTATGCCGCCAAAGAGCCACATGTTGACCCGGACCTGCTCGATGTCTGCAATCGAATACAGCTTCCCACCGAATAGCGACAGCAGGTCAGGGTCGCCGGGGTCGAAAAAACTCGTCCATATCGAATTGGAAGTCGATCTTGTTTTCCCATCCGCACTCGTCGCACTCGCGTTCCAAGTCCAGATCGATACCGACCGCGTGCTCCTCCATGCTCTGGCGCAGCGCGTAGCCGTTGCCGCCATGGCTCAACGCCTTCTTGACAAACGCATCGGCCTCGACCGGTTCGAGCTCCTCACCGTTCACAGTAACGAGGCTCGCCTTGATCCGATGCCGGTAGGCCGGGTCACCCTTGTACGGGATACCCTTCTTCTTGAGCTCCGCAGCATTCTCGATCGCAGCCTGTTCGTCGTAGCCACGGAGATGCCGCCAGCCCACCTTGTAGTTCCCGTGGGGCAGCGTCACATAGCGGACCTCTTCCCACTCCGGCAGTTCGCCGGTTTCCGGATCGGACTTCGGCCCCAGAATCCGAAACTGGGAGATTGGGATCGTCGTCGTGTTGCGAGTGTCGCAACGCCGACACGCCCAATCAAAGGTCCAGCCTTCGCCGAGCGTGATCCGTCGAATCTGCATGAAGAGGTAGAGCCGATCGCCGGTCAGAAACTGATCCGGGGCTACCGGGCAGTTCTTGACACAGTTGGCAATGAGAGTGGAGATGATTTCGCGCCGGGCCTTCGAGCCAGCCTTCTGGAGGAGCTCTTCTTCCTCGACACCGAAGGGATCGACACTGACGATCCCACCCGGCAGCTGGTCGCCATAGGGCAGCCCGAGAGAGGGGAGGGTTACTTGTTGGGTGTAGATGGTTTCCGACATTGGATTCTCCTAGACAGATGGATTGAGGCGGATAGCCGGAAAGGGGTGGGACGAACCACCCCTCTAAAGACGATGTCAAACAGGATCAGGTGTTTGGGATTACGCTCCGCCGCCGACGAGGTAGGCCCGGTCGCACCGGAGCGTGAACTCGATCATCAGGTTCTCGACGGTCGTGTAGGACAGCTCACCCCACGACTGGGCCTGCGGCCAGCAGCCCTCACAGAGCCACTCGCGTTCCAGCGTGCCGTCCGGCGCGAACAGCACCATCTTCACATCCTTCTTGTAGATGCGAGGCAGGTTGACGAGTCCGGTACGCGGATCGCCCACCTGATTGTACCATGCGAACGCGGCGTTGCGGCTCTGGGCATCCACGAAGTCCCTGATCCGCATCGCGAAGTTCTCGAAGCGAAGCGCACCGGCCATGAACACCTGCATGTTCACAAAGTCGATCGTGACTTCCTCGAAGCTGGACGAGGGGATACCACCGCCTTCGACGGCGAGGTAGAGCTCGCGGCCCTGCGTCAGCGTCGGGATGTCCGCGACCTGAATGTAAAAGTTGTTGGTCAGCTGCGGCGTCCACGTATTGGCACCGCCTCCCGCCGCGATATAATCGGGAGCGAGTTTATCGGCCATGATTTAACCTCCGATCCTGTCGTTTATAGACCTGTTACACCAACACCGATTAAGCGGCGTTCAGCAATTCGTTGAAGTCCGCGCCCTGCGACGTGATGACGAACTCCAGTTCGATCACCTCGGCGACCTTGGTGAACTTCAGGTAGATGCGTCCGCGCATCTCGTTGCGTTCCTGCACGATCTCGGTATTGAGGGTCTCGTCCATCACGAGCAGGAAGTCGATCAGACCACGTTGCGCCCGGATGTCGCGTAACGGGGGTTCCGCGACCGACAGCCATTGCCGCCATGTGAACGAGTCCGAGAACTCGAACACGAAGGACTCGGTCACCGTCGCCAGAGTCGTCTTGATCTGGTTGAGCGAACGCCGCACATTGAGGCGGTCGAGCGCCGTGGTCTCGCGTTGCAGGGTCTTCTGTCCCTGAATGAAGATACCCTGACCCAGCTTGTTGACAATCGGGTTGACGCTGTTGCCGGGTCCATACATCAAATCGCGCTCCGCCTGATTCGGCGTAGTCACCGAACGCAGACTGTTGACCGCTCCACGCGGGTCACCGGCGGGGGCGTACCACGGGTACGCGGCCCGGTCGGTCCGACCGAACGCGGCAGCGGCGAAGCAGGACGGCGCGAGGATCACTTCTTGATTGTTGAACTCGTCGAACACGACCTGCTCGGGCCAGTACAGCGCCGCATAGCTGCTGTTGAGCGCGGGCGAACCCGGACTCGGCTCATTGTGCCAGTCGACCACACCGGTCGCGGTAAGCCCGGTCGGCGGATCGACAATGGCAACCGCATCCTTCCGGGTCTCGGCGGTCGTGATGAGCTGATTGACCACCACGGTATCGCTGAAGCCGGGGGCGAGGATCGTGTCCACGAAGACCTGCTCGCGGTCATCGAACTCCTGAATCCCGGCGATCACCTTGCTCGCGATATTGCTACCGCTGAACCCGTTGCCCTCGACGATGCCGCCGCCGAGATCGACCATCTCGAAGCCCACCGCGTCCTGCGTCGGGTCCGGCTCACCGGCCACACCCAAGACTTCCGCCGTGATCCGCTCGCTACCGGTGTCGGGATCGTTGACGGTGTCCTCGACATTGGCACGGGTCAGGTTGTCCCATGTCTCCAGCAGCTCGGGGTTCCGGGTGCTGAACGTGTCATACAGATCGATCTTGAACCCGCTGGTCGAACCGGCGCTCACCCTGATCTCGTAGTCGGTCGAGTAGGTGCCATACTCGGACGCCTCGAATTTCACGCTGTCCGCCGCGAGCGCGTCGACCAGCGTGGCAAAGCCTTTGCCCAGCGGATCGTCGCCCATATCGCTGCCGACACGGACCACCCAGAGCGTGTTGAGCTCGCGGAGAATCTGCCGAGCCGCGTAGAATCCCTGACTGTTGGGATCGGCACGTCCGAAGGTCTCGGTGAAAGTGTTTTCGTCACCCACCAAGGTCCGCGTGTTCAACGGCCCCTTGGTCGCCGTGATGACGATGCCCACGCTCGTCGGAGCGGCTTGCGGCGCGTACAGACTCCGATCGATTTCTTTAATGTAGGTTCCGGGGCTGACAGGACTCATGCTGCTCTCCTTCGTTAATTCGAGATACCAGTATCGGCGTTGCGCCCAGCCGTAACAAGCTGGTTGTAGCCCGTCGTGTCAGACGGGAACACCGCGTAGTAGTAGGTTCCGGGGGCGATTACATCCGAGATGCTGTTGGCGGCACCGGGGATCGGCGACGGGTCGGTCAGCACTTCGTCTCCGTCGGTCTCGTCGGTCGGGTACGACCCAACCTTCCGGCGCACCTTGATAGCGGTCAGCCCGCTCTCGTCAGGATTGGTCCAAGTCAAATCGACTTGGCCGTCCTCCGTATCGGTGGCAATGAAGTCCAGAACCTGTGAAGGCGAGTTCGGAACCGCTGTCACCGCGTTCTCACCCGGAGTCACGTCCGTAGTCCAGTTCATCCCCAGATCGCGGGCCGTGATCCAGTAGTAATATGTCGTCTCATCGATCAACCCGACATCCTCGATGGCGAGGCCGATGCCGGGACTGTTCTCTTTCACCACGGCCACCAGCTCGGCGTCTTCGTCGTCGCGTCCCGTTGGATAGCCACCCTCCTTGCGGTAGATTTCCAAACGCTCCAGATCGTCGTCGCCCGGATTGGTCCAGCGCAGGATCGTCTTCTGGGACTGGCCGCTCTGGCCGGTCAGGTTCGTGACCCGTTGCGGAGGATCGGTATTGGGGATAACGCGAAGCTCGTTGGGCACGCGCCGCGCCAGATCGGGCGTGATCTCAAACGGCGAGATAACGATCGTACCGGGCAAGTCTACATCTTCCGTCGGGACCAGCTGACCGCGAAATCCAACGGTTTCGTTGCCAACGGTTACGTAGATACCCTGATCCGTCTTGTTGTAGATTTCACGGACCTCCTCCGGCGTCAGGATACCGGGGCTGTACGCGGGGAACCCATAGGGCAAGGTCACCCCGATTTCCCCGACTCCGATCTGGGGATAGCCGTAGTTGAAGAACATGGCTTACTCCTCGTTGTCCGGGATCGCGGGTCGCGGGGCGTTCTGCTCCCTGATCTCCGTGATCCGGATGAAATCCCGGCGTGCCAGTGTTTCGAGATGTTCGGACATCTCGGCCTCGTCGATCTCAATCGAACCCTTGCTCGGGAGGAACTTCGCCTGCTGGCCCGGACGATCCAGTGCCTTCAGGTTGATGTAGATTCCCGTCTTCTTGCGGTTCGTTACCTTGATCTTCATGCAGACCTCCTAGTTAGACCGTGGGATCGAGTCGATGCACAGCAAGTCGCCGTCCCAATCGTAGTAGTCCAGACGGATGCTCAAAATCTGATACGCCTTCTCGTAAAACAGTTCGTCGAGTATCAGATACTTCGCGTCGAACAGCGGGAAGAGATTTGCTTTCACCGTCAACGGATAGGTGTAACGGATCGTGCGCAGCTCGCCGCCCGGTTCGAGTTCCGAGGTATTGGTTCCGGTCTCGGAGTACACCTCGATCCACTTATAGCCCCACCAGCTGCCCACGTTGGCCCGCAGGTAGCGCGGCGGCAGGTTCCACAGATACATCGCGATGCGACGCCGGTAGTAATTCATCTGCCACTGGTGCTGGGTCCAGATGTCGATCTGGTAGTCGATCTCGATCGGTGTCGGGTACTGGGAACGGTAGAACTCACCGTCCACCTGTATCCCGGAGACCCGCGCCGCCGATTGCCGCTCCTGATCCATCCGGTCATCGCCACGGCTCAGGATGATCCGAGGCAACGCGAGGTTCTCGTTCTCAATCGTCTTCCCCGACAGGTAGTCGAGGTAGCGCCGCTGCGGTGTCGCGAAGAGCACCTGCGGCGTAAAGTTCGGTACGGCATCGGAGATCGCACAGGCGATCATATCGAGCATACACGAATCGTAGAGTCGCAGCGTTTCGACAAGCATCAGAGTACCTTCAGGATGCGCTCGATGAGCCGCCGGATCAGCCCCTTCTTTTTCTGGGGTACGAAGATCGGGGTCACCCGCTTGAGTTGCTCGTTGATGACACGCCACACATTGTTGACGTAGACCTTCTTCACCTTCCGGTTCAACAGGTACTCGCCACGTACAATGTTTTCCAGCTCACGTGCCGCTCGGCTCCGGAACAGCGGTTTCTTTTTCTGGATCGACTCGACCGCCTCCGCCATCTGCTCAGGGGTCAGCTCCTCGGTCCCCTTGGGGCGCACCCCGAACGCGAGGTAGTCGCCCTGCCGCCAATGAGTCACCGGACCGATCTCGGTCAGCGATGTCAGCTTCGGGGGCGGCTCCTGCTTCTCGATGGCTTTCGCCTCGGCGATCCGCTGTTCCCTGATCCGCTTATTGACTTCCTTCTCGACCGCCTTGGCAAAGCTCTCGCCCATGCTGCGACCGGCGCGGAGATTGGCCCGCTCCATCACATTGGGAAAGTTGGCGGCGCTTACCTCTTCAGGCGGTCCCTTGACGACGAGTCCGATCTTGATCGTCGGGGCCACTTACATCCCCCACGGGAGTCCCTCGGATTCGTAGCTTCCCTCGTATTCCCCAGCCATCGACTTGAGCACCTTCTGGCGACGCTCATCGACGATTCCGGAGACCCGGACGGTCCACTCCCGCTCACCGGGCAGACCGCTAATCTGGGGCCAGCTCACGACAAGTCCGGCGAGCGTGTTGCGCACCGCCTCGTAGTATCCGTTTGCCAGCCATGCCTCGTTGAACGTGAAGTTCATCGTGATCTCGTTGTCATTGCTCACGTTCATCGGGTCGGCACCGGCATCCGGGATAGGGCCGAAGGCATCCTCTTTGATCCGACGACGGCGCGGACGGCGACGCTCGAACAAATCACCCTCGCTAACCATCTCGAAACTGAAACCGTAATTCGTATCCACGACACTCCATTGTGCTCCAGACGGATTATGTACGATCCACAACTGCCCATGCTCGAACACAGCATCAAACTCATTTGGAGCCAGAGCATCTCGTCCCCGAGGCAAGCTGTCATACTCTGAGCTAGACAGGAACTCACCCAATGCTTCGTCTGCATTGTTCGGGTCTTCCGATGCTAATGCTTCTTTGATCCGACGACGGGGACGGCGGCGCTCGGTCTGACCGGACACCATCTGGTCCAACTTCTTCAGGTCAGCGTCGATACTGTCGGCCCGTTTGAACAAGCCGGAGATGAAGCTCTTGGCCTTCTGGAACCAACCCTTGAGGGTATCGCCAACGCTCTCGCCGACGCCGCGTGCCTTGATGTCCTTCTTCGAGAATTTCGCATGGGTTGGGAACTTCTTGGCGGTGGCGGTTTTCTCCGCCTCCATCATCTCATCCATCAGCTTGGCGACATCAGCCATCTGCTCCTGCATCTTCTCGGTCAACTTATTCCACAGCTGGGCGTAGCGCGGATAGGATTGGGTCCGAACCTTCATCTTCCGCTGAATCTCATCGAAGTATGCAGTCTGATCTTCGAGCCGCTCGATGATCTCGACGATGCCCACCTCTTCCGCAATCGCTTCGGCGTCTCCCTTGAGCTGTTCGGCCTGCGCCCGCAACTCGGACTCCTTGGTCTTGAGCTCCATCCACTGAAGCATGGCGGCACGTTGGTTCTTGCCCGCACCGCTCCCGGCGAACGGGTTAGCCTCGGCCTCCTTCTCGACGACGAGAGCCACCGGTTTCCGGCTCGCCTCGCGAATCATCTTGTCTGCGATAGGGGTGCGCATCTCAGTCCTCCAGTAGACTCAGGTCTTCGGGGTTCTTGTGGGCACGGTTGATTGCAATCATCAGCTCGCGTTCCGTGAATAACATCGGCGTCAGCTGACCGGACAGGTCAGTCAACACCAAGTAGTAATTATCGTTGGCCGCTGGATGTGGCTGCTTGTTCTCCACCGAGAACAGGTGCCCCAACTTCTTTCGATCCAAGCTCATGTCGTCACCGGTTGTCGGGTCAGCACCAATGGACAGATCAGATGGAGCGGGTACTGCGTGTTGCCCCAGTAGTCACGCTCGATCGAGTCGAGCAGCTCGTACTGGTTGACCCGTACTCCATCGGCAAGGAAGTTCAAACGATCGCCGCGTTTCGGCCCCTGTGTCGGGTCGCGGTAGTCGATCCCAAGGTCTTCGAGGATCGCGATGCTGAACACGGCCACCGCATCCACGTCCCGATCGATCCCCCACTTCTCGGCCTCCTGCACCTCTTCACCGATCGCGATGTGAACCGGGAGCACGATTGGATCGCCGTAGAGCGGCGTGCTCGGTCCGTCGTCGGTCACCGTGTCCTCGTCCTCGTCGCCATAGAAGTTGACGCGGCCCCGATCCTCGGGTGCCGTCGGGAACTCCAGATCGGCGAGGCTGCCGGGCTGGTGAAAGAAGAGCTCGTGGCGCTGCTGATAGAGTCCGAAGCGTTCCCGGTCCTTACTCTTGATGAAGGCTCGATCCTTCGGAGTCTGGTAGAGCAGATCGGGGTATGCCATAGTACCGGAGCTCCTCCGTTAATACCGTAGTGATTATCGGAACTCCGTTATTAAAGAACGTGAAATAGCGGAGCTCGCTATTAAAGAAAACGGCGTTTTCTTGAATTAGCGGATCACCCCATCTTCGGAGGGATGAAGTCGCCATGGAACCGGACCAGCAGTTCGTCCAGCCGTTCCATCTCGGCTTGGGCCTCGGCCTTCAGGGCCGCACCGTTCACGTCCTGCCCCTCCTGCTCGCCGGGAACCCGGCCATACTTCTCTCTGATCTCGCCAACCACATACTTGGTTCTGGCGCACAGGTAGTCGAGGAAGTGCGGCTGATCCTCGAACCGGATCGCTTCGATATGCAAGATGTCCTGATACATCAGGATGATGTTTTCGGTGGCCGCGCTTCCGGGTTCCGGTGAGACCCAGAACGTGCCGAGTCCGACCGCTGGCATGTCGATCTCGAAGTCCCACTCGACCTCGGCCCCCAGCATCCGCTTGAGCTGCTCGAAGTAGCTCAGGCTGAGGTAGAGGTCGGACAGGTTCCAACTCGTCGGTATCCCGTAGGCCGCAATGAACTCCTGCGGAGTCAGCAGACCAGCACTCAGGCTCGTCAACTGACTACGCGGGTACATCACATCGACGATCCCGAATCCCCAATACTGATCCGGGTTGCTGTTGTCGAGGATGTACTTCTGCTGGCCGGGAACCGTGACCAGTACGGTCAGCCCATACTTGGGCCGGTAGCGGGAGAGCCAACGCAGGGCTTCCGCGATGATCCCGTCTCCCCGTAGATCGGACGCGCTGCCGCCGACGCCGTAGAAATCCTCATCGTCAATCTCGACCTCCACCGAGGTCAGACCGAGGCGGCGTCGAGCGATGTTCGGCAGATCGGCTACGGAAAGGGCACGTGCGATCGTGGTCATGTCGAATCCTCAAATGGGGAGGGCCGAAGCCCTCCCCCATCTCCTGACCTACAGCCGGTTAGGGCTGGAGGGTGCGGTCGATCTTCGCGGTCGTGTAGAACCGGGAGTCGATGTCCTTCAGGGCGTACCGCGTCGCGATAGCCTTTTTCATCAGGAACTCCGCGTTCGGCGAATGGACGGTCGGGGTCGTGTAGAACGGCACGTAGGGCGCGAACACGAAACCGGTGTCGAACATCTGGGTGCCGTTGTACCCGATCAGGATTTCGTCATCCGGACCGTAGGTATCGACGTAGATGTCCCAACGGTTGTTGAGGCGTCCTACCTTCCACACACCGCGTCCCTCGATCTTCTGGAGCGTACCCTCGAAACCGGGGAGCGATTCCAGAATGTTCGCCACGTCGATGCCGACGACGGCCCAATGCCCGCGACCACGCTGCGTGGCCTTCAGGATGTCATTGGACGACGGGATCATCACGTAGTCGAGCAGGGTCAGCTTGTGCTCCGGGAAGCCCACGCCACTGGGAGGCTTGCCGGGCCAGACGCGCTGACCACCGGCAACGCCGGGGGCCGCAACCGTGGTGGCACGGGCGATGGTGCGCAGACGCTCGATGATGCGCCGGTCGATCTCGAACTTCAGCTCCTGCCCGAGGGCACCGATGAGCTGGGTTTCGAGGTCTTCACCGTAGACCACCTGCAAGTCGTGGCTCGCCTCGACGGTCCACTGGGCACGCAGCTTGCTCTCGCGAGGCTCGACCTGCGTGGACTCGATGGTGAGTTCCATCTCCGGCAGGTTGTCGTTGCCTTCCATGCGGTACACGTAGTTGGCCGTGGGCTGGGCAACCGCCGCAACCGCGAAGTCGAAATCGACCGCGCCGGTCCGGTAGTCGATGGTGTTGGTTCCACCACCGTCCACGTCGCCCACGATGTTCCCGTTCCCGTCATCGGTCACGACCTGTGTGCCGTCGGTGGCACGGAACGTGCCGGGGCGCACCGGGAAGAACATCAGGGTCGCGGTCTGGTTCTGCACACCGCTCGCCCCGATCACCTCGCCAGTCACATCCTCGGAGGTGTAACCGAAGTTCGGGTTCTCGATCACATCCTGACCGGCGATCGCGGTGCCCTTGGTCTGGCCGTAGACGAACTTCATAAAGAAGACCAGTCCGGTCGGACCCTGCATCGGCTGAACGCTGACCAGCTCGTGGGCGATCAGGTTCGGCCAGACCGCACGCACCAGCGGGAAGGCGTACTTCTGGAACTTCCCAAAGTTGATGGCGCGGACCGACTCGTCGATGCTCTGGATGTGGTTGTACAGGTTCTCGCACATAATCATCGTGCAAGCCGTCACCTGATCCGGACGCCGCTCCAGCCCCTCGAAGAGGTCGGCATAGCGAATGCGGATTTTGCGGCCACGGTTGTCACGGCCCTCCCACAGGCAAAAGTCCTTGTAGGGAGCTTTGCGAGCGAGGTTGACGCCGTGTTCCAGCAACTTCTCTTGATGCTGCTGGGCGTTCTGGAGGTTTTTCATTTCCCTCTCCTAGCCTGAGTTGCGGTTTGGTCTGCTGCCGACGCTCGGCGTTACAGACTCTTCTCGACGCCGGTGCGCACCGTCTCCAACAGCGAGTTGGTCGCATCGGTCTTCTGGGTGGCCGGGGACGGCTGACGACGCTCGTCGAGCGACTTCACCTTGCTTCCCTTCATCGGCTCGCGGGTCGAGGTCGGCGGTTTGCGCCGCTCGTTCGTCTTCCGGCTCCGGGCCACATCGAGTACGGAGTCGAGGCGCTGCTTGGCCTCGTTCAGGCTGGCCGGTTTGCCGACCGCCTTCAGGATGCGCTTCTGGTCCTGCGGGTTCAGGTTGCCGATCCGCTCGTGGACGTAACGCTTCCATTCCGAGCTGCCGTGCTCCGCCATCAGCTTCTTAACCGCCGTCCGGGCCTTCTCGTACTTCTTCTTGGTCACGGTGTTGTGAGCCATATACTCGATAATCCGTTTGGCGACCTTGAGCTCGCGGGCCTGCTTCTCGATCACGCGCTTCGCGGCGATCAGCTGGCGACGCTCGTTGGCCGAACCGTAGCCGGGCCGTTTGTTCTTCATCTTCTTCTTGTCCTTCGCGGCACACGCTTTCCCCTTCTCACGGAGCATGGCGCGCCGACGGCGCTCCAAGTACCGCCTGCGGGACACGCGGCGACGTTCGGGCATCTCTTCCTCCTCACCGGGGCTTTCGTTCGGGATGATGGTGATGATCCCATCGACTTCGAGTTCCGTGGGTTCGTCCACGACCTCGGCATCGAGTCCGAAATCTTCCTCGTCATCCTGTTCGCGGATGCGCTGGTTCCGCTTCTTGAGTTGTTCGAGACGGGCCTTCATGCGGCGGTTGGTCTCTTTCAAGTCAGCGTTTTCCTTGCGCAGGCGACGCACACGTTGCGCGCTCTCACGGATGCGTTCCGTGGCCTTCTTGTCCGCGAGAGCCTCGGCGAGCTCAACCGTCTGGCCGATCGGGGTCCGGACGGGACGTTTCACGCCTTTGCGATTCATGGCGCTCTCCTTGCGGGTGTTCTTCATGCTTTCATTGATATGCCGAAGCACGTCGCGTTTTTCCTCCGCAAACAGCTTCGTCTGAAGGTCAGCCACGATTCCTTTTACCGTCCGCAACTCGCGGTACTCGGTTTCAGATTCGCAGAGCTGAGCCGCTGTCTGGAGCACGATTTTGTTGTTGCGCTCCGTTTCAACCGATTCGATCCGCGTCGGGTACGCACCCCGTGTACTCGGGTTGGTCACCAAGTCCCACGTCTCCAACTCAAAGTCGTCTTCGTTGACATAGGATTCGCCGCCGCGTTCGATCACGCTGCCGGTGCCTCGGGAACTGATCCCAATCTTTACACCAGCGGCAACGAGACTCTCCACGATCCGCCCGGCGGGCGTGTCGAGAATCTCGATTTCCACATAGATTTCGTTGCCTTCCCGCTCGACCTGCGTGACCACATGACTGACGCGGGGGATCGAGGTCTTACCGTCCTCGGGGTGATCGGCCTCGCCCAACATCTCGCGGGTCTTGAGACGCCCTTGGAACTTCTCGTCCATGAAGATGCGATCCCAGAGCGATCCCGAGTAGATGCGCTCGTTGGCATTGCGCTCGTCGGCCCGCTGCCCTAAGCCGCGCATCTTCATCAAGACACCCTCGCGGAGATTCTGCTTGTTCCGCTCGGTAACCTTGAACTCGAAGATTCTGGTTTCGATTAGCTTCTGGCGCATAGCTAGGTTCCCTGTGATGTGATCTCGCCTGTGTCGAGGTTTATCATTAGTTTCCGGTAGGTGCAGAGGCGATCTACCAGATGTTCGACCCGGATACTGGTCAGGTCGGAACGTGGGGTACGGAATCGTGGACTATCCAGAATCGGGTGGAGCCGCTGCTTCAGCTGGAACATGTCCAGCTCGGTAACCTTCCCGCTCTGTCCCCAACCGAACAGGCCGGGAAAACGATCCACGACGACTTCGCGGGGCGTGGTCTGTACGCTGTACTCCGGCTTCGCGATCAGCTTCAGGAAGATGAGTTGCGACGCATCATATTGACGGGGTTTGCGGGCGAGTATTGAATCGAGCCAACGCTCTAATCTGCCCGCGATTCCCGGCGTCAATTTTCTGATGTCGCGCTGCTTTGTCATAACTGCTCTTGTGGGTCTGGTGAGCCTTCTTCGCGGCCCGGCTCCGTTTCGGATCGGGCGGGGAGTTCTTGTCTACGGCACTCTGCCGCTGAATCTCGGCGACCACTGCGGAAGCAGACCGCCCCCGTAGTACCTCGCGGATCATGTAGTCAGCGGTGTGCATTAGTACCAGTTGTCCCAAAACTCTTCGGGCACGTCTTCGCGAACAAGGAAGACATCGCCGCTGGGGCCGGAGATGGCATTCCACTCCATTCCCGATCCATCAATAATCTTGATGTTGTCGATGACCTCAACCCATGTGTCCCAGTACCACTCGCTGGCATCTTCGGTTGAGAACACGCCTTCATCCGGTCCGGCCAACAGAATGTCCAAGGTCTCTTGTCCGAACTGGTTGAAGATTTCGTCACTGAAGTATTCGGCGAAGCGTTGCGGGACATAGATTCCGGCTGAACCGTCAACCACCAAATCTACGTATTGATCGAAGTCCTCGTCCTGTTCGCGGACCTGCTTGCGGCGCTTCGCCTTCAGGGCTTCCATCCGATGCTTCCGGGCCGCACGGCGCTTGCGCTCCGTCAGGCCGCTCAGCAGGTCGTCCGGCGTGTCGTCCCGGATCAGGTAGATACCTTCGTGCGACGGCCAGATCGTCCATGTATGGCCTGCCTCGTCTTCTTCCGAGTAATTGTCGACCACTTCGTCCCATGCCCAGTCGTAATCTTCCCCCTCGTCCGGACCGGCCAGCAAGGTCTGCAAGGTATCCTGATCGCAGCACGCCGCAATCTCGTCACTGAATTTCTGGGCGAAGCGTTGGGGCATGTAGATGCCGTACTGTCCATCGACGACGTACATGCTGTACTCTTCCTCGTCCTGTTCGCGGACCTGCTTGCGGCGCTTCGCCTTCAGGGCTTCCATCCGGCGCTTCCGGGCCGCACGGCGCTTGCGCTCCAGTGCCGGGCCGCTCAGCTGCTGGTCCGGCGCGGGGATCACCCCGTCCTTGCCGGGCTTCTTGGCCACACCGCTCTCGTCCGGAGCCTTGGCCTTCGGATCGTCTCCGAGCTTCTTGTCGGACGCGGGGAGCACCCCGTCCTTGCCGGGAAACTTCACCTCGCCGCTGTCGTCTGTGGCCGGGGCCAGCGCGGTATCGCCGAGCTCCTGATCCCGAGGCGCGATGATATTGTTCATCATGGCCGAGGGGATCGTGCCTTCCTCGTCGGGAACGCTGCCGAGCGGATCGTCGCCGATATTGCTCTGGTCGTTCTTGATGATGCCCAGCTTGTCGGGCAGGTTCGGGTTCACCTCGTCCTCGTCATCGTCCACCGGATCGAGATCGGGGGCGGTGATCTCGGCATCCTCGCCATCGATCACGCCGCCACCCATCGTGTCGTCCGAGACCGATACGCTCACGGTTCCCTCTTCATCGGGCACCGAACTCAGAGCTTCGTCGCCGATGTCGATCACATCGTCGATCATCGACATGAAGGTGTTAGTGTTCATGCCGAGCGGGTACTCGGGAGCCTCGGGCACCGGGGTATCGTCGAGGTACTCCTGCTCCCGCATCGCCTTGCGACGGCGCGCCCGGAGCTGCTCCAGCTTGGAGAGCTTGCGACGACGTTCATAGGTCGGATAGGACAAGTCGTCCCGATCAAACCACGCATTGACGTATTGCTGTGCCTCCTTGTCGGAGATTTTCAACCCCCGTGCCAAATGAGACGCCATCGCTGTTGCGAGATCGGTTTTGCTCTTCACATCCGCAACGTCCTGAGAGATATCATCGAGAAACGCAAACGCCTCTTTGCGACGATCACCCGCCTCGCTCACCCGGCGACGCGGACGGCGACGCTCCCCCATCCCTCGGGACTGGTCGATGGTGATGCTGTCACCCTCGAACGGGATGGTCTCGCCGTTGGCCATCTTGACATACCACTGCCCGGCCTTCTGGATCACGTTGTAGCCCAAGCCATACTCGTTGGACGCTTGGTTCATCCGGGTCTTCGTGGTCGCCGATTTCCAGCCGCCGGTGTTCAGCTCGATCTTGGTATCGTCGAACACGACCACCGGGGTGCCCCGGTAGGTCACGATGGTCTCGCCACCACGCTGGACCACATCGGTCTTGACGCCACGCACCCGCTGTTGCTGGGCCAGCTCGCTGACCCGGCGGCGCGGACGGCCAGAACGCCGCGTCCGGGGTCCGCAGCCCTCGATGTAGCGGTCCACGGCCTCATCCGTGTCCGAGAAACCGTTCCCGCCCTTGGACGGCTTAAAACCGCCCTCAGCGCCCTTGGCGTCCTCCTCGCCGGGATCGAAAATCGCCAGCGGGTCGGCACCCAGCTCGTGGTCATCGTAGGAGGACTGGAGAAACTCGCCGGTATCGGTGCCCAGCGGGAACTCCTCGGCCTGATCCACGTTGTAGGAATCGGACATCGCCTCCTCGGCCTCATCCTCTTCCTTGAACATCGGACCGTCGTAGTCGTACTCGTATTCGTAATCCTCGTCCTCCATGTCCTCGTCGGACATGTCGAAGGAATCCTCGGAGTCGTCTTCCTCTTCCTCGTCCTCATCCTGTTCGCGGATCGAGCGGCGGCGTTCCACCGGCTCCTCGTCGGCGAACTCGACGAAGTTCCCATCGTCGTCGACCACGACATCGCGCCAGTTCTCGGCGAGCTCGCCGTCCAACGTGGTGTAGGAGTCCTCCTGATCCGCCATCTCGATCAGATCGTTGGGGACGCCGACCGTGCCGTCGTCGAACCGATTGCTGACCTCGCCGTTGCGGTACGCCACGATCCCGATGGGTTCGCCGCTGTCGGCCTCAGCTACCTGAGCGATGAACTCATCGTAGGCGTTCAGCCCGGACTTGTCCTTCTCTTCGAGCTCGGCATCCGTGAAGACCCAGCGTTCCACCTTCCCGTTGTCGGCCTGCTCGGTCACCATGTAATTGGAGATCGGGTGGGTCAGCAGTACGGTGTAGTGGTAGGGCCACATCGGCTTGATCTCGCTGCGCGCCACATCCTGATTCGGGTAGCCGACGAGATCGCTGGCCGGGACCGACTGCTCGACACCGGCTCCGTCGAGAACCATGATCGCGGTCAGCGAGCTGCCGCCCGCCTTCGAGATGCGCACGGGGAAGTAACTCAGGTTCTCCCCGTACTTGTCACCGCGCATCAGCGCGAAATCGCCGGGGCCGACCTGTACGGACTGTCCCGATTTCGTCTTGATCGTTGCTTCATTAAGCACCATGATCGTCTCCTGTCGCTCGGTGGCCAAGTTAAATACCCTCGAAAGCGTTGGCTTCGTATTCCACCTCGAAGTTGTCGCGCAGCTGCCGCGCCACCTCCATGCGGGTGTTCTTATTGAATACCGAATCGACTCGTTCGCCCGCCGTGCCATGCTCCCGGATATACTTCCGTGCGCCCTCGTTCGCGAGGTACATGAACAGCTTGACGGCCAGCTCGGAGTCGTAAGTTCCTTTTTCCTTTTTCCGCTTCAGGTTCTTGATCTGCGGAACATACATCTGCCGGTACAGATCGGCATCGTTCTCGATGTAAAGCAGGAGCTCGCGTGCCGCCTGCTCATCGGCGGGTCCGCTCGCCGCCTCATTGACCGCATGGATCGAGGCTTGCCAGTAACCGTCCCATCCGAGCTTCTCGCGCTCCAGCACCAGCTGGAGGATGCGCTCGGCGGCTTCCCTGACACACCGCTTCTCCAGCTTCGGGGCGACCATGCGCACCAGCTTGATCGGCACATCCAGCTTCTGCTCGGTCAGCATGGTATGCTCGAACAGCTCCAGTTCGATGAGGGTGTCCTGCGTATTGAAGACGCGGGCCACCGCCTCGTTGATGGGGTCACCCTTGGATTTGCGGGACTCACTCTGCCTCTTCCGACTCACAGTCTGACCACCCATTTTATTGATAATCATATCTGCATCCATCGCATCTCGGAATGAATTAGGTGTGATCGTCACCGCATACGTCCCCTTCAGATGTGGTAGTTCATAGCTAGCAGCTCCAGTCGGCTTACCAGTCCACTTCGGCTTATCACCTTTGTAGTTCGTGAAGCGTTTGGTTTGCCCAACACGCACGGACCCACTGATCTGGCTCTTGAGAGATTTGGCAACGCGATCTGCCTCTTCCTTCGTCGCATAGATCACCTCGATCGGACCCGGAGGACCACCGATGTTGAACTCTTTGATCCGACGACGGCGCGAACGCTTGCGCTCCGGCAAACCTGCATCCCGGCGGATGCCTTTCCAAAACTTTTCCTTTGCCGCATCGAGTTCGTCGTACATTATCTGCCCGGCTTCTTCGATATCCGCATCGGTGATTCGTTTGGACCAATCGGGTCCACCATGCTGGCGGATCAAAGATGCCGCCGAGGCAGCGAGCGATTCCATTTCAAAAGGAGACGCATCCTCCTCCATGAATTGGTCGTAGAGCTCTTGGAGCTGAGGGGTATTATGGACCCAGCGAATAATCTCAGCGACCTCGTTTTCCCCCTCTTGCACCCGACGACGCGAACGCTTGCGCTCGCTATACAGATCGATGTCGCTATGGTGTTCGTCCATCCCCTCGATACTATCGGCGATGTCGTATGCGGCGGTCTCGGCGTCATCCACATCGTAATCGGCCTGCACAAACAGGTCGATGCGATAAAGCTCACCGGACTGCCCCGGAGAGTGAGCGCGGAGCGCAACCGTCTCGTCCTCCGGGACGTAGGAAACATAGAGGTCGAACGAATCGGCAATGTCCGGGACGACCGTAGCCATCACCGTCTGATTCTCCTGCACGTAGCGGAACGGTCTGGTGGCGATCCACGACCCAATGTTGACGCCCAACGCGGCCAGCCGCGATTCCAAATCGTCGAGGAAGGTTTTGAACTGCGGCGCGACCTGCGCCTCGGCTTCCTTTACCACACGACGCCGCTCGGTCAGATCGCCGATGAATACACTGGGAAGGATCATTGCCATGTCTGTCTCCTGAAACTGCCGTAGAGAAACCCCGGTTTAGGGTTCCTCCGTGGTCACTGAGTCGGTTGCCAAGTCGAGAACGGTGGCCAGCGGGATCGAATACTTGAAGACGATCAGATAGCTGGTTGCATTGTCTGCCGGGAGCGCCAG
>Ga0180434_10002121_pt1 | contig 27170 bp, 22 predicted proteins | sample SS_ome_7_FD_132453 | JGI IMG/M metagenome (GOLD analysis project Ga0180434, IMG submission 132453) | Hypersaline lake sediment archaeal communities from the Salton Sea, California, USA - SS_1_D_2 metaG | ecosystem: Environmental > Aquatic > Non-marine Saline and Alkaline > Hypersaline >... | reverse complement strand
TAATTCTTGATAATTCCGGCTCCTCCTTGCGTACAAACTTGCGTAAATGCTTGATGATTTCACCCGCATGTCTGGCCTGAATACCAATTTTTTCCAGGATTTCGACAACACGTGATGCCGAGCTGCCCTGTTCCAGCAATCTGATGCTGGCATCGGCATTTGTGGCAATGGCAGTAAGAGGTTGATTGAGTTCGTGCGCGAGCCCTGAGGCCATTTCCCCCATAGTGCTCAAACGGGCGACATGAGCCAGTTCACTCTGGTATTTCCTGGCAGCTTCTTCACTTTTACGTTTATCGCTGATATCACGAAATACCACGACGCTACCCACAACTTTTCCATGCTCATCCTGGACGGGATTGCAGCTGTATTCCACTGGAAAGCTGCTGCCATCTTTGCGCCAGAACAAATCGTCTTCGACAAAACGTGATTTATTCTCACAAAATGTCTTATAGACCGGACACTCCTCAGCTGGATGAGGACTACCATCCACACGCGTATGATGCAGAATTTCATGCTGGTTGAGACCGATAATTTCCTCACCGGTCCATCCCGTAATCTCCTCCATGGCCTTGTTAACGAAAGTGGAGTTTCCCTCCAAATCAACACCGTAAATGCCATCAGCGACTGAATCCAGTATCTGCAAATGATGCTGTTCCAGAAGATGTTTGGACTCTTCCAGTTTTCTATGCAGGCGATAAATAAACAGCGTCATCGCTGACAACAAAACAATCAGCAGCCCAATTATGAGAATAGAGAAAAAGTAACGTGAAAAAACATCCTTAAGGGTAAAACGCCTAATCTGGTCGTAGGGTGCCAGTGATAATTCTTTTAATAGATCATGTACAGGCTGGTATTCCAGGGGTACCGTCCATCCGGCATAGTCCCCCCACTGCGCAGCAGGATCAAGCTGACTCATTTGCAGCAAGGCAATAGCTACACGTTGCGCAAGCTCTTCAGAAGTGTGCCTTAATTTACTGAATGGCCATTCCGGGTACAACGAAGTACTTAAAATGACTTGAAAATTATCATTATGCTGTTGATTGATGATTTTTATCTTTGTCAGGTCAATCAACCCCTCATCGGCCATGCTGTCAAGAATACCGGTTCTTACCGTACCAAAATCCACCTTGCCGGAAATCACGGCGTTGACCACCTCATCATGAATACCACCAAAAGAGACACTGGCCAGGTCATCATGGAGATCAATACCGATTTTTTTCATTTCTCTCCATGCCATTTGGAATCCTCCCAATGATGTTTTGTCGACAGCCATCATTGAGTGTCCAACCAGGTCATTTAAAGTATTGATATCCGCTTGGTTGACAGACGTAAAAATAACACCGCCAAAGACATTTTGAGCCTGTTCTGAAACAAGGTTATTCATGGTAGCAATGCGGGAAATACGATGTTTGACTTCCATTACAACGTAAATACCTGAATTAACTAACAGAAAATCAACTGCAGCCGCTTCAACTGCCGGTTCAATCTCATCGAAATCAAGCGGTATGATGCTGAATTCCATCCCCTCAATCTCACGGGTCAGGTAGTCCGCGGTTGGAGTCCAGTGGCGCAGGGTACTGACATCTCCCCTGTGACTGAGCACGCCAATTTTCACTTCTTCAGCATAGCCGACTCCATTTATAACTAAAAACAATAATAATACTGACCCCAGGTAATGAACTCGTGAATAGAAATCGAACATCGGCAACAACCTTTAGTACTTTAATTCTTTTAATATAAGCAATTTCTAAATTAGTTCTTGCTATTTTAGTATTTACTTATATACTTGTGTTCAATGAATGAGGAAACTCATCAGTGATCTTAACAGGTTTAACAGATTTATTTTGGAGAGGAATCATGAAAAAAATTATTGCTATCGCTGCCATCATCGCAACTTCCCAGGCTTCTGCCTTCTGGGACAGTGACAACGGTTCATACAACACTGACGGTCGTTTCGACGGAAATGGATACGGTTACGGAGACGGCTATGGCCGTGGAGATGCTTCCGGTTCAGGCGACATGGACACCGAATTCACCATGACTTTCAAAGGCCGCGCCAAAGGCAATGCCAAAACTGACTGGGATGGCAACTACAACGGTTACTACAATGGTGCTTACAACAGCGCATTCGATGGTCATGGTTACAGCAACAGCTACCCTTACTACGGTTACGGATATGCTCCTGTAGCTCCAGTTGCTCCCCAGGCTCCTGCTGCCCAGTAAACTTTTCAAATACCGATACAATCGGTTTGAGATGAACAAAAACCACCTGGCCTTGATGGTCAGGTGGTTTTTTTATTCGTCTGATTGATGATACTCACCCTTTTCGGGCTCTCTACACTGGTGAAAAATCGCTGCGGACATTTTTTATTGCACCACGCGAAAAGTTCTACCGTGAAAGTCAAATATAGCTTCGCCTCTATTACCTTCGGTATCGACTACCAGGGTATGGGGATCATAGATTGAGACATTTACCGCACTGAATCCCTGGTAGCTTAAGGTATATTCGGCTGCAGCATCCCGGCTGGACAGTGGTGTCATGTACACCACAAAGGGTGTTCCGTCACTGGTAATGGTTTCACCACCACGCAATTCGTAGCGCGGTATCTGAAAATCTGTCGTTCGAAATACCCAGTTTACCTGGTGCTCGCGACCATCAGTATCCAGATAATCGAGCTCAGCACGATACCCGGTATTCCAATCGAGACGATGCAATGGAAATATGGCATGCTCAAATTCATTGAATTTTCGATTGATATCACTGTTTTTATTGAAATATGCGGCCAGTTCAACCCTTTTCTCATCCGCCAGGCGGAAAAGCTCAAAGCGCGAAACACGCGGAGCTGCACCAGAGAATACGGCCGGATTGAATTGCAGAGATACCGGGTAGCCGGACACGTCTATATGAGGTAACGGATCGGGAGCTTCATCATAAAAAGCGGGACTTATTTGAATTGCATTGTCGCTCGGCCACACCACAAAATCGGCATTCGACATGCGCACCCTATACTGCGCCTGCTCAAAAGTTTCCTTGCGTAATTTTTTCTTTTCCCGGCTGCAGATTTTATACAGATATTGGCCCGGTACCGTGACATTTTCGGGAGCAGCACACAACAGCTCCTTTTGAGAGTTCCCCATGTTGTAGACATAGCTCTGAAAGTTATTTCCAGAGGCGTAACCGAAACCTAATTGATCATGATCGAAAGACAGAAAAGCAAAACGATGGTAAATGGCACTCATCAATCCATCGATGGACTTTTTCGGTGAAACACTTCCGATATGGCTGGAAACATTCTCACTGCCATGACGGTTGTTGTAACCTGCCTTTAGCATACGCTCCATCGGTAAAGCCGCACTAAATTCTCGCCTGCCGGGCGACTGTATATGTCCCCACTCGCGATTGATGGCCAGGTACTCGGCATGCTGTTGCGCAGACTGCTGCAGGCTTTGATGATACACAAAGGGCTGCATACCCGCCTGTTGCCGCAATTCGTTGAGATACTCCAGAGCCGGAGTACGCGCAGCTACAGATTCTACAAAAAGCAAAAAAATGAAAAACAGGCGCATCATCGGGATATTGAGCTGATCAGGGGCTTGTTGCAGTTTCTGCAAAGATAATTTTGACCGGAAAGCACCCTGTTATGCCTGATCGATGTCAGGTAATGCGTTTGACAATCGCAACGGTATTCAAAACGTTTGTATTGCCGGGAACGCACATGGCTTACATCATAATCGTGGCAGCGTGAAGCATCCGCATTGAACAGCCGCATTACTTCTTTCCACTCTTTTCCATGAGGCCTGGTAGCACAACCATGCATCTGGTGCACCACCAGATGTGCCACTTCATGTGGTACGGTCCGTCTGATAAAGGCTTCGCCATTGGCCTGCAGAAGCACATCATTAAAATTGATCAGGCTGAATCCACTGGATAACTGTTTGAAATATCCTGCTGTTTTGCCGTGCACATCAAAGCGGATTTCTGACAGTTCGAAGCGACGATGAAAAAAGCGTTCTGCCTGTCGCAAATATTCCCAGGTGAAATCAATCGTTCGTTGCTGCCACATACCTGTTCAGACAAAACCTTCAGGATTGGATGACTGCCAGCGCCAGGTATCTTCACACATTTCCTGCAAGCCTTTTTCTGCTTTCCAGCCTATCTCATTAAATGCTTTCGTAGCATCTGCATAACAGGCTGCAATATCTCCGGCACGTCGTCCCACTATTTGATAAGGGACTTTCTGGCCTGAAGCTTTTGCAAAGGCTTCAGCCATTTCAATCACCGAATACCCCTTCCCGGTTCCAAGGTTCCAGGTCACAAGCCCGGGTTTTTGAGTCAGTTTCTGCAGCGCCTTGATATGCCCTTTGGCCAGATCGACCACATGGATATAATCCCTCACTCCCGTGCCATCCGGTGTATCGTAATCTCCACCAAATACCGAAAGCTTTTCCAGTTTACCTACCGCAACCTGTGATATGTAAGGCATCAGGTTGTTGGGGATGCCATTGGGGTCTTCCCCTATGAGACCGCTGATATGTGCTCCGACCGGGTTAAAATAACGTAGAAGTGCAATATTCCACTGTTTATCTGCAAAAAATACATCGCCAAGCATCTCTTCGATAATTAACTTTGAGCGTCCGTAAGGATTGGTAGCCGAAAGTGGAAAGTCTTCGGTAATGGGTAACGATGCGGGATCCCCGTAGACGGTGGCTGACGAACTGAAGACGATATCTTTGACTGCGTATTGATCCATCACCTGCAGCAGATTCAAGGTTCCAGCGATATTGTTCTGGTAATACGGAATCGGCAACTTGACTGATTCACCCACGGCCTTCAAACCGGCAAAATGGATTACTGCATCTGGTTTTTTCTGAGCAAAGACTTTTTCCAGCGCCGCTTGGTCACACAATTCAACCTGGTAAAAATCAACTGATTGAGCGGTAATCTGCTGAACCCGTTCAAGCGAGGCATGTTTACTGTTACACAGGTTATCGACAACAACCACTTCATAACCTGCTTCCATTAGCTCCACGCAGGTATGTGAACCAATATAACCGGCACCACCGGTAACAAGAATACGCATGGTTTTTTCCATAACGACTATGCAGTTGCGTCAACCTTAATGAATCACCGGCTGCTTGAAAAGTGCTTTTTTCAATACAGCCATTAACGATTATTTTTTGACAAAATCCAGTGAAACCGAATTGATACAGTAGCGCAGCCCAGTCGGCTTTGGGCCATCCGGAAACACATGCCCCAGGTGGGATCCACATTTCCGACAATGCACTTCCGTACGCACCATGCCATGAGTACGGTCGGTCTCGGTTTCTACAGCCTTTTCATCCAAAGGCGCAAAAAAACTTGGCCAGCCTGTACCCGAATCGAACTTGGTATCGGACAGAAACAACGGTTCGCCACAACAGACACACCGATAGGTTCCTTCATCCTTTGAGGCATGGAACTCACCGGAAAAGGGCCTTTCAGTGCCATGCTCCCGGCAGACATGATATTGCTCCTGGGTCAGTTTCTCTTTCCATTGATCATCTACAGACATAGTTTTTTCTCCACTATTTGCCCTAGCCGGTTACACTCCATTATTACAGAAGACGCCGTGAATACATCCCTGGAGGCTTCCATTCCACCTCCCTGTGGAATGGACTTCTGTAATAACTGAGCGCAACCAGCATTGTACAAATCGTCCATAAATACCAGACCCGAATATCTTTACGGTTATTGCACTTGGACTCGGTCCCAGAGAAAACTATACTACGGCCTTTCTAAATAATGACACAGACACCAGACATGACTGCTCAATCTTTCAATCCGCCAACAAGAACCCTCATGGGCCCGGGCCCTTCAGACGTACACCCCAGAATCCTCAATGCCCTGGCGCGTCCTACCATAGGCCACCTGGATCCAGTTTTTGTAGAAATGATGGATGATGTCAAAGGCCTGCTGCAATACGCCTTTCAGACTGAAAATGAATTGACCATGCCGGTTTCTGCCCCGGGTTCTGCCGGTATGGAAACCTGTTTTGCCAATCTGGTTGAGCCGGGCGATAAGGTTATTGTCTGCCAGAATGGTGTTTTTGGCGGTCGTATGAAAGAAAATGTCGAACGTTGCGGCGGTATCGCAGTGATGGTCGAAGACGACTGGGGTAATGCCGTTGACCCTGCAAAAGTTGAACAGGCACTGGAAAGCCATAAGGATGCAAAAATCCTGGCCTTTGTTCACGCGGAAACCTCGACCGGCGCTCAATCCGATGCCAAAACACTCTCGGAACTGGCTCACAAACACGACTGCCTGGTAATTGTCGATACAGTGACCTCTCTGGGCGGCACACCGCTGCGGGTTGATGACTGGCAGATCGATGCAGTGTATTCAGGCACTCAGAAATGCCTGTCCTGTACGCCAGGTATTTCTCCTGTCAGTTTCAGTGAACGCGCACTTGATAAAATCAAGAACCGAAACACGAGAGTACAAAGCTGGTTTCTGGACCTGAACCTGGTTATGGGTTACTGGGGAAGTGGTCAGAAGCGCGCCTACCACCACACAGCGCCAGTCAATGCACTCTACGGTTTACACGAAGCACTGGTCATGTTGAAAAATGAAGGGCTTGAAAACGCCTGGAAACGCCATGCTGATAACCATGAAGTACTTAAAGCCGGCCTGGAAGCCATGGGCCTGAGCTTCGTGGTCAAACCTGACGAGCGTCTGCCGCAGCTCAATTCCGTCACTATTCCAGAGGGCGTTGATGATGCAACCGTCAGAAGCCGCCTGTTAAACGAATTCAACCTGGAAATTGGCGCTGGTCTGGGTGCACTTGCCGGAAAAGTCTGGCGTATCGGTTTGATGGGCTTTAGCAGTCGCGCAGAAAACATACTACTATGCGTCAGCGCACTGGAAGCTGTACTTTCTGATTTGAATGCGCCCATTAACAGCGGTTTGGCTCTCAAAGCTATCCAGGAAAAACTGGCCTGATGACTAAAGCAAAGCCGCGCTCTGCCGCCCAGAATCTGATTATTGCTGTCGCCGCCACCCTGGCACTGGTGGGAGGTTATTTTCTTGGAAACATGGCCTCGGGAAAGAAGCCCGAACTGAAAATTGCCACGCTAATCCCCGACCCGCGGCCGATTAATGACTTTGCTCTTATTGATTACGACAGTCAGCCGTTCACACTTGATAATTTCAAGGGCCGCTGGAGTCTGGTTTTTTTTGGATATACCCATTGTCCCGATATCTGCCCTGCTGCATTGAGCAGCATGGTAGAAGTTAACAAGGCACTGGTTGAAAAAAACGAATTCAAAGGGCAATTTCAAACAGTATTCATTTCAGTCGATCCGAAACGTGACACACCGGAACATCTGAAAAATTATGTCACTTTCTTTAACCCGGACTTCAAGGCGGCTACCGGAAGTGAATCGGAAATCCTTGCTTTAACCAAACAGGTTGCCATTCATTACCGTATCCACGAGCCGGATGAAAATGGTGAATATCTTGTTGACCATAGTTCTTACCTCATAGTCATTAATCCGCAGGGACAGTTCCACGCGGTTATTTCAGGCTCTCACTACCCCAACCCCGAAGGTATGGCAGCTGACCTGACAACCATTGCAGAAATTTTTTAATTCATGACAAGTTATCTTCAATACCTGCTGCCACATCACCTGCTTTCGGCCATCATGCATGCCATCACACGTATCGAATGGGCTCCTTTCAAAAACTTACTGATCAGGCAAGTAATCAGCATGTACGATGTGGATCTGTCATCCGCTCGGGAAGAAAATCCCGGGAACTATCCCAGTTTCAATGCCTTTTTTACTCGCCAGCTTAAAGCGGATGCCCGACCTGTTGCTGAAGGCAACAATGTCGCGAGCCCGGTTGACGGCACGGTAAGCCAGGCAGGAGACATTCTTGACGGCAGAATTTTTCAGGCCAAACAGCACAGCTATTCCCTGGCTGAACTGTTAGGTGGCCGCGAACAGCTTGCCTGCGAATTCAAAAACGGCAAGTTCGCCACCATTTATCTTTCTCCGCGTGACTACCATCGAATCCACATGCCCGCAGATGGACAATTAAGGGAGATGATTCACGTGCCCGGACGCCTGTTCAGTGTCAGTCCTGAAACAACACGGGTTGTCAGTCGCCTGTTTGCCCGCAATGAACGCCTGATCAACATTTTTGATTCTGAACAGGGCCCGTTTGCAGTCATCATGGTCGGTGCCATTTTTGTTTCAAGTATGGATACCGTGTGGGAAGGCACAGTCACTCCGCGCAGACAACAACCCACGAGCTGGGACTACCGGCAGCAAAAAAAGCATATCGAACTCACCAAAGGTGAGGAAATGGGACGCTTTAACATGGGTTCAACGGTGATCCTGTTGTTTCCGGATAATAAAGTTGACTGGCTTGATATGCTGACACCTGAAACCAGGTTGCAGATGGGCCAGGAGATCGCACACAGGGTTTAATCTATACCCGGCAGGCAGAAGTCCATTACCGTCAGACTTCAGATAAAGGGAAACTCATCACCTGATCAATTGAAGCAGCTCCGGATATCACCATAAGCAGTCGATCCAGTCCAAGCGCAACCCCACTGCAAGCTGGTAAGCCTTTTGCCAAAGCTTGCAGAAATTTCTCATCTACTGGCACTGGTTCATGACCCACTTTCAAGCGGCGCTGGTTATCATGGTTAAAGCGCCAGCGTTGCTCATCGGCATCCTGCAGTTCAGTGAAACCATTAGCCAGTTCTACACCGCCCCAGTAAAGCTCAAAACGCTCTGCTACCGGGTACTTGTCCTTGCGAACTTTCGCCAGTGATGCCTGGCTGGCCGGGTAATCATAGATAAAGGTGAGTTTTTCTTTATCAAAACCCGCTTCGATGACATGCGACATTAACAGATTCAGCCAGTCATCCCGGTTCATTCCCCCCATTCCCTGTAATGAAATACCCTGTTCTTCTGCGAGTTTTGTTAATTGCTGCTCGCTTGCTGTATGCGGATCAATACCCAGTGACTTGAAGGCTTGCTGATACGATAGTTTCAATACCTCGGGCGTTTTATCACTCACAGCATGGATCAATGCAACGACATCATCCATCAATTGCTGATAGTCGAAATCCAGCCGGTACCACTCCAGCATGGAAAATTCCGGGTTGTGGTAACGCCCAGACTCCCCTTGCCGAAAGACATTGCAGATCTGGTAAATAGAACCACTGCCCTCTACAAGCAGCCGTTTCATGAAAAATTCTGGTGAGGTATGCAGGTATTGAGTTTTAGAAGAAGATGTTTTGAAAGACTCGATAGCAGGATCAGTATTACCTGCAAATGACAATACTGGTGTGGAAACCTCCAGGACATGCTGTTCAGCAAAATACCTCCTGATCTCAGCGAGGATTTCAGCACGCGCTTTTAATTTATCTAACAAGAGAAATACTCTTCAAATTTCTGTAAGACCCTGTTAGTTCGGGCTTTTCAGGGCATTCACAAACATGGATGTTTTTTACGAGCGTACATGGAAGTATTTAAAGCGTCCCTGAAAAGCCTGAACTGGCAGGGTTGAGATTTAGAAAAGATTATCAGGCATTAATCATCTTTAGCGCGAGAAACATACTCGCCAGTCCGCGTATCAACCTTAATTACTTCACCAATCTGCACAAACAAAGGCACGCGGACCACAGCGCCAGTTTCCAGGGTAGCCGGTTTGCCACCGCCACCTGAAGTATCACCCTTTAAACCAGGATCAGTCTCGGTAATTTCCAGAGTTACGAAGTTTGGAGCCTCAACACTCAGCGGAGAACCATTCCACAAGACAACGGTGCACATATCCTGATCTTTCAACCACATAACGGCATTTTCAACGGCACTTTTATCAGCCTGGTACTGTTCAAAGGTATTGCTATCCATGAAATGCCAGAACTCTCCATCGTTGTAGAGATACTGCAATTCCACCTCAATCACATCTGCTGCATCGACTGACTCACCGGATTTGAAGGTTTTTTCCAGGACTCGGCCAGTTTTCAGGTTTCTGATCTTGACCCGGTTGAAGGCCTGCCCCTTGCCAGGTTTCACGAATTCATTTTCGATGATCGAACATGGATCACCATCAAGCATAATTTTCAGACCACCCTTGAACTCATTGGTGTTATAACTAGCCATAATTTCCTCAACACAGAATGAAAAACAATAACGCGCAATGATACCGCTTTCTTTAACAAAGGTGCAGACAATTTCCTGGCAACAACAACTGGCCCGGGCTATTACCGACCCGCAGGAACTGGTCAGGATACTGGAACTTCCGCAAAAAATTGCCACAGAAGCCTTTCAGGCAACTGGCTCATTTCCATTAAAAGTGACTCATGACTACCTGTCATGTATTCGCAAAGGCGATATCAATGACCCTCTGCTCAGGCAGATACTGCCAGTCACTCAGGAAAACCTGCCGCAGCAGGGATTTGTTGATGATCCCGTGGGTGACATGAACGCCTCACCGGCTCCAGGACTGATCCACAAGTATCATGGCAGAGCGTTACTGATCACAACGCCGGCCTGCGCCATTCATTGTCGATATTGCTTCAGACGACATTATCCTTATCAGGAGTCCAGTGCCCACAAGGAAAACCTTGGTCAGGCGCTGGATTTGATCGCGAATGATCGCAGCATTCATGAGATCATTCTCAGTGGAGGTGATCCGTTAACCCTGTCTGATGAGCGATTAAACACGCTCATCAGAAAAGTTGAAAATATTAAACATATTTCCACTTTGAGAATTCACAGCCGTTTGCCTGTCATTCTTCCTGCGCGTCTCACAGTTTCCCTGGCAGAAATGCTTGATCAAAGCCGTTTAAATGCTGTTCTGGTAATTCACTGCAATCACCCGAACGAACTTTCCCCCAAAGTAATGACCAATCTTGAACGGCTTGGTGAAAAAAAAATCACTCTACTGAACCAGAGCGTGTTACTCAAAAACATCAATAGCGATGCAAATACCCTGATTGAATTAAGCCACAGGCTGTTTTCCGCCGGAGTGTTGCCCTATTACCTGCATATGCTCGACCCGGTGGCCGGAGCCTCCCATTTCCATACTGAAGACAAATACGCGGTAAATTTACATAAAACACTGGCTGAACAACTACCAGGTTACCTGGTGCCTAAACTGGTACGTGAAATAGCAGGATTGCCCTATAAACAGGATGCCCGGCTGTTACAGTAACCTTCTATTTAATAACAAATATTACTAAAGAATACGATAACTTAGCCGTTATAAAAATAAATCGGCAGTAAACACCTGAAAAACTATGTCACAAACAACTGAAACCAGGGCTGAATATCCTTTTACAGGCATTGCATTACCTGTAAAGAACAACCAAAAAGACAGTTTTTTTCACAGTAGCAGCAATGTTGAAAAGTGGACTGAGACTCTGCCTCTTGCCAGCCCGATCGAGTGCGCCAAACTGCTCTTTCAGAACCTGTTTGAAATGAACAGGGTTAACATGGAACCGAATCAACGCATTCGAGCCCTGGAGATCATGTCAGAAACCGTTGAAGAAGTGACCAATAGTCTGAAAACACATTTTTCTTCCACGTCCTTCCCGCTTGCAGAAAAGAAACATAAAATTGCGTTGCTGACTCGCGAAATATGCAAAGAAATGGCAATCGGCTATAAAACAGCCGTCGCTGACCAGATTAAAGCCGGCAATGTCAAAGCCAACCAGCAACCTCACATTATTGCCATTCACCGGGTAGTACATTATCTGACGAAGGTGCTGTCTTTTTCCTACCTGATTTACGAGGCACACCCGGCCAAGACATGGCATGAGTTACATCTGATCTTCACTTACAGTTCGATCAACAAACTGGACCGGGTACCAGTCGAAAACATCATCAGCACAATTGAACAGACCCACACTGTAAGGCAACTGTATATCAAGGCGCTATTGCTGGGAGTTGCTTCCCCTTATCAACTTCGCCAACGTGAAATGGAAGTGCTGTTCCAGCAACTTGATCAGTTCCTGTCAGTGGCAAAACTTTCGATCGCCAGTTCATCCGAGGAACTCGCTTTCGGTTTCGTCATCAACCTGCATACCGACAGCCCTCCTGTACATGTTTCTGCCAATCTCAATAAGCCGGCCAAACAGTTTTTCCTGCTTGATACCCGACCCGTAATGGAACGCATTCAGCACAGCCTGACCAACCTGGCGGTAGATAAGGAAAAATTGCCTGAATTGACCACCCATCTCAAATTGCTGTTACTGAAAAACTGGGGGCATTCACCACAACGCCACTATGTCAGAACCCGGTTAAACTTCGATCTGGATATTGCAGTGGGACTAAATGAAATTCATCAACTGATTGAATCGTCAAGTGAAAGTAATGTCAAAAAAAGCCTTTATCTCGGTCCCTCCGATTCGCTGCCAAACTCCAATGACAATCTGCAGCGATCCAGCATGTTCCTCACAGAAGAAGAGGATCAGACTCATTCTGTGCTGAAATTACAGAATTACAATGAAGGTCCAGCTAACAACGGCACGTTCCTTTCCTCCCAGAAAATCGAGCGTGATCTGCAAATAGATGGCGATGAACTGCTAGCCTCTGGACAGAATGACATCAGTGATAAAACTCACTCCTGTAAAACTGTGAATGAAAGCAGCGGAGGCTATTGTATCGAATGGCCGACTGAAGTTTCGCTGAAAATCCGGGTTGGTGAACTGATAGGCATTCAATCAAATTCACAGGCTGTGAAATTTGGTCTTGCCATAACACGCTGGATCAAGTCTTTAGCAGATGGTCGTCTTCTGGTGGGACTGGAAATCATTTCACATAGCAGTAGCAGCACCAAAGTACGTCTCGACAAGCTGGTGCCGAAACACAAAAGTATTACTTTTTATCCAGCGCTGTCGATGGAAAAACGTGCAGAAGAAACCCGATATCTTATTGTACCTTCCGATATGTTTAACGAAGGAGATACGCTTATACAAAAAGATGAAAATAGTTTGGAAGTAAAAGCCAAACTGACCAAACTGGTGGAATCTACAGGCCTGTTCAGCCAATATCAGGTTGTTACCGTTGTTGAAACAAACACCCAGGAAAATTGATGATTTCACTGCTCATCGTCAGTGATAACAGAAAAATAGCCGATCAATGGGTCACTACCCTTCGTTCAAAGTATCCGAATATAAATGAAAAGACCGTAATCATTGAACCTGGCTGTAATGAAATTAATCATTCCGGCCATTATGACCTGATCATTTTTTATTCCGGCACTGATGAACAGAATGATTTCTTTTTCAATTGCCTGGATGCCGAAAAAAATATCTCGCCCATCATCATTGCCAGTGATGAAAATGCCTCCACCTCTGTGTTGAAAAAATATTATCCCTATGGCGCCAGGGATATTTTCCAGACACATGATAACGACAGGCTATTGCTGATTGCCACACGTGAAATTGATGCCCTGAATAGCAGACGCCATTTTATTGAACTGGAAAAACTGCTGGCTGAATCGGAAACCCGCTGCAACAGTCTGTTGGATAGTTCTGAAGAGGCCATTGCCTATATCCAGGGCGGTATGCATATGCATGTTAACCCGTCCTACATGTCAGTGTTCAGCTATTCTGATGAAGATGAACTGGCAGCCAAACCCGTCATGGACCTGGTTTCCAGTAACTACCACAATTACTTTAAGCAGTTTCTTAAGTCCGCCGATCAGTTGACCACTGAACACAGCATCGAAGTCGATTGTATTCGTTCCGATGATGGAGTCTTCAAGGCCCGCATGATTTTTTCTCCTGCGATTTACGAAGGGGAAAGCTGTTTGCAGGTAAAAATTGAAAACCTTGAACTGCAAAACAAGCTCAATATTGTCAGTAATAAAGACCCTCAAACCGGCCTTTATAGTCGACACCGGTTCATGCAGGAGCTTGAAACCCGGGAAAACAGTAAAGACCCTGAAGCCTATAAATTTTCATTACTCTATATTCTGGTTGACGGTTTTGATGAACTGAAAACCCAGCATGGCCTGTTAACCAGTGATTTGATACTCAAGGAAATTTCTGGCCTGCTGCAAAGCCTGGTCAGGCAGGATATGATGTTATATCGCTTTGGAGATCACTCATTTACCCTGCTTCTTGAATCAGAGGACTCCCAGAAAGCAAAATATCTTGCTGAAAACCTGATTCGTTCGATCAACAATCACTCTTACACTATGGTTGAAAATGTCACGCCTCCGACCCTGAGCATCGGCTTATCGATACCAGAAATCGGCGAGCATATCGAACAGAACCAGTTCAGTAACCTGCTTCTCAATGAGGCCTATCAGGCATGCCGGGATATCTATGAAAATGGAGGCAACGGTTTTCTGGCATACGAAAACCTGGCAAGACAAATTCAAGGAAATGAGGAAATCTCCTCCATAGATGACACGGTTCACCTAAAAGAACTGATCACCTATGCACTGGATCACGACCGCTTTAATCTCGTCTATCAGCCGATCGTGAGCATTCAGGGTGATAGTAGTGAAAATTATGCCGTGCTGGTACGTTTACTCGATAGTGATAACGAAGAAATCCTTCCCGTTCATTTTCTCAAACAGGCTGTTCAATATGGACTGATGAGTCGTATTGACCGCTGGGTAATTAAACAATCTATCGAAGAAATTGCCCGACAACGCCGACATGGCAGTCGTATGAATTTTTTTATTCAGCTATCTGAAAGCGCCATTCGCGACGACACACTATTACTATGGGTAGTCGACTGCATACGTGAGACTAATGCCAAAGGAAACTGGTTGACCTTTCAGTTTAACTTTCCCGATATCATTGATCACATGCTGGCCGCTGAAAAACTGATTCAGGGCCTGAAAAAGATCAACTGTAATATCGCGATCAATCAATACGAAGACAGCAAGCAAACCGAACAGTTACTCAACCGTATTCCGGTAGATGTCATCAAGCTACGCTTTACCATACTCGAAAGTATCCAGCACAATGCGGAAGACCGTGAAAAACTCATAGAGTTGAATAACTTTGCTTACGAAAACAAAATCAAGATTGTTGCCACCCGGGTTGAAGAGCCGGACCTGTTATCGGATCTGTGGGAGATCGGCATTAACTATATCCAGGGCTTTTCACTGCATGAGCCCGCGCCAGTTATTGGCATCAATACTGCGATACCTGCCTGATAGATTAACTTTAGCGGTTTGCTATGCCATGCGGCACATGGCCAGTGGGGACATGCTGGCTGGCTGATTCACAATGGATTTTTTGATCGTCGAAGAAAATATCTGCTTCAAAAGCATCCAGGAATTTACCTTTATCCATACCCGCTAAAAACAAGGCTTCATCAATACGGATATCCCAGGCCCTTAATGTACGAATGACACGTTCATGCGCAGGTGCACCGCGCGCGGTAATCAAGGCTGTACGTATCAGGGCACTTTCAGGAGGTAAAATTGACTGAAACTGGTGCAATATAGACAAAAAGGGTTTGAAGGGCCCACCCGAAAGCGGCGCATGAGCTGAAGCTTTTTCAGATTCCTCAAACACCTGAAGACCGCCAGTACGGTAAACCTGTTCGGCCTCATCAGAAAAAAGCACCGCATCACCATCAAAGGCAATTCTAAGCTGGCATAGATCATCGCCACAACCTGATCGGTTACGATTGTGATTGGATGGAATCAGTGTAGCCGCAGCAATACCCGCTTCCAGAGCGCGACTGACGTCTTCTGAATCAGCAGATAAAAATAGCTGCGCTCCAAGTGCAGAGACATAGCCGAATGGATTTTCGCCCCCGGTAAATGCAGCTCTGGTTATCGTCAGCCCATGATGCTCGATGGAGTTGAAAATTCGTAATCCGGTATCAGCCGAGTTACGTGATAACAAAATAACTTCCACCGAAGCCTTGCCATCAAGTACCTTATTCAATCCCAGCAACTTGGTAACCAATGGATAGGCGACCCCCGGGTCAAGAGGTACTTCTTCGTTGTTTATCTGGTATTTGCAGTAGGCTTCAATGCCCTGCTCTTCAAAAATCTGGTGCGACTCTGTTAAATCAAACAGAGCGCGGGAAGAAATAGCAACAATCAGTTTCGGGACGTCTACCACGGCATGAAAGAGTTCATACGCGACATTGGACGAGAAACACTATGATTTAAATAGGAAAAATCGCGCCCGATATGGTGAGTTGCATAGGTCATTGAATTCAGGGACTTTTCCATCGAAGTGATATTGGTCAACATCGGTTCGAGCGTTCCGACTTTTTGATTCATGGATTCAACACTGACTGCCATGGTACGGACGTTGGCAGATAATTGTCCCATGTTGTCAGAAACCGACTGCATGTTACTGGCCAGTACCGTCATGTTTGTATCAACGCTGATCGCCAGATAGTGAACGTCTTTGGCCAGGTTGAAAATCAGATAGAAGCCATAGGCCGCAAGAATAATGAAGGCAAACAGGGATGGATAGACGATTAATTCCCATCTGCGTGCGCTGGACTCAAAGACCTGCGCCAGCCTGTCGTTTGATACGGCAATAGGATGCAAATCATCGTTGGTTGCATTCTGTTCCTGGTTTGTTGTCTCTGACATTCTGTTTCCTGTTATTTGGATACAATATTAACTTATGCATATCATAACATACTAATATAGATTGTAGATTAATAAAAAGCAATTTGAAGATACTTTTTATTCCTGCGTGGTCGCATCAACTAATCAGTTACAAAAACAGAATCCTAGCAAGCACCCCTATTCATTTTCAGTTTGAATAACCCTGATTGATTCAAGGACTTCCAGCAATGGCTCTGCCTGCTCAGGCTTGCCCTGCTTGATGAGCAAATCTGCTGCCTGTTGATACATTTTAGCTGCTTCATCAAGTTCACCAAGTGTACTGAGCAGGTTTCCCAGTTCGCCGTAACCATCCGGGTTTTCCGGATCCTGCTCAATATAGGCTAAATAGAACTTTTGCGCCAAATCCAGTTGTTCGTTCCAGTAGGCTTTACGGGCCTGCTGCAACAGATCTTCATTTTTGACATCCTCAACCGGCAATGCATCCGGCGGCCTAAAGTCATATTGCTCACGCTGCTGAATATCATCCGCTGTTTCAGCGTTTATAGTCTGGGGTAAGCTCTCGGATCCGGCCCTGGGCTCAACTATACTGGGCTCTGACTGTTCCAGTGTTTTTTCGGATGGTGTTTTTTCGGATGGTGTTTTTTCGGGTTGTTTTTTTTCTGTATTTTCAGAGACACTGGCAACAGGCTCTTCTATTGCCCCGTGCTGTGATGAAGAACTCTTGATACCAAACAACGGCTCTCGAAAAATAATAGCTATGATCAGAAAAACCAGCAGCACGACCAGAACGTTATGACAAGCAATCCAGTGTAGCAGTTTTTTCATTGTCAGCCCTCGAGATTATCCGGAAACCAGTTTAGGATAAAGCAACGCCACCAGGGCGTTCCATTCCCGTGTGCCTTTACTTCTTGGATCAAGCTCAAACACCGCCAGCCCTTCACTGAAGGAACGCCTGAACACGGTTCGTTGGCACAAACGCGGTTTGAGGTATTGAATACTTGGCAACGATACCAGCGCGGCAGCGGCCTCATCTGATTCCCTGACGGCCCTGTGCGTATCCGCACGATTGATGAAGCCCATTATATCCGGCATATCCTCACGTCCGCACACTGACTCGACAAAACGTATAAATCGTTGGGTTGACCAGATATCGGCCTGACTCGGTGGAACTGGAACAACGATGCGATCAGCCATGGCAATGGCTGTTTTCATACTTTCAATATCGGCCGTTCCAATATCGATTAGTACCTCATCAGCATCCTGCATGGCATTTTCATTCAGTGCTGTTTTGCCCTTAACGCGGATACCCGGATCATAACCCTCTTCCGCACGCACTTCTGAAACATCTGAAAGCGTTGCCTGCGGATCGACATCAATCGCCAATACATCCTGCCCAGCCATAGATAACCAGACAGCCAGGTTGAAAGTCACGGTACTCTTACCCGAACCACCTTTTAAACTGCCTATCACCGTTATCATTTGTACAAACCTCCTAGAATGTCGACTCTACCGGACGGAACGACCAGTTATCCAGAAAATTATCACCCGATTTCTGCATTTTTACATCAACAAGCTGGAAATTGCTTTTATCCTGCTTGGGCTCTGAAACAAACTGAGGTTCGGGCATCTGTGGAGCAAACCGCTCATCAGGGCGAAACCTGAAATTACCAACGATTCCCCGGTGATGTTGTTTTTTAATCACGGAAGCTCGCGCAGGAGTCCGAGGCTCCACTGGCTTGATATTGACATGTTGCACAGCAGGAGGCCGCTGTGTGAAACGCTGCTCCATTTTCGTGAACTGTTTTACACGATCTGAAAATGTCACATAAGGAGCATTTCTTGTCATGTCTCTATACTTGAAACCATGGGAACTGATAGGTGCAGAGCGATACACAGGAGTCTCAGGCGCTTCTTCCACATGGGAGTTACCTGAGCTGGCGTAATGACTTGACTCAGTAACCCGACGAACGACCATTTTTGTCGCCGGAGTCCATCCATACTGTCTGACAAATGCAGGCTGGCGATATCTGAGATTCTGATAGGGTGAATAGCGATAATGGCTGAAAGTGTTATAGCGGTATTGTGAATAATGCATCGGCTGCCGTTTAGGCTGGTGGTAACGCCCGGTGGCAAAACTGTAACGGACATGCCGCTGGGGTGTTACAGGACGAAAACGGTACGCTCCATAATTACCTGGAGAAGCATGTTTTGCCGACCATGACTGAAAATAACTGTTAGCCAGTGCTGAAGAAGAAAAAGAAAACAGCAATCCACCGGCAACCAGCGCCCAATTTATACAGGTAACTAATTTCTTTCTGAACATATCTCTGACTCCATAGCCAAACACAAAAGCCTGTTAACCAATTTGGGTCAATCAATAACGATAAAGCGGATACTGATATATCAAACCCGGTGACATCATTGGTGCCATTGGCATATAAGGCATCACTGGTGATATTGGCATTGGTGTCATCATATAAGGTGAAAAAGGCCTGTAATACTGTGGCTGCACCTGTAGCTGGGGTTGTACCTGCAGTTGAGGTTGTACCTGCTGCTGAGGTTGAACCTGTTGCTGAGGTTGTACCGGTAGCTGCGGTTGAAAGCTCCTCACAGGCTTATCTTCTATTTTGATGACTTTCTTATCCTTATCTTCATCCAGAGGCCTGAACTTCCAGACCGGTTTAGCTTCTCCAAATTGATTGTTTCCATAGGACGTCAGATTATCCTTATCCCTGTTCAGGAATCTGTCTGAACGATAGCGAAACTTTTCCAGTTCCCAGCTTTTATTGATATCCTGATCTATCTCGACCGACTTAAAGCGGTCATTTTCTACCAACATGCCGGGACTGTTGCGCATAATATCCCCAAACTCATCGTAGATTGAAAATTCGACTATCTGTTGAGCTTCAACAGTGGATGTCAATATCGTCAAAATCAACAAGCACGGACATATAATGCCGTTTTGCCTCTTCACACAGAATCACCTGTATTTACCTTCCCTACGTATAGAATAGCCTGACTTTTGAATTTTCCTATATAAATCACCCATTTAGTTGAGTTTTAGTTAAGTGATGACGGCCCTTCAAGGTCTGTCATCGTTTTCAACTTGATACCGCGTCTGCCAGCTGAGGGTTTTTTTCGCACCGCCGTACCAAATCCATTCTCTTTATCAGGCTTAAGCTCCGGAGCATCCGGTTTTTTGCTGCTAGCCGATAATTTTTTGACTGCCTTGCGAGGCTTGGCAGCAGTAGTTTGTGCTTTTTTAGCCGGTTTTTTTTCAGCCAAGGTCTTGTTGCCCTGAGCAGCTGAGCTTTTAGATTTGCCGGTCGTTTTTCGGGCGACAGATCTTTTCGCCGTCGGCTCTTTGGCTGTGGTCTTTTTGGCTGGCGATCTTTTCGCTGTTACTTTCTTTTTACTGGCTTTGTTTCTTGATGCCGTGGCTTTTTTCACCTTGTCTTTTGTTGCCGGAGCAGTTTCTTTTGCCTGTTTGCCACCGTTATCATCCGGACCAGTGAGTGTACTGCCGCCTGCTCCACCCTCTGCTACCGGTGCAGCACCACCGTTATTGCCGGAAGATGATGTTGGTGTGCCTGAAGTCTCTGTCATGTTGACTTCAGTGTGATCAGCTTCAGATTTTTTCTTCGGTAAAAACTGCGAGATCAGCAGCCAGATTCCACGTATGGCGAAGAACACAAACATGAAGAAAGTCACCAGTTTGCCCCACAACATCAACAGCACCGGCATGGAAGCAGGTGATGAGGAACCTCCACTGCCGCCATTGCCACCATGCCGGGGAGGCTCATTAGTCACGCGAATGCTTTCACCTTCCGGCATCCCCGCAGCAGCTACTTCAATCAGCGACTTGCTGGCCTTGATACAACCCAGCGGTATAACAACAAGCGTGAGGATGGTGGAAACGATTACACCAGATGCCAGAGAAATTGCCATGCCCTGGAAAATCGGGTCAAAGAAGATCACTGATGAACCCGCAACAAGAGCCAGGGCCGTGATCATGATAGGACGTGTCCTGGTTTTGCAGGCCAGGATAACCGCTTCTGTAACCGGTGTTCCGGCCTGTACTTCATGAATGGAAAAGTCCACCAGAAGAATAGAGTTTCTGACGATAATACCGGCCAGCGCAATCCAGCCAATCATCGAGGTTGCCGTAAACTCTCCGCCCCAACCCATCTGATAGAACAGCATATGCGCCGGGATTATACCCAGTAAAGTCAGCGGAATAGGAGCCATGATCAACGCCGGGATGCGGAAATTACCAAATTCCCATACCACCAGAATATAGATCAGCACCAGTGCTACTCCGAATGCCGCTCCCATGTCACGGAAGGTTTCAAAGGTAACTGTCCACTCACCTGTCCATTCGATTGATGATTTCTGGTCACTATCCGGTGGTCCAAACCAGTTGACAGAGCCTTCATCCTGGCCAAGTCTGACGCCATCCGGTGTTACATAGTCGAGCTCCTTCAGGGCATCCTGTACCTGGAACATACCATACACAGGGGCAGCCAACTCACCGCCAACATCTGCGGTAACATACTCAACCGGGCGCAAGTCCTTGTGATAGATGATGTCTTCTTCTGGTACCAGCTGGAATTCACCCAGTTCACGCAGAGACAGGATTTTGCCATCCTTGGAATGGATAGGCAGATCACCCAGACGGGTAATCTGTGATCGCTCAGCCAGTGGCACCTGGATGGCAATGTTCACCGGTTCATGACCGGCATGCTGTTTAACATCGCCCAGCATCGTGCCGCCCAGCGCCATCGACAGGTTGCGGTTTATTACGTCGACAGAAATGCCTTTACGGGAAGCCTTTTCGTTATCAACCTTGAATCGCCAGTATTCGTATGGCTCGAGTAAATAGTTATCAACATCTCGCAGGCTCTCGGCACTGGAAAATATTTGGGTCAGGTCAGCTGCGACCTGTTTGCGCGTTTCTGCATCCGGACCATGAACCTCTGCAACCACAGACTGTAACACAGGTGGGCCAGGTGGCATTTCGACGATCGCAAACTTTGCACCCGTCCCTTCGGTAATGGGTAATAAATCCCGGCGAGCCTGTACGGCAATCTCATGACTGGAGCGGTCACGTTCGTTCTTGTCCAGCAACTGTACCTGCAACTCCGCCTGCCAGGGTTGTTTACGCAAATAGTAATGGCGCACCATGCCGTTAAAATCAAATGGCTTGGCAGTTCCTGCATAAACCTGTACAGCCGTCACTTCAGGCATCTTACGAATTTTTTCAGCCATGAGGTGAGCCATGTTGGCTGTTAATGGCAATGCAGAACCTTCTGGCAGGTCCAGTACCACAGAAAATTCCGGCTTGTTGTCCAGTGGCAGCATCTTTACTGCAACAAGATTGAAGTAAAACAGCGAACAGGCACCGAAAAAGGCTGCCCACATCCCGAGGCGGAACAGGCGCTGTTTGGATTTACTTTCAATCAAAGGCGTGAGAATTTTACGATAAAAACCTTCCAGTTTTTCTGATTCAGCATGTTCACGCTTTTCAGCACGTTCCAGATAATTTAAAGACGGTCGCAGCCACTTGGAAATTGCCAGCCAGGGTGTAAATACAAAGGCAGCAAAAAGTGAAATCGCCATGGCAACCGAACCCAGTGCGGGAATGGGTTCCATGTAAGGCCCCATCATGCCACTGACAAAGCCCATCGGTAGCAAAGCGCCAATCACAGTAAAGGTAGCGAGTATCGTCGGGTTGCCCACTTCACGAACCGCATCGACTGCTGTTCCGGTATCAGTTTTACCCGCTTCCAGCCAGCGGCGATAAATATTCTCGACCACAACAATGGCATCATCAACCAGAATACCAATCGAAAAGATGAGTGCGAACAGGCTCACTCGGTCAACGGTATATCCCATCAGCCAGGCACCGAATATCGTCATCAGCAGCACCACGGGAATAACCAGTACCACCACAGCAGCAGGCCTGAAAGCCCTGAAGGCAAACAGCACCAGAAAGAAAACAAAGCCGGTCGCCATGAACAGTTTGAAAATCAGGCTATTGACCTTGTCGTCGGCGGTTTGACCATAGTTACGGGTAACACTGACTTCAACATTGGTGGGTATACTGACACCTTTAAGCTCTTCGACACGCTTGATGATATTGTTGGCAACGGTGACACCATTTGTGCCTTCTTTTTTGGCGATCGCCACGGTAACAGCGGGAACGCCGGAAACATTCATATCACTGTTAGAGTTATTACTGGAGTAATAGGCTACCAGTTGACTGGCGTCTTCAGGGCCCTGCGTGACGATCGCGACATCATGAACGTAAACCGGGATGTTGTTATAGGTACCAACAACCAGCTGGCTGATGTCTTCAGCTGTATGTAGAAATGAACCGGTTACAACATTCAAACGCGAGCCGGCTCGCTCAACGCCACCTGCCTGGTGTTCGGAGTTGGCGGTTTTAATGGTATTGGCAACCTGATCAAGACTGATACCATAGCCGGATAAACGTTCGGGAAAGACTTCAACTTTAACCTGTTCAGCACGTCCGCCCACCACAAAGGTATGACCGGTTTCGGGGATTTCCTTGATACTTTGCACCATGTCATGCGCCAGCTTGCGCAACAAGCCATCATCAACATCAGGAATTCCGTTTTCATCGAGATCCTTGGACCACAGGGTCAAGGTGACCACGGGCACATCATCAATACCCTTGGGTTTTACCAGCGGCTGGGATACACCCGGTGGCACGATATCAAGATTGGATGCCAGCTTGTCATTGACCTTAACCAGTGAGGGCCCCATCTGTTCACCAACCTCAAACTGTACGGTCACCATGCCCTTGCCTCGCTCGGAAGCAGAATAGACATGCTTGACGCCGGGAATCTCGAACATGATACGTTCCAGTGGTCCCATGGCCAGGTTCGCTACCTCGGCCGCAGAAGCACCCTGGTATTGCACCATGATGTCAATCATGGGTACTGAAATCTGGGGATCTTCCTGACGCGGAGTCAGTATCAGACCAAGCAGTCCCATCATCAGCATTGCAATGAATAGCAATGGAGAAAGCGGCGATTCGATAAAGAAGCGCGCTGTCTTACCAGCAAGGCCAAGATGTGGTTCTTCAGCCCCCTTGGAAACAGATGATTCTGATGAAGAGTCCTTTTGGTTCATAAATCAAAAATCCGTAATACAAAAGACTTGTCTGAAACAAGTCTGAAATTCGTTATTATTTTTTAACTACTTACTGCGCTACGATGGTATCGCCCGCAGACCAGCCAGCAGAAATGCTGGCCTTGGGATTAACCAGAACCTGTTCGCCGGGTTTAACGCCGGACAGCACACTGGTGTATCCCTGTCCCAGTTCCTGTCCGACCCGGATCAAACGTAATTCGGGCTGACCACTTTTGCCTTTGACATAAACGCCGGGCAAACTGCGCTTGTAACGAATTGCAGAAGTAGGAATCACGGGTAATTCAGTTGATGGCGCATTCAGGTCAGGAACCAGCACCTTGGCATACATACCGGGAGCTGAAACCCCCTGGGGAAGATCGAACTTGACTCTGACAGTATGGCGCTCAGCGTCTGCCATTGGATAGATCTGGGCGACACGAACCGGTACACGCTGCTTGCTGACATCCAGTTCCGCCAACAGCATCATGCCGTCAGTCAGCCCGGGTGTCAGACGTGAAGGCACATCAATAGAAATCTGCAGATAATCAAGATTGGCAAACTTCAGTAATGGCTGGCCTGGCTGAACAGTGTCCCCCACTTCAACAAACTTTTTCATTATCACGCCATCAAAAGGTGCGACACTCTTGGCATCACGCATTTTGGCATCGAGCGCCTGTAATTCGGCCTGGGCCTGAACAATCTGCATTTTGGCTGATTCAATTCTGGACTGGGAAGCAAACAGATCTGCTCCACGCTCGGCATCACGGTTACGGCTTCCGACAAAACCTTCCATTGGTTTGGTGAAGATTTCATCAAAAAGGTTGGGCATCCCCATACCACCCATCGTCTGAGCAGACTGGGGGGAATAATATTCCCGGGTGTATTGTACACCGGCGTTACGCAAGGCAACTTCAGCATTGGCCAATTGCGCATAGGCCGAATTACTTTTGGCATGAAGTTCAGATTCATCCAGAGCGACCAGCAGTACTTTTTCTTCAAATGCATCACCTGCAATACCCGCAATAAAATTGATCCGGCCGGGTAATTGTGCAGCCAGCGTGACTTCCTTGAAAGGCACAACAGTACCACCCAGGGAAACAGTGGGGATATCGCGGGACAACTGCACAGGCGCATACTGCTCTTCCGCTGTTAGTGCCGTGGAAACAAGCAAAACACCTGTCAACAAACTGAGCCCCAGGGCACGTATTTTTGAACTCATCCGCATCAGTTTTTCCGTAAAAAAAGCGATAATTATAAAATAATCAATAACTTGTTATTATTTGTTAAAGACGTTACTTCAATAGCGCGTCATTGAACTTAAAACACAATATATACGCTTTTACATGATAGTCAACCACTATATCTTGTGCCTGTTATTCAAAATCTCGTGCGTAAACTGTGCGAAATCTGTGGATAACTCCATAATCAATTTTATTTCCCAGAAGAAACAGAAACTTAAGGAAAATACCAAGAAACCCACTTAACTTATATGCCTATAAAGGGAATCTTATTCGCAGGAAGACAATTCCCCGATTGATCAGGAGCTTAGATTTTTAGCAAACATTTTTATTACAAAAATAATTTTTCTGCTGTTGACAAACTCAATCAAATGAGACCAGATTGCCATCATAAAAATTAAATAATACGCCTTACCTATATAAAAGGAGTCAAGCGCATGGGAGCTGCCAGCCCAATCATTGAAAACCGCCTAAAACACCTGGAAACTCACCTGCAACAGGAAAATCCGGTGCTTCTCAATACGGTACAGAGCTTCCGTCTGCTTGATAAAGTCGCCTACAAACTCGGCTTGCTCGACAAAGAAGCATCCTATGCTACCCAGATACCCTGGTGGCCATTGATTTCGGTCCTGGGCACCTTCTCCGCCGGTAAATCCTCGTTTATCAACCATTACCTGAAATACCCGTTGCAACGCAGCGGGAATCAGGCAGTAGACGACAAGTTCACTGTCATCTGCTACAGCCGGGAGAAAAATGCTCATTCACTGCCAGGGGTGGCACTTGATGCCGATCCGCGTTTCCCCTTCTATCAGATCAGTGATGAACTTGAACTGGTTTCAGAAGGCGAAGGCCAGCGCATTGATTCTTACCTGCAACTGAAAACCTGCCCTACCGAGGCATTACGAGGCAAAATCATCATTGACTCTCCCGGATTTGATGCTGATGCGCAGCGCACCTCTACCCTGAGAATTACTGACCATATTATCGACCTTTCTGACCTGGTCCTGGTGTTTTTCGATGCCAGACATCCAGAGCCCGGCGCCATGCGCGATACCCTGGATCACCTGGTAAGCAACACCATCAAACGCTCTGATTCTGGCAAATTTCTCTACATCCTGAATCAGATTGATATTACTGCCCGTGAAGACAATCCTGAAGAGATTGTCGCAGCCTGGCAACGTGCCATGGGCGAACGCGGTCTAACAGCTGGTCGCTTCTATACGATCTACAATCCGGATCTGGCCTTACCGATCGATGAGGAATCTCTCAAACAACGTTTTGAACGTAAACGTGACCACGATCTGTCCGAAATTCACGAGCGCATGAACCAGGTTGAAGTTGAACGTGCCTATCGCATTATCGGCACGCTGGAAAAAACAGCCGAAGATCTGGAAGAAAAAGTCGTACCGGTACTGACCAGTCTACTGGAGAAGTGGCGCAAGCGTGTATTGATCACTGACACTGTTGTCTACCTATTATTAGCCACTGCTTTACTGGCAGGCAGCATCAAGCTCGGATACTGGCAAGGACTGATTTTCACTGCACCTTCCTGGTTGCAGAATATGTTCTCTACCCCGCTGGGAATATACTCAAGCATGCTGGGTGCTTATCTGGTACTGCTGGCAATTCACTTTGGCGTTAGACACCTGGTAGCAAAGTCGATGACAGGCAAAATCAAAAAAGAATCAGTCGCGATGGATGTACGCGGCAGTCTGCTTAATGCTTTTAAACGAAGCACTGTTGGCTGGCGTAGCATCTTCCACAAAACGCCAGCCGGCTGGGGACATCGCTCGCGCAAACTGCTTTCACAGGTACTGCAGGACGCTGACAACTATGTCCAACGTCTCAATGACAGTTTTACTAATCCCTCCGGTGATGAAATCAAGCCTGTTGCTCAGCCTGCACCAGGCATAGTGGTTACAGAGGAAGACAAAGCTGCTCATAAAGACACTGCCTGACACGACATGCGTATAGGAATTGATCTTGGTGGCACCAAAATAGAAGGTATCGCCCTGGAAGACAATGGAGAGATTCCCATTCGGGAGCGCGTCCCTACTCCAAGCCATGATTATCATGAAATTGTCAATAGCATTGCCGCACTGGTTAACTCGATAGAACAGCAATATGGTGATAGCGGCACAGTTGGTGTCGGCATCCCAGGCTCAGCCTCTGCCCGGACAGGGCTTATTCGTAATGCCAATACGGTATGCCTG
>Ga0180434_10002120_pt1 | contig 27191 bp, 21 predicted proteins | sample SS_ome_7_FD_132453 | JGI IMG/M metagenome (GOLD analysis project Ga0180434, IMG submission 132453) | Hypersaline lake sediment archaeal communities from the Salton Sea, California, USA - SS_1_D_2 metaG | ecosystem: Environmental > Aquatic > Non-marine Saline and Alkaline > Hypersaline >... | reverse complement strand
TCGCCCGTGAGGCGTGGGACTTCGTCAACCTCTACTCCAAGACGCGCGGGTGCAACCGGTTCCTCGCCCTCCAGCACGTGATGAACTTCCTGCGCGACCGCCGCGAAGTGCAGGCCCGCGGCGCCCGGATCCCCGAACTGGCGGAACTGGCGGCCTGGACCGAGCGCGAAACCAAACTCGGCAACCCCGCCCTGGAGGCCGAAGTCCAGCGCACCGGCAACCCGGAACTGGCGCGGTGCCTCGACTGGTCCACGACCATCAACGAGACGGTCGCCCGTATCGTCAAGGGCGTCCCGCCGTTCCCCGGCGTGCGAGAGAGCCTGGAACTCTTGGAGGGCCAGGCCGACATGATCGTGGTCTCGGCCACCCCGTGCGAGGCGCTGGAGCGCGAGTGGCGGGAGCACGGCGTGGCGCGGTTCATGTCGGTTATCGCCGGCCAGGAGATGGGCAAGAAGGCGGAGCACCTCGGCCTCTGTGCCAAGGGCAAGTATCCGCCCGAGAAGGTCCTGATGGTCGGCGACGCGCCCGGCGACCTGAAGGCGGCCCGGGCGAACGACGCCATGTTCTATCCCGTGAATCCGGGGCACGAGGAGGAATCGTGGCAGCGGTTCGTCGAGGTGGCCGGCCCGAAGTTCCTCGCCGGCGAGTACACTCGCGAGTACGAGGCCGACCTGGTGGCCGAGTTCGAGACCCTGCTCCCTGCCGACCCGCCGTGGTTGTAACGGCAGGGATCGAGGGAGCAAGGGATAAAGGCGCAGGCCGCGGCGGGCGGCGGCAGGTCAGTTGCGCGGGCGGGCACTGACCGACAGCCACGATCACGGCGAGATTCTTCGCTGCGCTCAGAATGGCAGCGCAACGCCGTGCGTTTCAGCAGGGCCTTCGTTACTGCGTCACTTTGCCACTCGCCTTTAATGGTGAAACAGCCTCAGCCCCGAGAACGCCATCATCATGCCGTGCTCGTCGCAGGCCCGGATGACGATATCGTCACGCGCCGAGTTGCCCGGCTGAACCACGTACTCGACGCCCGACTGGGCGGCCCGGTCGATGGAGTCGCGGAACGGGAAGAACGCATCGGACGCCAGCGCCACGCCGGCCATCCGCCCGATCCAGTCGGCGCGTTCCTCCGGCGTGAGCGGATCGGGGACCGGGTCGAACGCCTCCCGCCACTGCCGCTCTTCCTGCGGCGTAGGGTGCTCCAGCAGGTACTGGTCGATGGCGTTGTTCATCTCGGCCCGGTTGAGGCCGTCCTTGAAGCGGGCCTGGAGAACCTTCGGATGCTGGCGGAGCCACCACGTGTCGGCCTTCGAGCCGGCGAGCCGCGTGCAGTGGACCCGCGACTGCTGGCCCGCGCCGATGCCGATGGCCTGGCCGCGGACGGCGAACGCCACCGAGTTCGACTGCGTGTATTTCAGTGCGATGCTCCCGACGACCAGGTCGCGGACGGCCTCGGCGGGCATCTCCTTCTTCTTCGTGACGACGTTCCTGCATATTTCCGGCCCGGGGACGGCGGCGTTGCGGGTCTGCTCGAGCCAGACGCCGTAAATCGTGCGGCGCTCGTTCTCGGGGGGTTCGTAATCCGGGTCCATCGCCAGCACCAGATACTTGCCGCCGCGCTTATCGCGAAGGACCGCCAGAGCGTCGTCGTCGTAAGCGGGAGCGATGCAGCCGTCCGACACCTCGCGAGCGAGGATCTCGGCCGCGGTCCGGTCCACGCGGTCGGAGAAGGCGGCGAAGTCGCCGAAACTCGACATGCGGTCCGCTCCGCGGGCGCGGGCGTAGGCAAGGGCCAGCGGCGAGAGGTCCGACATGTCGTCGACGAACAGCGCCCTGGCCTCGGCGTCCGAGAGGGGCGAGGTGACGGCCGCCCCCGCCGGGCTCACGTGCTTGAACGACGCCGCGGCCGGCAGCGAGAGCGCCTGCCGCAACTCCTTCACCAGGGCCCAGGCGTTCAAGGCGTCGCACATGTTGATGAACCCGGGCGCGCCGGAGAGGACCTCCAGGGGCAGGTCGCCCTCGTCCATGAAGACGCGAGCGTGCTTCTGGTGCGGGTTCATGCCGTAACGAAGCGGGATGTCCTGGGCCATTGTTGTCCTTTCGTTGTTGGGGATCTACACCATGTTTGGAAGTCCCCCCGACCTTACGGTTGGGGCTCGGTACTTTTCGCTATTTGCGATACGCCTGCGGCACGTACGCCATGCACCGTTTCTCGGCGAAGACGGGCCGGAAGCGGGCGAAGCGCTGCTGGCCGCCAATGAGCGGCACGGTCGGCCAGTCCTCCCCGATGAGCGGACGGGCGTAGGCGACGAACCCGTCCGTCACGTCGCGGCGGCTGTCGGCGATCCATTCCTGCGGGAACGCCCGCTCGGAGTTCGCCACCTGCTCCAGCGGCACCTTATCGTAGCGGACGCGGTACACGCTGCCGGGCTCGCGGAGGATGGTGGCCATCCAGCCGGAGCCTTCCTCGGCGGCGATGCGGGCGGCCTTCGCGCCCACCTTGTACGCCTCGTCCAGGTCCACCGTCGAGGCGTAAATCATGTTGTGCCGCTGGTCCGTCCCCGCCACGTTGTAGCGGGCGGATCCGGCGACGGGCAGGCCCTTCTCGTTCAGGTAGGCCGTCACGACGCCGGCGGCGGTGGCCTTGGCGGCGGAGAACTGCACGTGGCCGAAGGAATCGCGGCGCTCGCCGAGGTCGCCCACATCGAATCCCTCGCTGACGACGATGAGGCACCGACCGCTTTCTCGCAACTCGTCGGCAACACCGTCGGCGAGTTCGTCGAGACTCACGCCCGCCTCGGCCATGTAGATGTGAAGGGGAAGGTCGCGGTCCGGGTCGGCCAGCCGCGCCGCCGCCGGGATGAAGCCGATCTTTCGGCCCATGGCCTGGAGCACGAGGACGGGATCGGACGGCGAGGAGCCGGCGTTCTCCTCGTTGGCCCCTTGGACGGCGAGGCCCCAGTACCGGGCCACGCTGCCGTAGCCGGGCGTGTGGTCGATGAGTTGGAACTCCGAATCGCCCACGTCGTTGTCGATGGTCTTGGGGACGCCGGTCGAGACGAGGTCCAGGCCTCTGTCGGCGGCGAGGAGGGCGATCTTGTTGGCCGTGTCCATCGAATCGTTGCCGCCCGTGTAAAAGAAGTAGCCGACGTCGTGGGCCTTCATCACCTCGACGACGCGCTCCAAGTCCTCGTCCTGGCCCTTTTTGAGTTTGTATCGACATGTGCCGATGGCCCCGGCGGCCGGCGTGGTGCGGAGGAGGGCGATTTCCTCGGTCGGCTGGGCCGAGAGGTCCAGCAGGTCCTCCTTCAGCACGCCCTCGATGCCGTGCCAGGCGGCCCAGACGGTGCCGAAAGTGTCGGGCATCGCGAGGCACGTCTCCACGACGCCGCGAATCGAGTTGTTGATGACGGGGCTCGGCCCGCCGGACTGGGCGACGATGACGTTGCGCGGTTCGGGCATGAATCTGCGGCTCCTTCATCTTGTTGCAGGCCAGGACGGGCAAACTGTCATTCCGAGCGAGCGAAGCGAGCCGAGGAATCTCGCTGTTGGGGTTGGCTGGCGGTCGGAGCCCAACGACGAGATCTCTCCGCTCGGGCCCTTCGGGCCCTCGGTCGAAATGACATTTGGAAGGCCTTGCGCGGCCTTACGCTTCCTTCTTTTGCTCGCGTTCGCTTTTCAGCCGGTACAGCGTTTCGCCGGCGTGGTCGACCAGGAGGATCCCTTCGTCCTCGCGGTTGATCCAGTCGGCCGCGCGAATTGTGTTCGGGTCCGTGTAGCCGAGACAGATCCGGTCGCACCGCTCCTTCGGGATGCCGGTGGCCAGGGTCACGCGGATGCGGGGTTTCTCCACCCCGTTGCAATAGGTGCCGAGGCCCTTCACGTGGGTCGAATGGGCCATGATGCCGCCTGGCACGTCGGCGAACTTGTCCATCTGTTTGCGGAAATAGTCGAGGCAGTGGTAACCGATGCGGTCCAGGATATGCCCGTGCGTGTACGAGACCTCCGTGAGGTGCGGGGCGTAGATGATGAGTTCGCCGCCGTCGGCCACCACGGGTTCGAGTTTGTACATGACCTTGCCGGCGGTCCAGAGGTCGTCGTACATCTCCGGGGCGATGCCGAGCACCTTCTCGTACGGGCGGTCCACGTAGCGGATGTGGACCTGAGCCGAGAGATCGGCCGCGGCGTCGAACGCCTCCCGCGGCTCGCCGATGAACAGGCCCTTCAGGCCCTCGCGCGTCACGACCATGTCGAAGTTCGTGATGGGCACCTCGATCGTCTCGACGGCCCGGTCGATGACCCGGCGGACCGCGGTATCCTTAACGCCGTTGGTCTTCCAGTTCGTCACGAGCGCGCCGAGCCAGTGAAAAAAGTGGATGATCTGGGGCCCGGCCACGCCGGGAAAGAGGTACTTGTGCCCGCCGGAGAAGCCGGCCACCTCGTGCGGGAACGTCGGACCGACAATCAGCAGGTGATCGTAATCGAAGAGCCGGCGGTTGACCTCGACCGGCACATCGCGTGCGTAGATGCCGCCCGTCAGGCGGTCCATCTCCCCGGCCGGGAGCGTGGCGACAATCGTCAGGGCATCCGGGTTGTCCCATTCATGGTTAAAGATAACGACATGACCATAATATTCTTGGCGTTCCTCGGCATCCATGTCGAGCATGGCCAGGATCTTCGTCTCCGGCATCGGCTGGTGCGTGCCGAGGGCGATGAGAAAGTCGAGCCGCTCGGCGCGCTCCCGCAAGAGGTCGGCCAGGGTGCGGAACATCAGGCCGACCGGGGCGGTGCGCGTCGCGTCCGGAATCAGCGCCAGAATCTGCTTACCTTCTAGGGGGAGCCCGGCCAGGGCCTCTTCGCATAGCGCGCGGACCTGCGTGTCGGCGAGGCGCCCCTCCTTGTGTCCGCGTCCGAGGATCACGGGATTCCTTTCCGACGTTACTTGTTCCGCCGCGGCCTCTTGCGGTGTGCTTCCCAGCGGGGATTCTTGCCCCACACCTCGGCCTTGGCGGGGTCGTGGTCGGGATTCGATTCGGGCAGCGGCGCGCCGATGTCGCGCCGCCAGCGGTGGAGTTTCTTCTTCAGCGTCTCGGCCTTGTCGAGCCTCTTGTCGGCCAGGTTGTTCTTCTCGCCGATGTCGTCGGCAAGGTTGTACAGTTCCAGGCGGTCGTCCTCGAGGAAATGGAGGAGTTTCCAGTCGCCCTCGCGGACAGCCAGGGCGGGTGTCGAATGATGGTACGTCGGATAGTACCAGTACAGGGTGTTGCGGTCGAGGGTGTCTTGGCTGCGGAGCACCGGCACGAGGCTCACCCCATCGATCGGCTGGTCCGGACGCTGGCGGATTCCCGCCATCTCCAACATCGTCGGCAGGAAATCATTCGAGATGACCGGCCACCGGCACGTGGCGCCCGCTTCCGTCGTGCCGGGCCAGCGGACGATGAGCGGCACGCGGATGCCGCCCTCGTACAGGCTCCCCTTGAAGCCCCGCAGCGGCGCGTTGGTGGTGATGCGCGGCCCGTTGCCGGTGTAAATCCGGTCCAGGCCGCCGTTGTCCGAGAAGAAGATGACGACGGTGTTCTCCGAGAGGCCCAGGTGGTCGAGGGTCTCGAGGCACAGGCCGACCGACTCATCCATGGCCTCGCACATGGCGGCGTAGACGGGGTAGATGGGCGTCTCCTGCCGCTTGGCCTTAGCCTGGTACTTCCTGACGAGTGCGTCGCGGGCCTGGCAGCGGATGTGGACCGCGTGATGCGAGAGGAAGCAGAGGAACGGCCGATCGCGGTGGGCGGTCATGAACTGGACGGCCTGCTTCGTCAGCGGCCCGACGCGTTTGCCGGGATTGGCCTTGGCGAAGTCCTTGACCTTCTTCGCGAACGCCTCGGGCAGGGCGTCCAGCCCCCCATCGCCTACCGGTGGGGGGACGTACCCCTGCTGAAGCGGACTGTGACCCAGGTGCCACTTGCCGAGGCTCGTCGAGACGTACCCGCCGGGCGCGAGGGCCTCGGCCAGCGTGGCCGTCTCCAGCGGTAGAGCCAGGCGGTTGGGCGGCGGCGTCAGTTTCGCAAAGGGGCGCCAGTGACCCGGGATGAAGTCATAGATGCCCGTCCGGGCCGTGTATTGGCCCGTCTGGATGCTCGAACGCGTGGGCGAACAGACGGGGGCAGCGTAGGCGTCTGTGAACCGCACCCCCTCGGCCGCCAGGCGGTCGATATGCGGCGTCTCGATGTAGGTGTTCCCGTAGCAGCCGAGGTCGGCCCAGCCGAGGTCGTCGGCGAGGATGAAGAGGAAGTTCGGCCCCTTGCGGTCCCGGCCGGCGCCGCGCATGGTGGACGCGGCGCAGGCCGGGAGGGCGGCCGCTCCCGCCCCCGCGGCAAGGACACGCCAAAAGGCCGACCGGCGGGTCATGCGGCCGTGAGGGAGCATTTCATTTCCTTCGTTTAGCGTGGCGGCCTTGAAAGGCCGCCGCGTTCCGCGCCCACCGCTGTGTCAGGTTTGACCGCCCGGCGTTTCGACGGTAAAGCCGACGGCCCGGAGGGCGTCGGCGACCTCGGTGTCCGCCTCGGCCAGGGCGACGGTGGTGGCGGGAAACTCTCGGCGAACCGGATACTCCCGCCGGAGCGATGCGAAGTACGCCGCTCGCTCCGCCGACGGCCGCCGGAGCATTCCCCGCAGCCGGCGGTCGTCCCGCTCGATATCATACGCGGCGCGGACGGCCCGGCCAAGGGCTTCCTCCAGGCCGGCGCCCGCATCCACTTCGACGCGCGGCACCGGCGGCGGCGGCATGTGGGGCGCGGGGTCCCACGGCCGTTCGATGCCGAAGTGCTCGCACAGCGCCTCCAGGACCATCCGCGTGCCGCCCGCCTTCCCGTCGTAGGAGTACCCGGCCACGTGCGGCGTGGCAAGGTCGGCCCGTTTGAGCAGAGCGGAGGGAATGTCCGGCTCACCTTCCCACACGTCGCAGACGAGTGCGCCGAGGCGGCCGGCGTCGGCGGCGTCGGCCAGGGCGTCCGTCTCGGCCACGGCGCCGCGGGAGGTGTTCAATAGCCACACGCCGGGCTTCAGACGCTCGATGAGACGGCCGTTCACCATGTGCCAGGTGGCGTCTCGACCGGTGCGCGTAAGCGGCACGTGGAAGGTGACGACGTCGGCCTCGGCCAGAGCGTCCAAGGGCAGGTAGCGGGGGTCGCCCGTCCGGCGGGCGAGCGGCGGGTCGTTCCGCAGCACCGCCAGGCCGAGGGCCTCCAGCATCCGGGCCAGGCGACCCCCTACGTTCCCCACGCCGACGATGCCGACCGCGAGGTCGCGGAGCCGCCGGCCGGTCCGCTTCCCCAGGACGCACAGGGCCGCAAGCACGTACTCTGCCACGCTCCGGGCGTTGGAGCCGGCAGCGCCGGCGAAGCCGATGTGACGCCGCGCCAGGTACGCCGTGTCCACGTGGTCGGTGCCGATGGTGGCGGTGGCGACGAATCGGATGCGGCTCTCGTCCAGCAGGGTCGCGTCCACGCGGGTCACGCTGCGGACGAGCAGGGCGTCGGCGTCGGCGACGGCCTCCGGGGTGATGGCGTCGGCGGGCAGGGCATGGACCTCGCCCACGGGACCGACCGCCTCCTCCAGCAGCGGGATGTTCTCATCGGCAACGATCTTCACGGGGATGTTCCGCAGGGGTCACGGTCATCCGGGCTTGGCCGGGAGCGGCGCCGGCTTTGATGATACGCGCTGGGACACCGCAGGCCAAGGCCGGAGTCGCAGGGCAGGTCGGGTATACGCACCCTCGCCGCAGCCGGACCCTTCGGCGTTGAGCGCTCGTTGGAGGCCTTCCCCAGCCTGTGGGTGGCGGGAATGAGCGTGTGCACAGCGTTCGGCGGACCTCGGAAGGGACCGATGTTCGGTCGGATGCTGCTATTCCGACCGGCGCGCCGCCAAGCAGGTCGACCGCTCCGTCGGCGGCGTGAAAGGCTGAGCGCTGCGCGCGGCTGAAAGAAAACGGCCCGAGGATCCTGGAACGGCCGTGTGCCGGCACGGCATCGCGGGTCCCTACTTCAGCCACTCGCCCCATTTCTTGGTCTTGTGGTCTTTCATTTTCCCTTCTTCCTTCTTGCTCCCTCCGAGAGGCATGGAGTGCTCGTGGATGTCGTTCAATCGTTTCCTGGCCAGCGCCAGAAGGTGCTTCACTTTCTCGGGATGGGCGTCGCTCAGGTTTTTCCGCTCGCCCGGATCGTCCGGCAGATGGAACAGAGCCGGGCCTTTGTTCGAACCGGGAACATCCTTATCGCGGTCGAAGTAGAGTTTCCAGTCGCCCTCTCGGATGGCCTTGGCCTCGCCCTGACCGTGCCAGTAAAGCAGGTCCTTTCGGGGATGGTTCGTTTCCCTTCCGAGAAGCGAATCCCAGACGTTTACGCCGTCCTGCCTGGGCTTGCCCTGGGAAACCTTGCCCATATCGATGCCGCAGGCGTGGGCCAGCGTGGGAAGCAGGTCGATGGCGGCGGTCAGAGCGTCGGTCTCCCGTCCGGGCGGGATGGCGCCGGGCCAGCGGACGATACACGGAACGCGCGTGCCGCCCTCCAGGCTGCTCCACTTTCGTCCGCGATACGGCGCCGCGCTGGACCACTTCTTCTGATTTCCCTCGGGCCCGTTATCGGAAGTGAACACCACGATGGTGTTCCGATCGAGTTTGTTCTCCTCGAGGGCATCGAGGATTTGGCCGATTCGGCTGTCCATCTCCTCGACGACATCCCCGTACGCGCCGTTGTCCGATTTGCCTTCCCAATCCGGATGGGCCTCGGCCGGGAAATGCGGCGCCGTGTACGGTATGTAGAGGAAGAACGGCGCGTGCTCCTGACCTGAGCGCGTCGAACGGGTAAGGGAATTGATGAACTCTATCGCCTCGTTCGTGAAGTTCTCGGTCAGCCGGCGATTGTCGAAGGGGTCGGCAATCAACTCGTTGCCACGCCACAACTTGTCGGTCTGGTTGTTGCTCATCCTGATGTAATACGCCTCGTCGAACCCCTGATTCATCGGAAGCATTTCACCTTTGCCGAGGTGCCACTTGCCGTACAGGGCGGTCTGATAGCCGGCGCCTTTGAATACCTCGGCTATCGTCAGGGCTTCAGGTGCCAGGCCGTGGTATGATTTCATGCCATAGCCGAGCACGCCGCCTTTCCAGCCGACCCGTGACGGATACGCACCGGTAAGCAGCGCCATCCGCGACGGCGTGCAAACCGCGGCGCCCGCGTAGAAACTGCTGAGCCGGATGCCCTCTTGCGCCATCCTGTCGAGGACCGGTGTCTTCATCTTCGTGCTGCCGTAGCAGGAAAGGTCGTTGTAGCCGAGATCGTCGACCATGATCAGGATGACGTTGGGCCTGGGCTCGGCGCCCTGGGCCGCAAACACCGTTCGAACCAACGGTGCAGCCGCGAGTAATCCCGCCGATTTTAGGAAACGTCGTCTGCTGTTTTTCATGTTCGGTTGCTTCCTATTCGCGATGCTCGATGATACCGTTGTAAGCCTGCTTCGCCGGTAAACCTTGTCAGGGTAAGCCAGCCGTTTCACCGGACGATTCCCACCCCGCTGGGGATCGGACGGTTTCTCTTCCCGCCCCGCCGGCCTCGGAACTGGTTGCACCTTTGCTTCGCGTTATCTTACTCCGCCCGTCGCATTGATAACGGCTGCCAGGTCCTTGACCCTCTGCCTGTGCTGCTGCACTTTGGGGTGAGTGTTTCCGGTATGGGTTTTGATCCCCGTATACCTTTCGGTCACTTGCCTTGTTGACCATTTCGCCGCCGTCTTGACGAATCCGGCTCGTTTGGTCCTGCCGGCGTTCATGGGGCCGAGGGTGTATAGTACAGGCTCGCTTTGAGGGAGCATTTTCGAAAGGCCCTCTAAATCGGGATTTCCCGAATACCCCTGCCCAGCTACACCACCGGGCCATTTGAGACACATTATACTGCCCTCCCGCTAGCGCCAAGGGGTATCCGGGCGACATCCGCGCCGGCGGCGGCTTTTGTGGGTGGCAGACGGCGATGCGCGGGCATTGCCGGCCCTGCGAAGACCTGCCGTGCTCCCTCGCGAGCGAAAACTCGGGAGCGATTCAAAGAGCCATGAGAGCCGGGGTGGGACGCCCGAACTGCAAAAGGGCGACACGCAGCGCCTTGCGGGGGGTTCAACCAGGGAGCGGCGATTATCCAAGCCCCCACGGGTCGAGCCGCGAGCCCTTGCCCGGCGCATCCCCCAAGGCGAACCCGGGTAAGAGAGCGGTAACGCAAGGAGCCACCAGGATGAAAATGCCCGCGACGCCATTCCGGAACCGCCGGCAGGGCCAGGCGATTGCCCTGGGGGGCCTCCTGGGTCTCGCCATCGCCCTGACCGGCCCGACCGCCCCGGCAGGCGAGATGCCGGCCGGCTGGCAGTGGAAGAAGGAAGCGGGCACGTCCGTCGCGCTCCTCGGCCCGGAGGGCGTCCTCTGGCGGTTCAACTTTGCCCCCGCCCTCCACCTGCCGCACTTCCACCCCGTGGCGACGGTCGACGGCCGGACGCTGACCTGGAACCGCCCGCCGGACCATCCCTGGCACCACGCCCTATGGTTTGCATGGAAATATATCAATGGCGTGAACTACTGGGAGATGAACCGCAAGACGCGCAAGTCGCCCGGCCTGACCGAATGGAAAACGCCGCGCATCGCGACCCGCGCCGACCGCTCCGCCCGCATCGAGATGGACCTGGCGTACCGCCCCGCCGGCGCCGAGGGCAAGCCCGTCATGACCGAGCGGCGGGTGATGGAACTCTCCGCCCCGGATGCCGAGGGCGTTTTCCACGTGGACTGGACCGCGACGTTCACCGCGGGCGAGAAGGACGTGGCCCTCGACCGCACACCGCTTCCCGGCGAGCCCCGCGGCAGGCCGTGGGGCGGGTACGCCGGCCTCTCGGTGCGCCTCGCCAAAGACCTGAAGGACCGCCGGGCCGTCAGCAGCAACGGACCCGTCGAGATAAAAGGCCACACGTACCGCGGCAAGCACGTGGCGATGGACTACACCGGGGTCGTCGGCGCGGGGCCGGCCGGCATCGCCATCCTGGACCATCCCAAGAACCTGAACGCTCCCACGCCTTGGTACGTCATTGCGGGCAAGCCGATGAGTTACTTCAGCCCGGCCCTCATCTGCTACAAGCCGCACACGTTGAAGGCCGGCGAGTCGATGACCCTGCGGTACCGCGTCCTGGTCCACCCCGGCCGATGGGACGCCGACAGGCTGAAGAAGGAGCAGGAGCGTTTCGCCCGGTGATGGTTGCGCATATGGGGAAATGGATTCGACTTGATACATAAGGAGAAAACGATGAATCGCCACAACCACGCGCACACGCACCTGACCCGCCGTTCGTTCCTCGCGGGCGCCGCAGCCGCGGTAGCGGCGCCCCTGGTCGTCCGCTCGAGCGCCCGCGGCGCCGGGGCCCCCAGCAACCGCATCCACATGGCCGCCATCGGCACGGGCGGGCGCGGCTCGGGGAACAACTGGCATTATTTCGCGAAATATGACGATGTCCGGTACCTGGCGGCGTGCGACTGCTTCAAGAAACGCCGCGAGGCCTTTGCCGCCAAACTGAACAAGAAGTACGGCTCCGACGTATGCAAGCCGTACGCCGACTTCCGCGAGGTCCTGGCCCGCAAGGACATCGATGGCGTGGTCGTCTCGACGCCGGACCACTGGCACGTGCCCATCGCCTGCGCCGCGGCCGTCGCGGGGAAGGACATGTACGTCGAGAAACCGCTCGGCGTGGCGATGGCCTGGGCCTGGAAACTCCGGGACCTGGTCAAGAAACACAACGTCCTCTTCCAGTACGGCACGCAGCAGCGGAGCGGCGGGGCCTTCCGGCGCGCCGTGAACCTCGTCCGCAACGGGTACGTGGGCGAGGTCCAGCGCATCGAGGCCTGGTGCCCGGACATGTCCAGCCAGTTCGGCGCCGCCCGCGTCAAGCCGTACGGGTCCACCGAACCGGCCGACGTGCCCGCCGGATTCGATTACGAGACGTGGCTCGGCCCGGCGCCGAAGGCGCCCTACACCGTGGACCGGTGCACGTGCTATGGGGCGTATCACATCTACGACTACGCGCTCGGGTTCATCGCGGGATGGGGCGCCCATCCGCTGGACATTGCCCAGTGGGGCCTGGACGCCGACGACACCGGGCCCGTCACGTACGAGGGCACCGGCAAGATCCCGCCCGAGGGCAGCCTGTGGAACTCCGTCGAGTCCTGGGACGTGCACTGCGAATACGCCGACGGCATCCCGATGCGGTTCATGGGCCACCGCGTGGCCAAGCCCGTCGTCGAGAAGATGGTCAAACGGCCCTGGCGGAGCCACGGCACCACGTTCTTCGGCTCGGAGGGGTGGGTCAGCGTCGACCGCGGCGGGTGCTACATGAACCGCAAGGGCAAGCCCGTCAACGCCTACAAGATCGACCTGAAGGATTCCGATGCCCGCGTCTACGAGAGCAAAAACCAGGGCCGCAACCTCCTCGACTGCATGAAGAGCCGCAAGCCCACCATCAACCCGCTGGAGTCGGCCATCCGGAGCGACACGATCAGCCACCTCTCGGACATCTGCATCCGCACCGGCCGGGTCATCCGGTGGGACCCGAAGAAGGAGCAAATCGTCGGCGACGACGAGGCGGCCAAGATGCTCGACCGCGCGATGCGCGCCCCCTGGACCATCGCCAACCTGACGGCGTGAGGAGACCGTGAGGGCACGCCGGGGCGGTCAGGCGTTTCCGGGAGTGTCGTTGGGCTCATCGCCGCCCGCCTCCGGGAGTTCGAGGAGGCGTACATCTTCCAGGTCCACGTCGCGGCCGGCAGCGCGCTTGGAGGCAATCAGGTCCTCGCGGGATAGCACGAAGAACGACTGACCTTTGTAAGAAACCGTCTGGCAACGGGGCCAGACCTCCGCGAACGTAATACCCGGCGTGGATGTCTGAACGTCGATCCGCACGCGGTCCTCAAAAACCGTGATCTCGTGGGAGAGCACGTCCTCAGCGGTGGTGAGCGACGCTGTGCCGAGGCCGGCCTCAAGCAGGGCGTCGAGAAGCCGCCTTGCGTTTTCCGCGGTGTCCTCGATCAAAATGTCCAGATCGAACGTAGCGCGCGGCACGCCGTGCAACACCGACGCCATACCCCCGACGACGACGTACCGCACGTTATGATCGGCGAAGGACCTGAATACGTCCTGAAGCCGGTTCAGCATGCGGACGCTCCTGGAGGGACGGGTTCACCGACAGCGCCAGGTCCGTGAAGGCGCAGAAGAGGTCCATGCGGTCGGCAAGGGGGAGCGAGCGGAACCATCGCGTCTTGGCCTCGATGGTTTCCTTCCGCCGACCGTGCGAAACGCCACCCCGGTAGTCCATGGCATTATTATGCTGCACGCAGCGCTCCCGTTCAAGCCCGGAGCGCTGTGCCCCGCGCGCCGCGGACAACCGTTGACCTGCGGCCTTGCGCGGCGTACAGTAATCTGTCCGTGGATGCCCCAGCCCTGTATCCGGAGGTTTCCTATGGTCCGAAGAAGGGTAATCTCGTTCTTGTGCCTGGCCGCACCCACGTTGGTTTTATGGGCTGCTGCGGTTCCGGCCCGCGCCGCCTCGGCCGACGCCTCGAGCGATGCTTCCGCCGCTGACGCCTCGAGCGAGGTCGCGGCCTTGCAGGTCACCGCCCCGCCCGCGGCCCTGGACCTGCTGGCGTTCTACAAGAAGCACGTGAGCGCAAACGGGTTCCCCATTCTCGGCTCGGAGGAGGTCAGCGACTACGCCCTGAAGGAGGCGGCGTACCTGGTGAATATGATGCTGGCGAAGCGGCCCGACCTCCGCAAGGTGATGATCGAGAACGGCTCCCGCCTCGTCGTCATGGCCCACGACGAGTACACCACTGACGTGCCGGAACACAGCCACCTGGAACCCAAGGCCTGGTATAACGTGCGTGCCCGCGGCCTGGGGGGCTGCGAGACCAACCCCGTCTGCTCGTGCGGGGAGGAGAACCTGCTCGCCTATCCTGGCGACCCTTACGCCACCGAGTGCATCCTGATCCACGAATTCGCCCATACCATCCATCTGCGCGGCCTGGTGAACGTGGACCCCACGTTTGATAAGCGCCTCCAGACCGCCTGGCGCCGGGCCCTCAAGCGCGGCCTGTGGGTCGACAAGTACGCCTCCACCAACCACCACGAGTACTGGGCCGAGGGCGTCCAGTCCTGGTTCAACAACAACCGCGAGCCGGACCACGCTCACAACCATGTCAACACGCGGAAGGAACTCCGCGCCTACGACCCCGGCCTGGCCAAACTCTGCCAGAAGGTCTTCGGCGACACCGAACTCGTCTACACCAAGCCGACCACCCGGCTCCAGGGCCACTTGGCCGGCTACGACCCGTCGAAGGCGCCCACCTTCCAGTTTCCCGAGGGCGGCAAGAAGATCCAGGCCGAGATCAAGGCCAAGGCCTGCCACCGTCAACGGGACATGGAGAACCCACCGCCCCGCATCGAGCACGACAGGCGCACCATCGAGGGCTGGACCGTCCACGTCGACACGCAACTGCTTGCCGACGCGCACCGGGACTTGGGCAAGCGGGCCCTGCGTGTCCTGGCGAACACACTGTACGAGATTGCGCGCCTCGTGCCGGCCGACCGCCTGGCCCACCTCCGCCGCGCCCCCATCTACCTCGACTACGACCACGCCCTCGCCCGTATGCAGTACCATCCCGACGTCGGCTGGCTTCGCGACCACGGGTACGACCCGGCCATGGTGAAGGCGGTCCATCTGCCGAGCGTGCGGCACTTCCTGGACGTGGTCCGGCCGTCCGAGCAGCCGTTCGCCGTCCTCCACGAACTCGCCCACGCCTACCACGACCAGGTGCTCGGCTGGAAGTACGGGCCCATCCGCAAGGCGTACGAGCGGGCGGTGGCGAGCAAACAGTACGAGTCGGTCCCCCGCTGCCGGGGCCGGACGGTTCGCCATTACGCCCTCACGAACCACAAGGAGTTCTTCGCCGAGATGACCGAGGCGTACCTCGGTACGAACGATTACTGGCCGTTCGTCCGCCGGGAACTCCGCGAGGCCGACCCCGAGACGTACCGTCTGCTCGAGCGGATCTGGACCAAGGGCGACGCCCCGCCCGCCAAACGGGCCGCCGAGGCCGAGTGACACGCCGGAAACGCATTGTCCCCCCGGCGCGTCTCGGCTACAATCGGCTTCGCACCCCGTCGGCGCCGGCCGTCCGGGACCGTGCTGAATCACTGAATACTTCTGGCCGGGAACCGTCTGCATGGCAGAAGGCGCTGAACAGACCGGTGCGGCCGACGAGACGGCCGTCCGCGAGGCCGAACGCGACGCCGCTCTCCTGGAGCGGCTCAAGGGCGGCGACGCCAAGGCCCTCGACGCCCTCTTCCGCCGGCACCGCGACGCGGCCTTCGGCATTGCGTATCGCCTGCTCGGCCGGCGGGAGGATGCCCTGGACGTCGTCCAGGAATCGTTCATTCACGTCTTGCGGGGCATCGAGGGCTTTCGCGGCCAGTCGTCGTTCCGCACGTGGCTGTACCGCATCGTGACGCACGCGGCGCTGGACTACCGGCGGTACCGGTCGTACCGCCTGACCGACAGCCTCGACGCCGAGAACGCCCCGGAACCGGCGGCCGGGGGACCCGATCAGCAGACGCCCCAGGAGGAAGCGCAGGAACACGACCTGCGGCGGGCCATCGACGAGGCCCTCCTCAACGTCTCCGAGAAGAACCGCGCCGCCCTCGTCCTCTACGCCCTGGAAGGCCTGTCCTACAAGGAAGTGGCCGAAGTCCTCGGCATCAGCATCGGAACCGTCATGAGCCGCATCTTCAACGCGCGGCAGCGGCTCCGGGAACTCCTGGCATCGGAAATCGGATAGCGCCATGAACTGTGACGAAGCCAGAGAGATGCTCGCCGGATACGCCGACGGCGAACTCTCCTCGGTCGAAAACGAGGCCCTGGCCGCCCATCTCCAGGAGTGCGGCCGGTGCCGGCAGAGCGTCCATGACCAGCAGCGCGTCCAGCACGTCTTCGACCAGTACCCCGTGCCGACCGTCTCGGACGAGGAATGGGACGCGGTGGGCAAGCGGCTCCGGGCGGAACTGGCAGGCGAGCGCGAGCCGGCCGACCTCAAGACCCGACCTCGCCTCGAAGGCCTGGAGCCTGCCACGCCCGAGCCCGAAGCGCCGGTCGAACTGGCAGCGGAGGCGACGGAGGCCGAGGAACCCCCGGAGAAGCCCACGCCGCCTGCACGCGGCGCCCGCGAGGTGCCTGCGCCCGGCCCGGGGCCCGAGCGGGCGGCGGCCCGGCCCGCCGCGCCGACCCGCATCGTCCACAGGGGCCGGCCGACCCGGCGCCCGAGTCCCTTCCGGTGGGTCGCTCACCTGGTCGGTCTGGCGGCGGCGGCCGGCGTCATCCTGCTCGCCCTGGCGCCCCTCTGGCTGGACCGCGCCCCGCCGCTGGAGCCCGGCGCACTGGCGCGGCAGGGCGACGTGGAAATCGTCGAGTTGGAGTGCGACCCCGCCTGCGGCGTCGTCCTGCGGATGGATGAGGCGGACGACGTGATGGCCATCTGGGTCGAACCGGAGGATACGGACGGGTGAACCCCGACGGGCAAGGGCCAACCATGCGACCATCACCGAGCCGACGGCGCAGCGTGCGGGCGGTCCTGGGGGCCGGCCTCCTCCTGGTCGCCGCCGCGTCCGCCCCGCCGGCCGACGCCGGCGAGCAGGATCCTCAGACCGTGGCCGTCACCATCCTCGGCATCCACGCCACCAACGAGGCGGAGCCGCACGTCGACTGCCGGCTGGCGGCCATCGCCGAGCAGTTGAAGCGGTTCAGGTTCAACAGTTTCCGCCTGGTGGTTGAGGAGACCCGCTCGGTGGCGCTCGGCAAGGCGTGGGAACTGCCCATGCGCGAAGGCTACTGCCGGCGCATCCGCCCCACCGACACCGACGAGCAACGCGTCAAGATGGAGGTCGCCTGGGTCCAGTACGTCAAGGGCGAGGACGGCCGGCGGAAGGAGCGCGTCCGCGAGCGGATGGTCCTGTTCATCGGAAAGGGCAAGTACCTGCTGACGGCCGTCAAGCTGAAGAAGGGCGCCCTCGTCGCTGCCGTTGCCGCCCGGTAACCCTCTGCCCACCCGCTTGAGACCCGCCATTGTGAGGACCGCGCGGTGTCCAGTCCTGGCACCGCGAACCCGTCGCGGCGGGCAAGACTGCCTGCCGCGAAACGCGTTTCGGAAACCCCGCCGCCCAGAGGCAGAATCCTAACTCCCGGCGAGGTGGGTCAGAAGACCACCGCGCGGACTGTGCTCCGCATCGGCGCGCGGCCCGGCGCCCTCACCCCGACCCGTCGTCGCTCGGCTCGTCCGCGCGCTGCTGGGTGAACGTGTCCTCGAACATCATCGTGAGGTGGCGAGCGCGGTCGCCGACGTCGGCCCAGAGGCGAATCAGTTCGCTCGCCGCCATGGCCATCAGCAGCACCACCCCCGCCGCCACCAGCGCCCCGACAAAGAGTCCCACGGCCAGCGCCGGATGCATGCCGGCCACCGACCCCACGATGAGCCCCACCAGGCCGCCGATAAACACCAGCGCAGCCACCACGATGCCCGTGATATAAATGATGACCCCCAGCAGCCGCAGCGGCTTGTACGGGCTGCTTCGGGCAAGCATCCGCGACATCGTGGTCGAGGACCGGCGCGAGGGCGCCTGGCCCGGACCGGCCGTCGGTGCGGGGGAGGGGGGCTCCTCAACGGCGGTCTCGCCCTTCGCCGCCTCGCTTTCCTCGCCTTCGCGGGCCGCCTGGTCCTCTTGTGCCCCCGTCGGCTCGGGCTTTCGGGAGAGGGCCTGGGCCAGGTCCCCCGTGGAGGGCTTACGCGGCTTGGTGGAACCGACCGCCTCGGCCAGATTAGCCGCGGCATCGCCCTCGGGGAACTGCGTAATCTGACCGCACTTCGGGCACTTCACCTTGCGGCCGGCCGCCGAGTCGGGACCGCTGAGCCGTTTGCCGCATCCGGGGCACTTCGTCGAAATGGCCATGGCCGATGCCCGAGCCCCCACTGTTGCCCCCACGGCCGAGCGGTATTCTACATCAAACCGCACGAAAGGCAACAGGCAAACGGCAGAGACCGGCGGCTCAGGGCTCGGTGTCGAGGTGGGTATCCACGAAATCCACGATCCGCTGGCGGTCCGCGTCGCTGATCTCCACGAACGCCAGGCCGACCTCGAACAGGTCCGGGTCGATCTGGGAAGCCCGGCACCAGGTGATGCGGCCTTTGCAGCGGACGGGGGTGTCGTCGTCCGGCAGGGTGAACTCGAGGGCGGGCGTGGTGCCTTCGCGCATGGGGTCGGCCATCAGGACGCACATCCCGCCCGCCGAGATGTTCAGCGTCGGGCCGATCGATTCCACCGTCAGCCGCGTGGTGATTCGCGGCGTCGTCCGCATTTCCGTCCGGAGCATAACCTGTCCCCTCTTGCCGGTATCCTGGAAGACAGCCCTCTCTCTTATCGGCTGCTCTCCGCGGGAGTCTAAAGCCAAACCGGCGCCGGCGGCCGGCCCCTCACCTCTTACTCCACGACCACCGTGACGGAGGCATGCCCGCGGTTGTTCGCCTCGTCCACGGCCCGGATGCCGATGCGGTGCGGCCCGGGGCCGAGGTCCTCGGCGACGAACTGGAACGTCTCCCGCGGCGAGTCGAACAGGCGGTCCTGCGGCGCGAGGGTCTGCCAGTCGGCGGCCGCGTCCACCGTGTAGGCCGCCTCGGTCAGCCGGCTGGTGGCGTCACGGGCGGTAAAGGTGACCACGGCCCGGGCGCCGCCGTCGCCCTCCTCCTGGAGTTTCGCCTTGACGTTTTCCAGGACCGGCGCGGTGTTATCGACCAGGACCGGGTCGCTGACGCGCTCGTCGGTAAGGGCATCCTCCGCGGGATGGTCCATGCGGTCGGTGGCGACCACCTTCATTTCGTACCATCCGTCGGCGACGGTGTCGGTGTTCCAGGCGTACTCGGGGCGGGTCAGGTCGTCTTCCAGGCGGATCCACCGCTTCTCGCCCTGGCCGCGGAAGTAGAGCCCGTAGCGGAGCCCGTCGTTGTTGGGGTCCTCGGCTTCCCACTGGAAGACGCGGATGGGCTGGGCGCCCTGGGGCGCCGGCGGCGGCGGCGGCCGGCCCTGCCGATTATTGCTGGAGGCCCGCTTGCGCATGGCCTGGCGGAACCGCTGGATGGCCCGGGCCCGGTTCGCCTTCTCGCCGTAGACGATCTCGGAGATTGAGACGACGCGCGGCGGCTCGTTGGCCCGCAGGTACGCCGCCTCGAACTGTTCCAGCAGGGGCGTCCGCCCGGGGTCCTTCGTCTCCATCGCGACGCGGAACTGGATGTACCGGGCGGGCGGGCTCCGCACCCGGTCGCGCGGTTGCCTCACTCCCTTCGCCCAGTCGGACCACAGGCCCTTCTCGGGGTCACGGACGTTGCCCGTGCGGGTGGCCAGGCGGACCTGCGTGCCGTCCGGCACCCGGCCGCGCCACCTCAGCGCGCCCCACCGGGCCGAGCCGCCCGCGTCGTACACCTGGCTGGTGTAGGTGCCCTGGCGGGCATAGCCGTCCGAGAGGGCGTACAGCCGGCCGGGACCGGCCGTGGCCACGATGGGCCGGCCGGCGTCGGCCACGGCCAGGGCCATCACCTGCTTCGGATCGACGGTGGCCAAGCAGGCCTGTTCCTCGCCGTCGCGGGCCAGGCCGACCTCGTAGAGGCGCCCCGGATCGCCCGTGCCGACGAGCAGGCGGTCGCCGACGACGGCCAGGGCTAGGAGGAGTCCCTCGTCGGCGTCGAAGAGGGGGCGGGCCAGCCCCTCGGGCGTGATGCGGTAGACCGAGGCGCCGTCGGCCCCCTCGCCGTTTCCGGCCTCGTGGCCGGCCGCCTTGCGGGCGGCCCGGACGGTGTGGGCGAGTTTGCGTGCCTCGGCCATGGCGGTGCCGGCCGGCTCGGCGCCCGATGCCTCGGCCTCGGCGTCCGGTTCCTCGGCGTCGGCGTCCGGTTCCTCAGCGTCGGCGTCCGGTTCCTCAGCGTCGTCTGCGCCGCCAGCGTCCCCGTCGGAGGCGGCGGGCGCCGCGTCGTTGGTGCCGTTTCCATTGCCGTTGGTCTGCGGCGGCCGGGGCGAGGAGGGGGGCGAGACGCCGGCGGCGCGGCCGGCCCGGCCGCTGGAGGTCCCGACGTAGAGGTTCCCGTCGGCGTCGGTGGCCAGGGCCGTCACCTCGCTCTCCTCGGCATCGTAGAGGACGAAGGCCTTGCCATCCGCCCACCGGTAGACCATGGCCTCGCCGTCGGTGCCGGCGTAGAGCGTGCCGTCCGGGCCGACGGTCAGGCAGAGGACGTGGTCAGCCTCGGAGTCGACGAGGACCTCGTGCTCGCCGTCGGCCTGGACGCGGAGCAGTTGTCCCTGGTCGCCGGTGGCGGCGGCGAGGGCGCCGTCGGCCAACCAAGCCAAGTCCCAGACATACTTGACCGTTTCCTCCTCGAAGAGGACCTGGGCCTGAGGGTCCTCCTGGTCGTCTGGGGGCGGCGTCACGTGCCAGATGCGGCCGGCCGTGCCGCCCGACCCCACGTACAGGTCGCCGTTCTGCCCCGCCGCCACGCTGAACAGGTAGGGGTCCTCGAGGGTGGCATACAAGGTGACCTTGCCGTCGGCCACCCGGTAGATGCGGCCACTGCCGCCGGTGACGGCGTAGACGGCGCCGTCGGGCGCCCGGGCGCAGCGGGCGACGTAGTCGACGCCGGGGGTTTCGGCCAGGAGGTCCTCCAGGGCGCGCCCGAGGCGGAGTTCGCCGAGGCTCGTCGGCACCACGCCGTCAGACTCTCCCTGGTCGAACTGTTCCCGGCTGGTTTCCAGGAAGGTGTCGGTGCGGGCGCCGAGGCCGGCGGGCGAGGCCGCCAGCGCCACGGCCGCCAGGATCATCCAGGTGATGCGGTGGGTCATGGGCGGTGCTCCGGGGTTCGGTTGTGTTTTTCGCGCGCGGGCCTCCCGGCCCGCCGCGCACGATGCCGACGGGGGCGCGCAGTGGCCCAGGAGGGCCACTGCGCGGAACCGGCGCAGCGGTCTACTCCGGCGCCTCGCGGTCGACGGTGACGGCCAGTTTGCGGCCACCGGTCACGACCCAGTCCATCGGTCGGGTGGTGACGCGTGAAGCGGCGACGGGGCTCACCTGCCGCCGGGCCGAGGCGGCCAGGACCGACCGCATCGAGGCGGGCAGGTTGGGCAGTTCCTCCCGGCCGATGGCGATGCCCCGCCCGGGGCGCTCCAGTCGCACGTACAGCCGGTCATGCGGGTTCTCGCGGGTGACCAGGTCCAGGAGCCCGGCCAGGTCGTCGGGGTCGAAGCGGGCCGGCGCCTCCTGCTGCTCCTGTTGCAGCGCTTCCACCCCGCCGCAGAGGACCAGGGTGTAGGTGCCCTCGGGATAGTCCGCGGGGATGGGCACCTCGACGATCATCCAGCGGGGTGCCTGCCGCCAGGGGCGGATCTTGACCTCGACCGGCACCGTGCCGCCCGGCCGGACCCGGTTCCGCAGGGCGCGGGACTTTTCGATCCGGGCCATTCGCCGGCCGCGTTCCACGTGAACCTCGACCGCGACCGATTCCAGGTCCAGGTTCTCGAACGGGTTCTCCATGGCCGTCGAAACCAGGGTCCGGACGATGGACTGGACGCGGGCGTCGCCGCCCGGCGAGACAGTCAGGTTCTCCCGCACCAGGGGCTCCCGCCCCACGGGCTTGACGCGGACGCGGTACCGGACCGTGTGGTCCATAGGCAGGCTGCTATGGGCCAGGAGGCCGCTGCGGACCGCGCTGGCCGCCAGCGTGCCCGAGAGGTCCCGGTGGCGGATCATCTCCGAGGCGTACGACCGCTCCGTGTCCTTGCCCGGGCCGGTGACCGTGACGGTGACGGGCACCATGGTGGCCCGCTCCTCGCCCACGTGGCCGAGGACACCCGTCTCCTCGTCCCAGAGGAGCCGTCCCATCTCCTTGACCGGCGCGCCCATGCGGAACGAGGACCGCAGGGAGGGGATGACCACCTGGGCCACGCCCGTCATCAGCGGGTAGTCGGCCTCGCCGAGCCCGAACAGGGCGTGCCCGAAGCCGAGCACGCGGTCGCCGGCCACGTCGGTAAGGGTGCCCATGACGGTCATCTGGATGTCGCCGCGAAGGAGGGCGACGGCCAGGGGGGCGCCCGGTTCCAGTTTGGCGGCCTCGGGCAGATCATGCTTCGCGCCGCCGCCCGCCATCGGCACCAGGCCGTACGGGGCCAGGGCGTCGGCCAGGTCGTCGAGGACGCGCTGCGGCATGCCGCTGACCATCACCGGCGTGCGGATGGGGCGCATCCGGTAGACGGCGCGGCCGGCGAAGGCGGCCGGCAGGTCGGCCTCCGCCAAAGCCGAGGCAGGCACCGGCACGGACGCCTGGGCGGCGCGCGCGGCGGCGCGGTCGGCCGGTGAGGCAATGCTGTTTTCCGGGCGGCGGGGCTCCGCGCCCGCCGCCCCGTCAGTAGAACGCTGTTTCGTGCGGGGTGGGTACGGAGACCCGCCGCGCACGAGGCGGTTTGCACGGGCGCGGCCCTGTGAAACCGCCGACTGCGGGACGTCGGCCTCGTTCGGCCAGTCCTGGAAGCGTTCCTGGATGCCGACCATCTGCTCGATCGGCTGGATGCCGCAGATCGGCACCTTCGACCACGGGAAAGAGTACGCCACGGCGCCGAGGAGCCGGCCGTCGTGGTACACCGGGCTGCCGCTCATGCCGGAGATGACGCCCGTCTCCTCCAGCCCGGCGCCGCGGCAGCGTCCGATGATGAGGGCCTGCTTCGGGCCGTAGTGCTCGAGGACGGCCAGGATCTCGACCTGGAACTCGGTGACGGCGGTGCCCTGGAGGGTCGTCCGGCCGACGGCCCTCATGCCGGGACGGACCTCTGAGAGGGGCATGTAGCGCCGGGCATCGAGTTCGGCGGCGGCGGGGGGGGCGGTGACAGCCATGGCCGCCGCCACCGCCAGGACGATCCGCGTGGGCATCCGGTCGTATCCTCCTGCTGGGTGAGTGATGAGGCAGTGTATCCGCCCCGGCCGCGGCGGGCAAGGGTTTTGCGGGCGGAGCCCGGAAAGTGCCCGGACCTCGTACCCCCTACGGAGATTCCGGCGGCGGGATTAGCTTCTTGGCTCTTGCGGGACCAAAGATAAACCCGGCCGGAAGATGCGGCCACACCCAATCGGCTTGAACCCGGCGCCGCCGCGTGGTACAGTCCCCTCTCCGCGTGACCCCAGGGACCAATCCATGGCCACCGTACCCGACGCCAGCGGCCGGTTCGGCACCTACGGGGGACAGTACGTCCCCGAGACGCTGATGGCCGCCCTCGAACAACTCGCCGACGCCTACGCCGAGGCCCGCGAGGACCCCGACTTCCAGCAGGAACTCGACTACCTGCTGAAGCAGTACGTGGGCCGGCCCACGCCGCTGTACTTTGCCCGCCGGCTGACCGACGCCTGGGGCGGCGCACGGGTCTACCTGAAGCGCGAGGACCTGGCCCACACCGGCGCCCACAAGATCAACAACACGGTCGGCCAGGCCCTGCTGACCCGGCGCATGGAGAAGACCCGCATGATCGCCGAGACCGGCGCCGGGCAGCACGGCGTCGCCACCGCCACCGGCGCCGCCTTCCTGGGCCTGGAATGCGACATCTACATGGGCACCGAGGACATGCGCCGCCAGCGGCTCAACGTCTTCCGCATGCGGGCCCTGGGGGCCCGCGTCGTGCCCGTCGAGACGGGCCAGTGCACCCTCAAGGACGCCATCAACGAGGCCATGCGCGACTGGATGGCCACCGTCGAGCGGACGCACTACTGCTTCGGCACGACCGCCGGGCCGCACCCGTTCCCGGTGATGGTCCGCGACTTCCAGTCGGTGGTGGGCCGGGAGATCCGCCGACAATGCCGCAAACAGGAAGGATGCCTGCCGGCGGCGGTGGTCGCGTGCGTGGGCGGCGGGTCGAACGCCGCCGGCTCGTTCATCCCCTTCATCGACGAAGAGGACGTGACCCTGGTGGGGGTGGAGGCCGGCGGCCGGGGCCTCGCCTCCGGCCAGCACGCCGCGCCTCTCTGCGCCGGCCGGCCGGGCGTCCTGCACGGGTCGCTCGCCTACGTCCTCCAGGACGAGGCCGGCCAGACGCTGCCCGTCCACTCCGTCAGCGCCGGCCTGGACTACCCCGGCGTCGGGCCGGAGCACTCCTACTGGATGGACATCGGCCGCGTCCGCTACACCGCCGCCACCGACGCCGAGGCGCTGGACGCGTTCGTGGAACTGGCCCGGATGGAGGGCATCGTGCCGGCCCTGGAATCGTCCCACGCCCTGGTCGAGGCCAAGAAGATGGCCCCGGAGATGGACCGCCGGGACGTGATCGTCGTGAACCTCTCCGGCCGGGGCGACAAGGACGTGGAAGAGGCCGCCCGCCTCCTCGGCGACCGCCTCGGCGGGGAGGAATAGACCAGGGCGGTAGGCAGTCTTGCGCGGTGGGCAGTCTTGCCCACCGCGCGATGCCCAGTCTTGCCCGCCCCGCGGGACCGCTGTTGTTGAGCCGGCGACCGCCCGTGCGGGCGGAGCTGGAAGGCGAAGCCCCGAAGGTCGCCGCGCCGTGTCAATAACAGCGAAAACAGCCGTCGACGTTCCGTCGACGGCTCAACGCGCCAGGAGATATCCTCCGTGAACCGCGTCACCGCCGTCTTCCAGCGTCTCCGCGAGGAGAACCGCGCCGCCTTCATGCCGTTCATCTCGGCCGGCGACCCCAGTCTGGAGGCGACCGAGGCCATCCTGCCGGCCCTGGAGCAGCGCGGCGCGGCCGACCTGGTGGAACTGGGCGTCCCGTATTCCGACCCGATTGCCGACGGCCCTACCATCCAGGCGAGTTATCAGCGGGCGCTCGGCCGGGGCGTGACGCCGCAGGCCATCCTCGACATGCTCCGGCACCTCCGCGACGGCGGGCTGGCGGTGCCGGTCTGCCTCATGGTCTCCTATTCGCTGGTGTACCGGCCGGGGATGGAGGCGTTCATCGCCCGGGCCGCCGAGGCCGGCGCGGACGGTCTCATCGTGCCGGACCTACCCGCCGACGAGGCCGGGCCGCTGGAAGAGACCCTTCGCGAGCGGGACCTGGTCTACGTGCCGCTGGTGGCGCCGACGACCACGCCCGCCCGCCGGAAGAAGGTCATCGCCCACGCCACCGGGTTCATCTACTGCGTGGCCGTCACGGGCATCACCGGCGAACGCGCTCGCCTGCCGGAGCATCTGGACGAGTACGTCCGGGGCATCCGGGCCGAGGCCGACGTGCCGGTGTGCGTCGGGTTCGGCCTGTCGCGGCCGGAGCACGTCAAGGCGGTGGCGGCGGTGGCCGACGGGGCCATCGTCGGCAGCGCGATCATCCACCGCATCGCGGACCACGCGGAGGGCACGGCCGACGAGGTTGCCGAGGCGGTGGCCGACCTGTGCGCCGACCTCGCCGCCCCGCTGCGCGGGTAGAGCGTTTTCACGCCGCCTGGAGCCGCGCCGGGCAAGCCCGGCGGCTAAATATCATCATCCTTCCCGTCGGCCTCGCCCTTGCGGCGGAGTTGCTTGAAGCGCTGGAGGCGTTCCTTGAGTTTGGCCTCCCGGCCGTGGTCGGTCGGCTCGTAGTAGGTCTTCTCGACGCCGAGGTACTCCTGCGGGGCGACGCCCTCGGCGAACTGATGGGCATACTTGTATCCCTCGCCGTGGCCGAGTTGCTTCGCCCCGCGGTAGTGCGCGTCGCGAAGGTGCATCGGGACGGGCAGCGTCCGGTGCTCCCGCACGTCTTCCTGGGCCCGTTCGATGGCCAGATACGCCGCGTTCGACTTCGCCGCGCAGGCGATGTACGTGACGGCCTCGGCCAGGGGGATGCGTGCCTCCGGCATGCCGACGTACTCCACCGCCTGCATCGCCGAGACCGCCATCATCAGGGCCGCCGGGTCGGCGTTGCCGACGTCCTCGGCCGCGCAGATGACCACCCGGCGGGCGACGAACCGCGGGTCCTCCCCCGCCTCCAGCATCCGGGCCATCCAGTAAATGGCCGCGTCAGGGTCGCTGCCGCGCATCGACTTGATGAGCGCGCTGGCGGCGTCGTAATGCTCGTCACCGGCGGCGTCGTAGCGGATGGCCTTCTGCTGGATGGATTCCTCGGCCACCGCCAGGTCGACGCGAATCTTGCCCGTCTCCTCCGGCGGCGCGGCCGGGTCCGCCACCTGGGAGAGGACGGCAATCTCCAGGGCCGCCATCGCGCGGCGGGCATCGCCGTCGCACGTGACGGCCCAGTGGGCGAGGGCCTCGTCCGCGACCTCCAGCTCGTACCGGCCGAGGCCGCGCTCGGTATCCTCCATGGCGCGGCGAAGGAGCGTGCGAACCTGGTCCTCGGCGAGAGGGTCGAACCGGAAAATCTGGCTCCGCGACACCAGCGGCGCGTTCAGCGCGAAGAACGGGTTCTCCGTCGTCGCCCCGACCAGCACGACCACGCCGTCCTCCACGTCCGGCAGGAGCACGTCCTGCTGAGCCCGGTTGAAGCGGTGGACCTCGTCCAGGAAGAGGACGGTCCGCTGGCCCGTGGTGAGCAGGCGGTCTCGGGCGCGGTCGAGCGCCTCGCGGACGTCCTTGACGCCGACGAGGGCGGCGTTCATCTGCTCGAAGGCGGCGGAGAGGCGGCCGGCGATGACCTCCGCCAGGCTCGTCTTGCCCGTGCCGGGCGGACCGTAGAAAATCGCCGACTGGAGCCGGTCGGCCTCGAGCATCCGCCGCAGGAGTTTCCCGGGACCGAAGAAATGGTCCTGACCGACGAACTCCTCAGGGCTCTGCGGCCGCATCCGCACCGGCAGCGGCGCCCGCCGCCGCACCTTGCGCTTCTCGCTTTCGTCGAACAGGCCCATGGCCCGCGCATGATAGCAGGAAGTCAAAGCGCTTTACAGGCGCTGTATAGTGGGGAGCCATTTGCGTTGTGGGGGTCTGCGGGGCCGTGGAGGCGAGCTCGGGGCGGTCCGGAGCGGGGGGCGGCGGCCTCGAGGGAGCGTCCGGGACGCGATCCGGGCGGCCGAGGACGGCGCGGCGGGCGTCGGCACAGACCTTACCCGCCGTGGCGGCCGGTGCGGCG
>Ga0180434_10002119_pt1 | contig 27224 bp, 19 predicted proteins | sample SS_ome_7_FD_132453 | JGI IMG/M metagenome (GOLD analysis project Ga0180434, IMG submission 132453) | Hypersaline lake sediment archaeal communities from the Salton Sea, California, USA - SS_1_D_2 metaG | ecosystem: Environmental > Aquatic > Non-marine Saline and Alkaline > Hypersaline >... | reverse complement strand
GCCCGACCTGTCCCCGAAGACGCAATGGCTCGGATGCGTGAAGCACTGCAAATGGCGCCATCAGCATGTAATAATCAGCCGTGGAGTTTTGTAATCGTTACTGGTGAGAAGATTCGCGCCGCACTTGTCAGCGCGTCAAGAGGCCAGGCATTTGTCGGTGAAGCTCCGGTAGTGATAGTCGGAATCGGCTATCCAGAAAAAGCTTACCACCGTATGGGCGGCAGCGGCAACAGTATTGATATCGACCTGGCAATCGCCATCGATCATCTTACGCTCGCAGCAGTCGAAGAAGGTCTGGGAACATGCTGGATTGGCGCATTTGACGAGGCCGCGGTAAAAGAGATCCTGCACGTACCGGCGGGTGCGAAGGTCGTGGCGCTGACACCTCTCGGCTATCCCAAGCATCCGAGTGTAATTGAGAGCGGCAAACCGTCCCGTAAACCGGCGGATGAAGTATTCGTTGACGATCAGTTCTAAGGTAGCGGCAATACGGTGATCTGCTTGTACTCCGGATGCCTAAAGCGAGAGAGCATTGTCCTGGCGTTGGGCTTGGCGGTTGTCTCCAATATTTGCCAAGCTTGGCGGTAGAGTATCTCGACCCAAGCGTGATCCATCCTGCCGTGCCGACCGACAACTAGTCGAATGTCTGCCGGATCCAAGCCTTTGTCAAGCAAGTCCCTGGTGAGAACGCGGCTGCGATCAAGGCAGTTGGCCACACGTGATGCACGAATCTCTTCGATCGTGTTGCCGGTCGGTTCTGGCTGGTAGCGGTACGAACGGACCGCTCTAACTGTTGAACGAATGGCCCCGAGTTTGTCCGAATCTGCCAGTGATGTTGCTATCGATCCCAGCAGAATAAACACCGTCAGAATTGCAGCGATTGGCCTGTTAAAGACACTCACCTCCCCCAGGAGCCCTCACCTCGCGAGCTTCCTCACATTTCCGGGGGAGCCTCACCTCCCCCCAGAAACCTCACCTATTCCGAGGACACCTCACCTTCCTCAGAAGCCTCACCTCCCCCATTCCCAAGGAGGCCCCACCTCCCTCAGGAGAAGCCTCATTTGATCCTCATCCCCAAATGAAGATCACCTTTCAGAAAGAGCGAACCATGTGCCAAGAAATTGACAACATTTGTCATACACGCAAGTAGTGATATGGGCGCGCCTTATGGAATATTGGGCACATGGAGCAAGGACAGGTCGGGGATTGCCGTCAGCAAATTGACGATGCGAAGTGCAAGCGCGTCAATACTATGACGAAACTGCAGCTCTGCATTGCCACCGAGAACGCCTGTGGACTATCACAGCCTTGAAAATGGTTTAGGTGATTATCGGAGTCTTTGCTGGAAGTCAGACGGAAGTGAGTTTGGCTATTCGCTTCAGCTTTTCGACCAGTGTTGTGCGGTTGAGGCCAAGCAGTCTGGCCGCACGCTCTTTGACACCACCAGTACGAGCCATCGCCTCGCGCAAGAGATCGGCTTCGATCTCTTTGAGTAGGTGGTTGAGGTCCAGACCGTCGCTGGGCAGGGTGATCCCGTGAGGCGAGCTGCGTGTAGCAACACCTCGGATGTGCTGGGGAAGGTCCTCAACCGTAATCTCATTCCCGGAAGAAAGCGCGACAGCCCGCTCGATGACGTGCTCCAACTCCCGCACGTTGCCCGGCCAAGGGTAAGCCGACAACTCAGCCAGTGCCTTTTCGGTTATCCCTTCTATCTGTCGATCAAGCTGTCCTGCGTATTTCTCAAGAAAACGCTTCGTCAGCAGCGGAATATCATCAATCCGTTCGCGAAGCGGTGGTAGAGCGATCGTGATGACCTTGAGACGGAAGAACAGGTCTTCGCGAAACTGCTTTTCTTCGACAAGCTTGTCAAGCGGCTGATTTGTTGCTGCAACCAGTCGCACATCGATCTTCATCGGCTGAGAGCTGCCGATCCTCCGGATCTCGCCGGTCTGGATCACTCGCAACAACTTTGCCTGAAGGGCGGGGCTTGTCCCGGAAATCTCATCCAGAAACACTGTTCCACCGTGTGCAGCCTGAAACAGTCCCTGTTTGTCTTCTGTGGCGCCGGTAAAGGCTCCCTTTCTGTAGCCAAACAACTCGCTTTCCAAGAGCGTCTCAGGCAGCGAGCCGCAGTCGATGGCGATAAAAGGAGCCTCACGTCGGGAACCGTTGTAGTGAATCGCGCGTGCGACAAGTTCTTTCCCGGTGCCGCTTTCACCTTCGATCAGGACGCTGCTCGAAATGTTCAGCACCTTATGCATTATCTTATAGACTTCTAGCATTGGTGCGCTGGTACCGACGATGTTTTCGAAACGGAATTTGTCCTTCAGCTCTTGCTGAACGCGTCTGAGACGGTCGCTCTGGCTTCTCTTCTCCTGGGCTTGCTCCAGTGCGAGTTCAACGGTCGAAGTAAGGTCGTCGACTTTGAAAGGTTTCGAGACGTAGCCTGCGGCCTGGCTTTTCAATGCCTCCACGGCCGAACTGACCGAAGCATATCCTGTGATGAGTACAAGCTGTACGTGAGGGCTTTTCTGTCGCGAGGCCGACAGGATCTCAGGCCAACCAGCACCCGGCATTCGAATGTCACTGATTATGAGATCGAATTCTTCTGCAGAAGCATGATCGACCGCGTCGTCGCCATTGCCTACGGTGACGGTATCGTGGCCTCGCTGCTTCATCACATGCGTGACTAACTTTTGCACGCCGGGGTGATCGTCGGCTATCAGAATTCGTGACATAGTTCAACAACCTGTTGTATCTTTGAGACCAAAACAATACAAACGCTGCAGCACGGCCTCTCACATCGGAAAGGCTGCGCTACCAAGTTCAGACGACTACGGGCGAAGCAACAAGTGCTTCCTCCAGTTTCTTGCGAACATGCCGCAGTTGAAGGTGCTCGTCGATTTCACCGGATTCCCCAGGATTCCGATCATCGAGTCCGGACCCAAGTGAATCGTGTCCCGATATCATGATGGGCACGGGATTCCTGCCGAGTTTGCGAATCTCCTCCAGAGTCTGGCGTCCGTCCAGATCTCCCGGCATGTGAGCGTCCATCAGGAGCAAATGCACATCGCTTTTTTTCGCCGCATTTACCGCCTCTTCGCCGGATGCGGACGAAAGAATGTCATAACCGTCGGCCTCCAGAAAGCCAGCGAGCATCCGACGTGTTTTCGGATCACGGTTCACAATCAACACCCGTTGTCTGGATTTCTCTTTCTTCTTTCCAAGCGCTGTCACTGCTGCCTCTCTCGGCGCTTGATATTCCGGAACGATCTCAGCCAACCGCTTCAAGAGTTGGTCAGGCGGTTCGATGCGAACGGCTCTTTCGAGTTCTGCAATTCTCTCGGGAACGTTGGCGAAATCAATACCGGGACGTAGCATCATGATCCGGTTGTCTTCGGTCTGTTCCGGCTTCTCGTTTTCTGAGAGCAGCTCCTCGTACAGTTTTTCACCGGGGCGCGTACCCGTATACACAATCTCGATGTCTCTGCCCGGTTCGTAGCCGGAGAGTTTGATCATTTCCTCAGCGAGATCGACAATTTTCACTTGCTTGCCCATGTCGAGCACAAAGATCTCTCCGCCTTTGCCGATTGACGAGGCTCGAATAACAAGCCCGGCCGCTTCGCTGATCGTCATGAAGTATCGGCTCATTTGGGGATGTGTTACGGTCACCGGTCCTCCTTCGGCGATTTGCTTCTGAAAGATCGGTACGACGCTTCCCTGACTGCCGAGGACATTGCCAAATCTCACGGCCATAAAGCGGGTGCCGCCCCGTTTGACAAGCGCCTGAATGTAGAGTTCGGCAGCCCTCTTGGTGCATCCCATTACACTGGCAGGGCTTACGGCCTTGTCGGTTGAGAGCATTACAAATTCTTCAACATCATACTCCACGGCCGATTTGGCCAGTATTCTTGTTCCTATCACATTGTTGAGAATCGCCTGTTGAGGGTGTTTTTCCATCAACGGCACATGTTTGTAGGCTGCTGCGTGGAAGACAATATCAGGCTGACATTGCTGGAAGACCTCGTCCACACGTGCCCTGTCGCAAATGTCTCCTATCTGAGCGTTCGTGGCCAGGTTAGGATATTCGTCGCGAAGTTCTGACTCAATGAAGAAAAGACCAGTCTCATTCTGCTCAAACAAGATCAGCTCGTCGGGTCCGCAGAGAGCAGCTTGACGACACAGTTCTGATCCTATCGAGCCAGCCGCTCCGGTGATGAGAATTCGTTTCCCGGCAAATCGCGTACGAGGCTGGCCTTCGTTCAACTGCACAACATCACGCCTGAGGAGATCATCAATGTTGATCTCGCGCAGTTCTTGGACTTTGACATCGCGATTAACGATATCCGCAAAGCTGGGTACCGTCCGGCAACGGACGCCCAAGGACTGACACACGTGCACAATCGAGCGGACAACCGGACCTTCCATCGAAGGAACGGTCAGAACAACCTGCTGAACACGGTGTTTGCGAATTATGGCCGGCAACTGCGAAGTCTTGCCCAATACCGGTAGCCGGTGAATCGTCCGATGAAGTTTGCCAGCATTGTTGTCAATAAAACCGATCGGCATGCAGCCAAGTTCCGTCCGAAGCAACATTTCTCGCGCAATCATTGCGCCGGTATCACCTGCGCCAACAAGCAACACTCGCTGAACATCAGAGGCCAATGCAAGTCCTTGCCCTGATTCCAGTTTCTTCGCCACCTTTATGACAAAACGTGAGCCACCGCAGATCACGATGCGAAGCATCCAATCGGTGGCAATGACGGATCTCGGAAAACCATGCCACGATGTGGTGAGCCATATGGCAACTGCGATCACGACAGTACCAGCGGTAGCTGCTCTCAAAATGGCCATGAGATCACGCATGCTCGCATAACGCCAAAGCCCTCGATGGAGCCCGAAGTACCACAGGCAAAGAAAGCGTATACCCAATACAAGTGGCAATGTCTGAGCAAACATATCAAAGTACGCTTGCGGAATCCGACCGTCGAACCGTAACATGAAAGCCAACCAGTATCCGATGGCAATCATCAATACGTCGGCAACCAATACGAGCGCGTGTTTCCAGACTCTCATGACATATTGCATTGAACGCATCTCCACGAGCAACTCAGCACCACGACTCCTGACATGACCTTTTCTATCCAGGTTTCGTGACTTCTCTGCAAGAACCGTATGACTCCACAAACCAAGCCGTGCGCGGCCAAATCAAGAACTGCACTGGTCGGCATCGGCAAATCTCCACAGTCTCAGGTGATGGGCAAAGAACGCGAGCACAACCACTTCTGCGAGAATCGGTGCGAGACTGACCGCGATCGGCCACCGCGCAAGTGCAATCGCACTGACAGAGATAATGGCGGAGGAACCGCATATACCTGCCCAAACCATGTACTGGCTCATACCCATATCGAGAAGCACATCGTATAGATGACGCCTGTCTCCCGTGCTGAGTGACCGGCCAGAAGACAGCCGCCTCCAAATAGCCATCGACGTGTCCAACAAGGGAATGGCGAGTATCAGTAGGGCCACTGGAAGAGCAACCGAGCTTCCCTCAGCAGCGTTGTAGTTGACCGCAAGAATCGCCAGAACCAGACCCAGCAATCCGCTACCCGCGTCTCCGAGAAAAATCGACGCCGGATGAAAGTTGTAGTACAAAAAGCCGGCAAGCGCTCCCACAAGAGAGATTGCCATTACCGCGCCAATATGATCCCCCTGGGCAAACGCCAGTATCGCCAAAGAGCCGGATGCGACCACCGCCACCCCTGATGCAAGGCCGTCCATGCCGTCCAAGAGATTCATTGCATTGATGCACACAACGATGAATACAACCGTGAACGGCCCAGCAAGTAGCGGCGCGCCAAGATTGCTAAACCATGAGCCTCCGGACACGACAATCGCTGCAGCTATTGTGTGAACACAAAGACGGAGGAAGGGAGACACTTTTCGAATGTCGTCCAACAATCCCACCCCAAACACCATAAGCGCCGCGAGAACAATCGACCCAATCATTCGAGCGAATACTGCATCGGCAGCCAATGCCGTGGTTCCAATTACGATTCCACCCACAAGCACTCCGCCGAGAAACACCACGACTATTGACGCTCCGCCGAGGTAGGCGATCGGCTTGTGATGAATCTTCAGTTCATCCGGACGATCGACGATACGCAATTTCAGAGCGAGAGCCCGCATCAGTGGTGTTGTAGCGAGTGATGCGATCAGCGTCGCGGCAAAGAGTCCCGCCAGTTTGTATTCGTAGCCTGACATAGTGATTCTCAATCCTGCTTCTTTCCTTTTCTGCTGCCCGAGATCCGATCCGAAAGCCACTGAGGCAGCGCCAGTAGTCCGTCCTGCTTCCGCTCAAAGACATGCGTTCGTTGCTGCAAACGCCCCCCGACTTGAAAGAGTGTTTCACGAGTCATTTGCAGAAGCGGGTTGCGGCTTAGAAGTGCCCTTACGTCGCGCACTCTGTGCTTACGACGTATTGCGCAACGTTTGAACAGTGATTCCCCGGGACGGCACACATTGATTCCCCAGTCCGAAGTGAATACGGTAGTGTAGCCCGACGCCCAGGCGTGCTCGATCACTCGCTGATCATAGTACCCCATCGGCACGGCAAGTGAAGAGACCGGCTGTCCGAGAGCGTCCTCGATCTGATTTCGGGAAGCAAGAAGCTCTGCCGTCAGCTTGCCACTCACGAGTCCGGTCAGCTTGGCATGGCTAACTGTGTGCGATCCGATTTCCATTCCCATCTGGCTTAGCGCAGTCACATGTCGCCAACTGAGACGCCCGGTCTTCCCGATGAGGCCGGATGGAATGAAGAAAGTAGCTTTCAGATTTCTCTCCGCCAACACGGGCAAGACACAGTCCACATCAGAAACCCAGCCATCATCGAAGGTCAGAAAAGCAGCGTTTGTATCGCTATCATTCTCGACACACTCGCCGGCTCCAAGTTGGGCTCCCGTCAACGTTCTGCAATTGATCTCTTCCAGCAAATCCATGCTCTTCACAAAGGTCTCGTAATCAACTGAGTGCGAGACGTTTCGGTTGCTCTGTAGCATTGAATGCATATTGGGGTGAACGATAGAACTGTAGCGCAACGCTACAAATGAACCGTAACACGCTTCCTGAAATAACTCGTATTGTGAGCCTGTCTGTTTCATCATTGCCTTATGCTCTAGTAGGATGAAGATAAGGTTGCTTTGGTTCCTTTGAACATCCGTGCTTTACGCGCTCGATGATCGCCTTCGGCCCTTCGCTGACCAGACCCCACAAGGTGCCAAGTCCATACGTGACATGGAGTAACGGAAACACGACCATCAGCGCAGGAAGAAGCATGGCATTGCCATTTTCCACCGCCGATGATGCAGAGAACCACACACCTGCCAGACCGTAAGCAGCCGCCAGCAATGCAATAGGCACCCACGCAAGCGAAGATATTCCCGCAATCGGACAACAAAGCATCGCAAGAAAAATGCAGGCAACAGTCACAAAAGTCCCCGGCACAAGGTGCCTCAAAGATATCGCTCCTGGCGAAACGAAGATTGTCTGAGATATTGCTCGACCGTTGCCGAAGTTTTGAGCCAAAAGACCCTTGAGTGTATTGCGAGGTCGATAGTGAGCTTTGATCTCCGGAGACATGTAAATTCGGAACCCTGCCGCGTGCAGACGGCGATTGAGTTCAATATCCTCACTCCGCGTCAGCTTCTCCCGGTACAGACCAACACGATCAAACACCTCACGTCGATAGAAGCCTGGCCACACGGTATCTACCCAGCCTGTGTGACCGCCACGATGAAACTTCGCGGCGCCAATACCGAAACGACTTTCATGGAGTGCTCGCGCAATGGATCCAAAGAATGTCGTTTCAGGAAGTTGGTTCATCACGCCGCCAACATTGGCGGCCCCTGTGTCATTGATATGTTTCACGCACTGAGAGATGTAGTCACTCTCATAAAGCGCGTGCGCATCTCCGCGAGCAATGAATTCACCCTCTGCCTCGGGGATTCCTATATTGAGGGCTGCAGTGACGGTGCGCTTCGGGTTCTTCAAGAGCCGCACATTTGGATGGTGTGCTGCCACTTCACGTACGACGTCCACCGTCCTGTCCGTAGACATTCCGTCGACAACAAGGATCTCGACCTCTCCTTCGTAGTCCTGCTTCAGGAGTGAATCGAGGCACTGCCGAATGTTCGGCTCCTCATTTCTTGTTGGCACTAAAACTGAAACCTTCTGCAACATTTGCAAGATTCCTCAGTCTCAAAGGCGGCAAAGTGCTTTCTTCGTCCATGGATATAAGCTCTCTGTCAATCCTGTTCACACCGGACTCATTCATAGGTCGGGCAGGGACTCCTGCAACAACTGCTCCTTCAGCTACATCGTGTGTCACAACGGCGCCCGCACCTACTGTCGCATCTGCGCCAATTGATACACCTGGCAGGATGATTGCTCCCGTGCCGACATATGCATTATTTCCTATGGTCACTTTTGCTACTTCTGTTGACGATCTCGTATTGCCGTGTACGGTCATCGTCACTCGAAACGAAACGATTGCTCCGTCCCGGATTTCGATGAGTTCCGGGAAAGTGTCGTCCAGATAGCAGTCGGGGCCGATAAACACGTTCTTTCCTATGCTCATTCCCATCAGTCGGTACGCCGCCTGGCGAATCTGAGGAAAGAGAGTCTGCCTCGCGACTCGGCTCAGCCACTTGAGCCACAGCTTGCCCCAGACAGATGGCTTCCGGAGCTGACTATATTGTTCCCAAGTCCACCGCTGCTTCATTGGTTCTTTCCTGTTGGATCATTTCACTCGCGCTCGACAACACTGGCATCATATTCTGGCTGGTAATGATGTCGTAGAGTTCTTCCACTTCGTCGGCCATTCGGTCAACCGTAAAGTGCTTTGCGACACGTTCTCTGCCTCCCTCGCCCAGCCGATGGGCAAACCGGCTGTTCTCTATTAGCGAACCAATAGCATCAGCAAGGGCTTGTGGTTCTGACGGAGGAACCAGCAAACCGGTCTGGCCGTCGACCACCGACTCAACCAGACCACCCACGGCAGATGCCACAACAGGCCTTCCTGCAGCCATCGCCTCCAGGGCAACATTGCCAAAAGTCTCGCTGACTGACGGCACAGCCACGATATCGAGGGCGGCGTAGATACGATTGAGGTCACGACGAAATCCCGCAAGGATCACGCGGTCCTCGATTCCCAGGGATGCGCACTTCTCTCGAAGCTCACCTTCGAGCGGGCCACCCCCAACGATTACAAAACAAGCCGTGGGAAACTTGTCTTTGAGTAATGGCACGGCCTCCAGCATGGAGCTGTGTCCCTTTTGAATCGCCAACCGTCCAACCGCACCTATCAACGGATCGCCGGGGCCTACACCCCATTCTCGCCGCACGGTCTCGCGGTCCTCTTCGCTACAATCTACATTGACATACATGCAATTTTGGATTGCAGCACACCGTTCGGGCTGAGTACCGCTCTGGATGAGCTTTGCCCGCTCATCGTGTGAATTGGCAATTATGAAATCGGTCAGGCGGTCAAAACACTTCCCGATAATTCGATAGGTATATCCGTGAATGCCGTGTTCGTGAAATACAATGCGCGGTCTCGGATTGATCTTTCGAACAGCAAGTCGCGCGCTAAGAACAGGCAAAACCGTGTGGCTATGGACAATGTCGATTTCACGCTCCTCAATCAGACGGCGCAGACTTCTGGTTGTTTTGAGGACGTATGAAATGACGTTCAAGCCGCGAGCAATTCGCGGAGCGCGAACGTAGGAGATGTTGTGAGCCAGGATCTCCTTCAAAAGCGGCCCGTCCGGTCCCCACCATGTAACCCGATGCCCCCTGCGCATCAACTCATCGGAAAGAGCCATTGTGAGAAGCTCTTCCCCGCCGATGTTCAAATTGGACGAGATCATCAAGACACTGTGCGAAGGCATTCTGTCACCTCTAGCTCAGACAAGTCGGAAGCCAATATTGAACGCGCATGGAGCAAAACAAGCTCAGGCGTCAGCCCTGTGAGACATCGACGATGGACTTTTGCGTCAGTGCAATGGAAACTCTTATCACTCGTTCCAAACACGTGGCATGGAGAACAAGGCAATTCGGTGCGTACGATTCGGTGAACCGCGCCGATCTTCATCGGCGGATTTCTTTCCGGATCCGTAGGACCAAACACAGCCACCACCGGTGTATCCACTGCCGAGGCCAGATGCATCGGTCCGCTGTCATTCGTAATCATGAAGTCACACCGGGAAAGCACGGCTGCTGTCTGGAGAATCGATAGTTTGCCGACAGTATTGATCACGGGAAAAGGCAATGAATCGCACAACTGTCGAGCAATGTCGCACTCATCCCGCCCGCCGATAACAACGATGGTCGCGTCCTGTTCCTGGTGCAGCACTTCCGCAACACGACGAAAGTTCTCCGTCGGCCAACGTTTGAATGTCTGCCGACTGCCAGAGCCCATGTGAATCGCGATGAGCGGGGAGTCTTGGGATACTTGCTCCAGCAACTTGTCGGCTGTGAGCAGCTTTTCCCTAGGAATGTTCATTATCCGAGGTGAGCAATCGATCCTTGCCCTTGCAACTGTCGAGAGCAAATGTTCATTGAGCCGCCATACTGGTACACGATCCGGCCTCTCCAGAACCTCTGTCAGCATAAAACCAGACCGCCTGCAAAAACCTGAAGGATAGCGATAACCGACTCTCCTTTTGGCACCTGACAGACGTGCGAGATACGCGAGGACAATATCCTCACAGGGATTTGCAATCACGGCCGTATCACAATGATAGCTCCTGAGAAGTTGGGCTACGCGTCGCCGTTCTGCTCGATTCGCAATTGGGCGGACCAACCGATCGCGTTTTACAACTACCGTTTCATCGGCAAAGCCGTTGGCTCGCAAAATCTGAGCGGCCGGAGTGCTTCCGACCACAACAATAAGTCTCGATCGTCTCGGTTCCGTCGTCTTCAGATACTCTGCAAATCCACGAAGTCCGGGCAGCAGTTGGATGACATCGCCAATGCCCGCGGTCGCAAATACAATCACACGTCGACTATTCCGAGATCGCGGTATTGCTACAAACCGGGCAATTGCAGATACTGCTCCTCCCGCGATAGAAATCATGCCCTGCAGCAAGTGTCTTGAGATTCCAATTATCTTTTTGATCATATGTTTCACGGATGCGCCTGTTATCTAGTGATTATCTCCATCTCTCTCGGTTCCCAGTCCCACTGCTGACCACAATCGTCCTCGCCATTGATCTTCTCTTCGATCGCATGTATGAGCGTTTGGGTCATAGCTTGCGTGATATTGTCCCAGGAGCGCTCAGAAGCGATAGTCTGGCCGCGAATAATGCGTTCGCAGTCATAGTCCTCGACAGCTTTACGAATCGACGACAGGAAATCGTCATCCGACCACGCCACGTAAGCTGCGTCTGCCACACGTCGTGCTTCGGGTATGTCGGTAATCACGATCGGCGTGCCCGCAGCCATGTGTTCGTAGAGCGACAATGGATTGCACTTTTCGAGATAAGGGTTTTTCCGCAACGGCAGGATGGCCACGTCAAATGCTTGTGAAAAAGCCGGCAGTTCCCAATGCGGTCGTCGCCCTACAAAATGAACATTTGGCATGCCGCGCAAGCCATCCAGATCGAGGTCTTCGTCGTGAGGACCGACCAGCACCAGGCTCCAATCGGGAAATGATCGAGCGATTCTATGCAGAAGCGCTTCGTCAAGAAACACAGTGAGGTTCCCCGTATAGCCGATTATCGGCCGTCGAATGTCGGCCAGTTCTTGTGGCTCGTAATCGCGCGGCTGGGCAAACAGGTCGAAGTCAACACCGTTCGAGAAGTAATGAACATTGTCATGCTGGCCAGATCGGCTCTCGTGTAAGAGCAGTGAACTGGCCAGTACCAGGTCAGCCCTTCTCAGAATGACCTGCTCCTGATCAGCGGCTTTCGGCATGAACTTGCCGTCGCTCACTCGCCGCTGGAACTCATCAAGACACTCGTAGACGAGAAAATCTTCAGACGCAAGGCCGACCATCGCATGTTGGTCGGGACGATACAGCCACGAAACGGTGAAGTCAGGAGCTGCTCCAATTCGCTCGCGAACCGTTCGAATCTGATTTGCCAGCGAGAAAAGGTTGACATCCTTCTTCCCTACGAGTGACAGCAATCGGTCGTGCCACCTGAGCCGCGGAGTGAAGAGATAGAGATTTCGGCTCAGCCGCTCAGGTTCCGGGCAGGCCTGGTGTCTGTGTAGCCTCGATCGGTTAAATTTCCAGTCGGTCATGGGAACGACAGGTTGATTGATGCACAGTATGCGAGCAAAGCCTTCAGTATTACGCGCAAGTGCTTCGATCATGGGACGGCGATGATACGTCGGCCAATCGCTTCCCAAGTATATGATGATTTCGATCTCGTCCATTTTTTACCAACCGTGCAAAACAGGAATCTCTGAATTACTGGGAAGTACGGCATCAACCGCTTGCCGTCGACACCTGCGGCGTCTGCATTCCAGGACCTCGTCAATCACACTTGTCATTTGCTCAACCCGTTCATCCCAGGAATTCGCCCGGGCCACGTTTACGCGTGCTCTCACTTCACCCACACTGTCGCGCTCCATAGCATCGTCAATCTGCTCAACAAACCGAGCCGGGGATGCTGCGAGTGACACCACATCGCCCAAAAGTTCGAGTTCCGGCAGAGGCGTTGCGACAATGGGCTTGCCCGCCGCCAGGTGCTCATGCACCTTCCAGGGATACATCGTGGATGTCGACTCATTTATCTTGTATGGAATAATCGACACCTGGCAGTGATGCAGATAACCCGGTAGCGCTTCTGGCCGCTTGTTTCCGAGGAAAAACACATTGTTATTGTGCGACAGCTCTTCGGCACCGTTGGTCGCGTCTTCCTTGACGTTACCAAGAAACACAATGGACCAATCAGGTCGGCACCGTGCAACTGAATGAAGCAGTTCAAAGTCAATTCGGTAGTCTATGCCCCCGGCAAAAAAGATCCGCGGCATTGGAACCAAGTCCAGGTCGGCAGGTACATTCCATCGTCTCGTGAGCGAACGGTGATAGCGCTCGAAATCTCCCGCGTTGGGCAGAAAATGTGTGTTGCCGTTGACCCTCACACGACGGTTGTACTGGAACATCGACGAAGCAAACACGAGGTCCATCTTGGGCAGACACTCACGCTCCACTTCCTCTATGACATCCCTTATCAGGCGAAACGAAGGAAAGAGACTTGGCTCATCGTATACCCTGTAGGTTGTGACTTCTTCGCCAAATCGCCCTGCCAACTCCAAATCCAGTGGATCGAAAAACAGAGTAGCCGTTGGCACGCGGTCGATCTCTCTCAAGATCGTATCCACCGCCCTGAAAAGGTGCTGCTTGCTCAACTGAACAGAAGCTCTGGCAACAGCCTTCCTCAAAAAGCCAAATGGTAGTCTACCGCCATAACCAAACTGTGAAGGAGTGCGAAGAACAGCTAGATGATCATTTATCCAACGCAACGCAGGGGATGACTGGTCCAGCCGTCCGGAACGCCGACTCTGCGCTTCGACATAGATGACAGTGTTTTCGCGCGCGAGGCGCATTGCGATCTCCTGGTCCTGTCGCCACCGACCCCACTGTGAGTATCCAAAACAAATGATCAATTCATTCTTCACGGCAGGCTCCCCGCCGTTGCATGTTTCATTGTTATGAGCCAGTGCAAGACCCGTAGCTTGCGCGCCACCAGATCCGAACCCAGACGGTGTTGTTTCACCAGCGCCGCCGCGACGGCGATTGGCACCGACTTTGCATGCTTGAACATCAGAAGCAGTCGATATGCAAGAGCCTTTGCAGGTCCGGAGTGTTTCTCGACAAACTCATATCTTCCTTTGCACAGACACAACTCAAGAGTTGCCTGAGACGGTGCACTACCGCCACCAAAGTGGATGATTTCGGCTCCGGGAAACATGAAAATACGGTGACCTTGCTTTCGGCATCTATAGCACCAATCCATCTCTTCCCCGTACAGAAAGAATCGTTCGTCCAGGTATCCCACATCATTCAGCACTTCACGCCGGACAACGAGTGCCGCTCCAGACACAAAATCCACCTCACGAAGAGCGTCGTACTCACCATTCAGGAAGAGAGCGCGGTTGTGCGACAACCATCCTTCAGGAATGAGACTCTGGATGCCCAAAGCATTGACAGCCAGATAGGGCAGCGAGTAGGCCTTCATCAAACGTGCAGAAGGTTGTGGTGTGCCATCCGCATTCAGAAGACGGCATCCGCAGGCTCCCGCCTCCGGCCACTTGTCCATAAACATCACAATCCTGTCCAAAGCGTGCTCGGTCAGCAGCGTATCTGAGTTGAGGAGGAAGACATATCTTCCCGTCGCTCGCTCCAGGCCAATATTGGTTGCCGCAGCAAAGCCAAGGTTTCGTTTGTTGGGCACAATGCGAGATTCAGGAAACTCGTGGAGGACCATGTCGACGCTGCCGTCTGTCGAAGCATTGTCGACAACGATAACCTGATAAGATGCGCTGCCCTTTGTATTCTCAATTGAACGAAGACACCCGCGAAGATAGTCCTTGGTGTTGTAACTGACAATAATGATAGATATATCTGTCATGGCTATTCCTCCCAGTCAGACTGCGACTGCGGTCCCGCTTCTTCTTGACCCGCAGCCTTCTCAGCAAGCGGCATATCTGACTTGTCTCTCATGCGACAACGGATTCCCACAACGAATCCCAGGAAGATCCACAAATAGATCGAGCCGCTGATAGATACATATCCCGCGTTTGATCGGACAGGCAGCAGGAAGTCGCCAAAAGCGCTCGCGGCCGCAATGCCGGTGAGCGCACCGACTATTCCCAGTGCCGTGCCGGAGATGAGGGGCGATTCGTGCGAATTGGAGACTCTGCTCACAGCAAACCAGACAACGATCAGAAATGCAGCAATTGCTATCGGAGCCAACACTCCGGATTCCACAGCAAACTCAATATAGTTATTGTGTGATGAGCGAACAGGGCCTCTCGATGCGGATGAGAAGATGCCAAAATTACCTGGACCGACACCGATGACCGGGTTTTCTCTTATGATTTCGATACCAGCAGACCAGAGTCTGAGTCGCGAGTATGTTCCTTCGATCTTGCGATTTGTGAAAGTGTCAAGCATTGCTTCCCATACCGGATTCCACAATAGAAAAAGACAACAAGCTGCAAGGAACATTGCACAATAGGTCTTCTTCAATCTGAATAGTATTGTCGTAAAAGCCACTCCCATGCCGACCCATGCAGCTCGTGCGTACGGAATCACCAACCCCGCAGTTCCTGCCGCAATGACAACAGCCAATGCCGCACGAATGACAACACTACGCATCTTGATCAACAGACCGATAGCAACGGACAGAACGAGTACCCAGTAACATCCGAGAAAACCGCCACCAAGAAAACCGTCTATGTCCTGACCATACTTCACCTCACCGCCAGCCTCGCCAAGCCCTATGAACTCCATAACAGCCACAGGCGCGGCCGACAGAAACAGGGCAATGATCAAGAGCTTCAGCAGACACTGGCCTTCTTCTCTCTTGCTCCTCACAAGGCATGCGGTCGTCCAATAGGCTCCAAAGCAAGTGAGATACAGTGCCAGGGAGAGGATGTAGGCCTTGAACATCGCAGGGGGCCTTTGGGACGACCAGGCGACAACACTGCTAGCGAGTGTAAGCGTCAAGAACACGATCACCGGCACGTCAGTTCCGGCATTGAACACCTTCAGTCGACTGTTCCTCGTCAACCTCACCATAATTCCGAGTCCAGTGATAATGGTTATCGCCGGTACAATTACCATCGGCAATCTTGCATTCGAAAACAGACCGGGGATCCTGATAGAAAACACCGCCCAACTCGAGCAGAGTGTCATCAATACCAATCCCGCCTCGACGCACCTCTCCCACCAGACAACGGCCATAACAGCCGGAACGATGCAGAGCCACATCGGCAGCGGCAATACAAAGAACAGTCCGGCCAAGGCTCCGGCAATCACAAGCGTTGCCAGAGTCATTGTCAGGTTTTGCCTTGTCTGGCAGCTCAAGGAAAACGGTGTTCGAATGCTCTCTGCCCGTGCCGTTGACATGTATTGCTATCCTTCCTCGAAAAGCGGCTTGCCGCGTAAAAATCTTGTCAGACAATGCAGGTGCACATAGGCAGTCTGCGATTTGCGCCCAAACGTTCCTCTGAATCCGTTGCGAACTGTCCACGCCGCCAGTTGAGCAGTGAAGGCCAGCCTCAGCAGCATCGCCGCGGCACGTGAATGGTGTTTTGCGAAGTACCTGCTACAGCTCAACATAAGCTCCGCGTTCCAAGCGGTCGCACCTGGCTTGAAGGAAGCCCCCTTGTGATGAATAATCTCCGCCTCCGGAATGTATCGAATGGCGTATCCCGCGTGATGAATCCTGCGGGCGAGATCAACGTCGTTGTAGAAAATCGGAAACTGCTCATCCATCAAGCCGATCTGATCGAGGACTTCTCGCCTTATCATCAGACAGGCTGCCGGGGGCTGGTCAATCTGCATCTGGGCGGAGAAATCATCATCAAGCATGCCGTAGCTTCGCGAACTGTTGAAACGATGACTCCAACGCCTCAACGATGTTCTCGATATAAGGGCTGACAAGAACGTCGGGAAACGGTTGTAGTACCGCTGGAAACTTCCGTCTGGATTCAGAAACCTGCCGCACACAGCAGCAGTAGACCGGTGCTCGCGAAAGTGTTGCAGCATGGCCCTCAGGCTGCCTGGACAAAGCTCCGTGTCCGGATTCAGCAAGAGAATCGCCCGCCCCGTGCTGCGTTCGATTGCCAGGTTGTTGGCACGAGCGAAGCCAATATTGCTCTCCATGGCAACAAGATTGACGCCTGGATACTCATCTCTGACAACATTCGCGCTGCCATCGGTAGAGCCGTTATCAACAACGATGATTTCCGCTGATATCCGGTCGCGCTTGATCTCCGTCTCAACCGTATCTAGACATGAGCGGAGGAGTGGTGCCGTATTCCAATTCACGATCACGACAGATAGATCTTTTGTGACAGGCTCTGACCTGATTGCAGAATCTGTGATCGCAAAGCCGACTGGCTTTTCCGAAAGCTGTATCTCCGGCGCAGCCGTATCCACGATGGCATTGTCTGTTGCCGGACGGCGAGTTCGTCCAAGTACGCGGTTTACGTGGTCCAACACAAGATCAACCGGAATATCACTGATCGATCCGCCGTTGTAGACAATCGTATTGCCCGGATATGTCGCCCACTCGAGAGGGCAGTGTGTGCCATGGATCTGAATGATGTTTGATTGTCCTGCCGCACGAGCAAGGTGTGCAAGACCATTGTCGAGTCCGATGAACGCATCGGCCTGCTTCAGCATTTCGGCGACAACCCGCAGCCTATGTCCATAGCGCGGATGGATTCGCGGATGCTTTGGCGGCAACTCGTCCGAACCACCAAGGCTGTAAACGTGGTACTCTTCTGGCAACCGGTCGATCAGTTGCGCCCAGCGTTCCTGTGACCATTCCTTGTTGGGCAACGATCCGGGGCGAACTCGGGACATGCAGGACGGCGAGTGTGGCGCGATTGCTATGAAAGGTTTGCGCACCAGTCCCGCGGCTCTTTCTCCAACTTCTTCATCATCATAGAAGAAGCACGGCTCAATCTGCTCAACCTGCATCGGGATTGCGGCGGCGTAAGCTTGAATCAAGTGCAACCCAGCATCGCGGTACTTCATACATCGACCGTCTCGTTGCAGGTTGAACCGGTAGACACGGTCGTAGTTGCGAAGAGCTGTTGCACCCACATGCTCCTGCCACACTGTCGATACTCTGCTGGTCTTGTGCACCTGAGATATGAACGGCGCATCGACATAGAGATCGTGAAACGAAGGAGTTCGCACTTCTATCCGGCACGCCGGGAATTCCCGCGCGTATTCCTCGATCACTCGCAATATGCAGAGCTGATCACCCAAGTTATCGACTTCGTTGACAAACAGAACCTTCATTGCTACTCCTGAACAGCGCCGACAGCAACCGGCGCCGGAATCCGTCGTTCATACTCGTATTCGTGCTCATGCGCACAAGCCGTTGCCAGCAAGTGCTCCACGTGGTCAACCATCGTCTCAATACCGTAGTGCTCCCAGACAAGGTTTCGAGCATTTTTCGCGATGCTCGTCCTCAAGTCAGCATCTGTCACAATCCTTTCAACAGCTTGAGCCAGGCTCGGTGGGCTACCTGCGTCAAAGGTCACAGCATTCTCTCCGTCCTTTGCAAGCTCAGCGGATCCGCCGGTCGCGGTACAGGCAACGGGCATGCCGCACGCCATTCCGGTCAGCAGAAGAAGAGACCATGGCTCCGGCCATATCGAAGGGAACACAAAAATGTCATGCTCAGACAGCACACGGGGGAGTTCCGCCCGTGGGACCGGTTCCCTGAAGGTCACCGATTCACGCAAACCCAGGCTCTCGACGCTATCGTGAAGACGGGCCTTGTAGTCATCGTCACCGCTGCCCAATATTGTGAGCGCCAAATCCTTGCAGGCCTCCCTTTGGCGAAGGAGAGTCATAGCTTCAACAACTGTGTGAGCCCCTTTGTGCTCGAGAAGCTGTCCAGCAAAGAGCATGGAGCGGGGCGTCTGATTTCCTTTCGCACGTCCCACATCGATGTCACCGATTTCGTCAAGCGGGATGCCTTCGTTGATCACCGTCGCTCGCCCAAGTGTAAGACCTGCTTCCAAAAGCTCCTGCTTCAGAGCATTGCACGAGCACGCCACAAGATCATCGGCTCTGAGACTCTCATCACAGAGAAGGGACGCGGCTCGCAATGTCTTCGCGATTATTCTCTTCGGTACTCGGCGTCGAGGATGGTAAGCTGGGGCGTTCCATTTCTTGCACCAGGCGTCTTTGTACTTCGGCCAGGGGTCTCCGAGGTGAAAAGCCACAGGAACGCCGCTTTCGCGTGTGGCGTCCAACACAGAACGATGGAGATACCCGAGGTTCCAGACGTAAACAACATCCGGGCGCACTTGACGAATTGTCCGTGCAGTGATTGCTCGTGTGCGAGCAATGTCCAGCATAGTACCTACAGCGCCCTTGCCGTTTTTCGATCTGTAGATTCTGTCAAAACGGGATTCGAGGGGCAGTAGCCGCCGGATCTGACCGTCAACACGACGGCGGTCGGAGCCGTACGTGGACGTGAGTACATGGAGTTCGTGACCGCGGTTTTCGAGACGGAGACATACATCCGCGCAGAGGCGTTCATAGCCTCCGATTGCATATGGCGGATACAGATTTGTAATTGCCAGTATCTTCATAGACTCATCCACGGGCCAGTGCAAAACGGGCCAGCCGCCTTGCGGCCAGTCCGGGTGATGACGAATAAAAGTCGGCGAAGACGCGTCCAAACGCACCGAAACGAGCAAACCTGCTTCTGGTCCTGGCTCGTTCGTGACGACGTTCCGCGCGCTTTTGGATTTCTGTGAGGGCGTTTGCTGTGATTTCCAGAGCGGTTTTTCGTTCTTCCAGCGTCATACCGGGTGCATCAAAAAGTGGCACGCGCTCGAACTCCGCAAACTCATTCAGATATTGTTCGGGCTGCATCAATAGCTGGCCGGTGTCGAGTATCCTGTCGTAAAGCTCCGTGCCGGGGATAGGCATCAGATTGCTGAAGTACGCGTTTTCGATGGGATACTTCAGGGCAAAGCGAACCGACTCTCGCACGTCTTCGAGTGTCTCTCCGGGAGAACCGACAACAAAATAGAGCGTCACGCGATAACCCAAGTCAACTGAATCCCTGATGGCGCTATCAATATCAGCAAGACGTTCGCCTTTCCTGATGAGCTTCAGGATTCGGTCGCTACCGCTCTCCACTCCAAAGGCAAGGTGTGAGAAGCCTACTTCATGCATACGCGCGAGCAGCGGGCGATCAACCTTGTCCGCCCGAACACCTGCAGCAACAAACCGAGCCTCCCTGATGCCGCGTCGTTCGATCTCGTTGCAGAGTTCTTCCACACGCTTTCGTTTCAGCGTGAAATTGTCATCAACAAACGAGAAAAGGCGTCGGCCACGGTCATACCAGTATTGAATCTCTTCGGCCACATTGGCTGCCGAACGCGCGCGCCATCGACTGCCGAGAACCTTCCCAGCCTGGCAAAAGATGCAATGGTATGGACAGCCGCGGGAGGAGCATATCTGGACGGTATCGCCGTACCGGTCAAGATCGAAATCTTCGTACTTTGGAAAGGGAATGCTATCGAGGTCAGTGACCGGGGACGCATCAGGGTTCATCACAACCTGTCCGTCCTTACGGTGAATCAGCCCTGCGATCTCGTCTACTGCTCGACCCTCACAAAGGTCAAGCATTGGAAGCTCCCCTTCCAATGCGATGCCAAAGTCAATAGCTCTGCACTGTTCGAGAACATCCTGACGAAAAGCGGAGACGTGCGGCCCGCCTGCTATGATAGGTGTCTCGGGACACGCCTGGCGAACTATGTCCAGCAGGGCATAGTTGTGCTTATAGCGAAACGTCATCATAGAAACAGCTATGGCATGCGGAGCCCAAGACTCGACCTCTCGAACTGCGTGTCCAGCTCCAAGGCCGAGTCCAAGATCTACGACTCGACACTGGATGTTGTGCTGTCGAAGTGTTTCGGCGACGTACCCGATGCCAAGCGGCGGGATACGGACGGCGTCCTCGGCAAAATGGCCGTCGGGATAACTCAAGTTTAGAAATAGAATCCTTCTGAATCTCATCGTGCCTCTCTCCATACGAGGCATCACCGGGGACATTGCCCGGTTGTGCCGTACCGACCGGCTTCCTACCTGCCGATAACTTCCCTGGCTTGTTTCAACGCCCAAATGCCAGCCCCACATCTCTGGGAATGCGGCAGAGTTCCTTGATCTCTTCAGGTGCAATTTGGAGAGGCGCCCATTTGGCTGCTTTCCTTGCTACCCGTTCGAGACGAGGTGAACGAAGTCTTCCCCGATGCAGCAACGGTCCCTGTTCTTTGAGAAGGTCCATCAAACGAGTTTGGCCAATGGGAAGGATCTCTTCTCGTTTTGAGCCAATCGAACCGTCAATTGAAGCGAGAAGTTCGCTCTCGATAGCCTCGTTTGTAGAGTTCGTCTTGTCACCCTCATCCAATTGATACAGGTAGCGTTGCGTCATGTGAATTAGGAACCGGTCGAGAGCGGACCGTGATCCTTCCGGCAGGCCGCCCGTGCTGATCGCCAGGTTCAGTTTGTCAGCCAGTTCTTCACGCTTCTCCACGTCGAAAGTAAACCCCTTGCCTGAATAGATCGACTGGCCCAGTGTGACCACCGGAAGCCGATATGTCAGTGCTTCAATTCCGACTGTACTGTTCCTCACAGCTACTACATGTGCGGTAGCCAGAAGAGACTGTAGCTGTATGTCGTTGACGATACAGCCTCGATCGCCGAGGACCGCCGCAAATTCCCTTTCGCGATCCTTATCTCGTGGATGCAACTTCACCACAATCCTCGCCCCCGGCACTGCTTCAGCGGCTTTCGCCAGATCGGCGATCACCATTTCGTTCGTCGGATACACAGGTGAGGAGAGGATAATGTTAGTATCGGTATCAATTTGGGCGGGGTAGAGGACTATTTTTTCGTTATCACCGATGTGAAGTCTTGCGCACACTTCCCCGGGCTTGAGAGCTTCGCCGCTCTGTTTGACGCGACTCTCGCCGCTCGCATGATATCGACGTATGAAGTGTTTTAGCCGGTCTACCTCCTGCTCCTCCGGCTCCCTTTTTGCGATTTTCTCCCACGCAGGTGTGCCCAATATGCTGCTGGCGTTCACCCCAACAGGATCGACGACCATTGTATTTGGGAAATACCCCTCTTCTGAGAAGAAAGTAGGAACGCCGTGGCGTGAGCAGATTTCCGCACAAGCTCTTGTCGGGAGAAAAAGCCCATTCCAGACGAAAGCGGCGCTGGGCTGCACAAAACGCATCAGCCGCGAAAAAGTCTCGATAAGACCCACTGTGCGGCAGATAAGGGCGGCCGTGACTTGTTCGGGAGAGCCGTCATTTCCTTCAATCAGCTCTGACGGCAATGCAGATGCCCAGAGGCCAACGGCCGACCGCAGATCACTATTGAAGCTGTCCGAAAGGATCAGTTGACGCTCAAATTCCATGAGCTTCCAAAGCGTGAAGCCATTGTATGTCAGCAATTCGAATGGTTTTGTTCGGTTTTCCTGCCACCACTCCTCGACACGGTGGGCAACGTCATCGCTCAACAGCTCAGTGTAGGCAAACGACGGAAACCCTTTCTTCCAAAGCTCCCTGCGAAGACTTTCTGCTTTGACAAGGAAGACAATGCCGAGTTTGTCGCGGAGCCGCATTGCCAAGTCCAGGTGGCAACGCAAGTCAGTCATTGATTCAGTAATGAACAGGGCTTTTTGTTTCATTGGTGTACCGTCTCCTCGTGCTCGGCCTGTTCTGACCGTACGTCTGCGGGCGCCATCCATACATCACCGTTTCCAACGGGTTCGTTGTTGTGAAACCATCGGTGAGGCAGGCATGAGTATCCTGAAAATTCGCTTCCGTTTGCTGGGGGACCGACAACAGCGAGATGGCAAGCCGCAAAATGGTAGTCGTAGTTTTCTCTTGTCTGACCGTTAAAGGCCCAGGCCGTCAATGAATATGTGCCTTCAAAGAGCGTGATCGGATCGAGTCTGAATGTGATAGTGCCTATCTGGTCAAGGCTGTCGATCACGTCTCCCCGCATTTTCGTCGTAATGCCCGACAGATATGCTCCATCAGCACTGCGAATGGAGACGCCAAACGCAGGATCAGTGATCCGCTCTTTTGCTTCATAGTCCAAGAGCAGATAGGCTTGTTCGCCTGTCTCAAATTCCATGCGCGGTTCGCCGGTGCTGTCGATGAGGCGAACACCCGTGATTCTTATCGGTTTGTCCGTATCGGATTGTGTTTCTGCTGAACGCTCGTTGGCTTCTCGAAGGTGCCGATGGTATTCGGCGACCACGTGATCGACGTCGCCCGCCGCTGCGATTTCGCCATTTCGCAGCAGTATGCAACGATCACAGTATTTTTTGATGTTCGAGAGGTTGTGCGAGACGATGACGATAGTCTTTCCCGACCGACGGATTTCCTGCATGCGATTGAAGCATTTCACCTGGAAATTTGCATCTCCGACGGAGAGAACCTCGTCAACCAACAGTATGTCCGCATCCACATGGGCTGCCACGGAGAATCCGAGTCGCGCGTACATCCCTGATGAATAGCGCTTGACCGGAGTGTCGATGAAACGCTCAAGACCGGCAAAGTGAACAATCTCATCAAAACGCTTTTCCACTTCTGCTCGACGCAGACCAAGGATCGCCGCGTTGAGAAATATGTTCTCCCGCCCGGTCAGTTCAGCGTGAAAGCCAGCACCGACTTCAATGAGTGCCGCGACTTTGCCGTTGATATCGATTGTTCCTTCGGTAGGCACGGTCACGTGTGACAGAAGTTTGAGTGTTGTGCTCTTTCCTGCGCCGTTTGGCCCGATGATGCCGAGAACCTCACCTTTTCTGACTTGAAATGAGACGTCCTTGAGAGCGTGGAAGTGATTTTCATCCGAAGTGCGTCCGAGCAGGCGGTCCTTGGCTCGTCTGAAGAGGTCTCCAAATGTGTGATAGAGCGACAGGGATCGTCTGTTCTTCAGGCGATACCGCTTGGAAACGTTTTCAAACCTGATTGCATATGTTTCTTCCGAATTGCCGTGATTCTCGCAGGTGTCTATGTTCATGTTGCCCTGTCGTGTTTGTGAGAAAACCTCAGATTACGTCTGCAAACTTCATTTCCATGCGTTTGAAAATTGCATAACCGACTATGGCTGCTCCAACGGCAATAGCCGTTGATGAAAGCAGAAGATTGGCATCAGGCAGCCGGCCGCGAAGGATGACTTCACGATAGGCATTGATGATGGCTGCCATCGGATTGGTGAAATAGATCCAACGAAACGACTGCGGTACCCTGTCTACGGAATACATGACAGGGCTGGCAAAAAGCCAGATTTGAAGCGCGAGCGGTATTGCGTACCTTATGTCGCGATAAAACACATTCATTGCGGAGCCAACCAACGCTATGGCAAGAGTCAGCACAATCTGGACGGTCAGAATGACTGGAACCAGAAGCACGGTCGGGCGGAGCGGGATGCGGTAGAAAACCATCATCCCCACAAAAATGACCGACGCAACGAGGAAATCCACAAAGCACGCACCTATGCTCGCCATTGGCATCACTTCGCGCGGGAAATAGGTCTTGGTCACCAGGTTGTGATTCGTTACCAGGCTGGGGACGGCAAACCGAACGGCAGTGGCAAAAAACGTCCACGGCAGAACGGCGCAATAGACAAAGATGGGATAGGGAATGCCCTTGTCACCCGAAGACAATCCTGTCAAAGACGCGAAAACGGTGAACACAAGCATCAGCGAAAGCGGCTGCAGAATGGCCCATGCGATTCCGAGAATCGATTGCTTGTATCGAACACGAATGTCACGAAGCGTGAGCGTCACCAGCAGTTCACGAGCTGTTCCTAGTTTCTTGAGTGATTCAATCATTTTGGTATTGCTGAAAGCAATTTCTCCACATTTAGACGGTACGCCGGTTCAGTTGGATCCAGTGCGTGAGCGCGACGGTAGGCATCGAGAGCTTCTTTGTCCTCACCCATTGCATGTCGTGCCCGACCAAGCCAGTAAAAAGCTTCGGCGCGATCCGGCTCCAGAGTAGTCGCTCGAAGCTCTTGGACAACTGCTTCCTCGTACTGGTGAGTAAGAACCAACATGCGAGCATACCAGTGACGGAAAGTCGCGTTGTCCTGATCAAGCTCGATGGCTCTGCGAAACTCCTCCGACGCGAGAGCAGGGTTTTTCACTCCGAGGAGTATGCAGAGAGCAAGCGTGAAGTGGTCCTGCGCCGAGCCAGGATTTTCTTCAATTCGACTGCGAAGAAGAGCTACGGTGTCGGCGTACACACGATCAGCTTCTTTGTCACGATGTTGCTTCTTGAGGTACGCGGCGTATTGATAGTGAATTCGCCCATCGGTGGGCAGCAGTGATGCCGCCTGATGAGAGGATTCTGCGTGAAACTCGAGTATCTTGAAGAACTCAGCACCAATCTCGGGGTTGAGAAGCGAAGCCTTTGTGTACTCCTCAAGCACCAGTCTCACGTAGGCTTCCAACTCGCCATCATTGTCATCGTCTAATGCAGCCTGCCACATCTCCGGCGATTTCTCGGCAAATTTCAATGCCCATCTTGCCAATGCTCTGTGGCGATAGGCATTGTTTGGTTGCCACGATATGGCGGTGTTCATTTCAATCAGGCCGAGGTCAGCAATAGGACTGGGCGTCCAGTCAGAGCGTCGACCGTAGAGCCACCCCAACTTCTGCCGATATGCTGCACGGGTCGGGCACAGTCCGATAGCTTTGCAGACGTGACTGATCGCTATGTCGAGGTCAGCGTCGGACATCTTACCCATTCCGGACTTCGGTTTTTGTGCAAACATATCCGAGCACTTGGCGTGTATCGCTGCATTTGACGGATCAATGCGGGTTGCCAAGAGCATCTGATTCTTTGCCTTATCTCGATCGGAATCGGCAATATCTGCAGCGGATTTGGCAGTGCTTTGGGCCCAGTAGGGCGCTATCGAAAACCAGGCGATCAGCATCAAACCAAGAAACCCGCAAACAGGAATCACAGCACGCCGCAGGCCGGTAAGCTCAATGCGCCATTCGGAGAAGAAACTCCTCCGTGTGTTGTCACGGAAGCTTGTTCGAGAGAGAACGAAGACCAAGGCAAGTATCACTGTGAACAAGAGCGCATTTGAACCGATACGCAGAGGAAAATCGATAGAACTGTGTAGAAGCACAGCGATCAGACCCGAGATACCGCCAAATACACCTCCGACCACACAGGGATCACGTCGCTTGAGCGTCAACCGGATGATTCGTCCCAGCACACGCATTACTCCCCACGCAATTGCAGCAAACCCGATAACGCCCGCCTCGATCAGCAACTGCAGGTACTCGTTGTGGGCATGGTCAAAGTGGAGTTTTGTTTCTGAAGCCTGGAACCTTGGGAAAATGTACTTGAAAGACCCAAGCCCCCATCCCGTCACCGGAGATGCCGTGAAAATCGGGATACTGGCTCTCCAGACCTGCCACCGTGCGAGGAGGGAAGGATCAACCCTGTTCGTGATGGGTGAAAGAAGCCTCCTGCTGGTTTCGGCGGGCAAAATGGCAAATGTCAGCGCTATGACCACCAAGATACCTACGATCGTCAACCACCATGTCTGGCGCGTTCGACGGGAAACAAAGAGCAAGACAGCCAACACCACCGAGCCGACTCCAAGCGCAACAACCGCTCCTCTAGAGAAGGACCATACGACCCCCATGACTGAGGATGCCGAACAGGCTCCGAAGAACAATCTGGTACTGAATGATGCCCTGATCTTCACACAGGCAACCAGTATCCCGAGGCTGAACAGTGCCGTCATGGTCAGGCAAGCCGCGAAGTGATTTGGATTGATGAACGGCATGCTGAACCCGTGGCTGCCGTCAGGGTCAAATAGATGGCCCGCAGCTCCTGTCAGAAACACAACCAGACCCGTCCCTGAAACCACGTACATTGCCCTCCGCAACTGGTCTCTGGAACGGATTGCGTCGATAAGCACAAAGAAGACGGCTGCATACGCAAGAAATGACAGCAACGACTGAACAGTCTGCCATGCGTATACGGTACCCAACCGTGTCGCCTGGACGCTGACCACGGGAAATAGCGTCTGCACAATCGACATCTTTGCGAGAAATGTTGGCAATGGAATTAGCTGGGCAAGGCAAAGCGCGAGAAAAATCGACAGAGGAATCATCGCTCCAGTACGAGGGATGCCGAGCGTTCCTTCGATGCTGCTGTGCACGAGCCACAACAACAAGATGGCGGGGGCAGCAACGTGCAGTATGGATAGACCACGTTTCCACAGCCCCGTACGAGAGCAACGTGAAGGCGAGGAGGGCGCCGACGAGTGCCACCACAACTGTGTCCACAGCTTCACATTTTGCATCCTTGCTCATTATCGTGTCCGTACTTCATGGACCGACGGGCCTGCTCGTCTTCATGCAGGCCCCGGTCTCATGTTCATCTCTTACGATAGACCGACT
>Ga0180434_10002117_pt1 | contig 27245 bp, 31 predicted proteins | sample SS_ome_7_FD_132453 | JGI IMG/M metagenome (GOLD analysis project Ga0180434, IMG submission 132453) | Hypersaline lake sediment archaeal communities from the Salton Sea, California, USA - SS_1_D_2 metaG | ecosystem: Environmental > Aquatic > Non-marine Saline and Alkaline > Hypersaline >... | reverse complement strand
CCCGGCTTTGGGGCCTACCCCCTTCCTACTCGCGAGAGTAGGTTGCAGGAGTCCGATGGTCCGGGCTCTGCCGTGGGTTCAAGTTCTTGAATTCTGTGAAGTTCTTGACCTACGGAGTAGGCGAAAGCAATCAATACAGCAAGCATGTCTCTGACCTACGTTGTTCGCGAAGAGCATCTCGAGCCGGAAGGGCTCACGCGCTGCACGACCGTGGCCTACCACCAGATCGAAAAGACCCCCCAAGAACGCAGGCGCCTGGGAATCTTCCGACCCGCAGCTGTGCAAGCTCCGGTCGACCCACGTCCTGTACGGGGCCTCGGTCGTCTGCGGGCCGCCCGGATTCACCCCCGCGGAAGACCAGCGGAGAGCCGCCGCCCTCATCTGCGAGAAGCTGCACGTCCGAGCTGTTCGAGCGCGACCTCGCGAAGATCGTCGCGAAGCGCGGGCTCGTCGGGCGCAAAACGCCGGGAGAGAAGGCGCAGGCGGCCGTCTGCCACATCCACGAGCCGAGCGACCACTTCGAAAACGGAGACGGCGTCGAACGCTACGTGACCATCGCCTACCGCTGGAACCGGGACGCCAAGGAAGCGACCTACGGAGCGACGATCTTCAGGAGATCGAGTCTGGCGGACCCGATGGTGCCCGACAAGCACCAGGCCTGGGTCAAGAAGCACCACGTCCAGACGGCCCTCGGAAGATTGGCGCGCTGCCCCGTCGTCGTCAAAGGCGTCCCACCGGAGATCGAGGCGCACAAGGATCTCGAGAAGTTCCTTCGCGCCGAAGTTCGCCGCCGCGGCGCCCGCGGAAGCCGACCTGCGGCTAAAAAGCAGTGATCGCTGTAATTTTCGCAATCCAATGAACCACTTTCGTTCTTGTTTATTTCCGAGAACCGCGAACGCGCTGCGACGCCGGCGGTTTTTGTCAGATCCGGCGTGCCAACCGACCGACTCCGACCTCCATGCTCCACCTCTGGATCGTTTCGGGCTGCATCGGTGCAGGAAAGAGCGCAGGGCTGCGCGCCCTCGAAGCCTTGCCGCCCCCGCTCGTTTCTCCGAACCCGTCCATCGTGCACATCTTCAAGGAAGGGCAGGACAAATGGCTGTATTGGCTCGAACGGTGTCGCCGTAACCCGCGCGACCAGGAATCCCGCCTGATGCTCCAGCTCGAGGTCGTCGCGCACTACCAGCACGTGACGACGAAGATCTGCTCGATGGCGGACCGCACTCCGCGCAACGTCGAGCTGCACGTCTTCGTCGAGCGATCGCCCGAGGACGTCCTGCGCCTCTTCGTCGAGCCGTTCGAGGCCGGCTTCGAGCCGGAGCAGTACCGCCTCATGGCCGACCTGCTTCGGCTGTACTGCCGCCAGCATCCCTGGAGCGAGGCGAAGCGCCTGTACATCGACACGCCGCCCTGCGTCTGCGTCGAGCGCATCCGGCGACGCGGGCGCCTGGCGGAGCGCGACCTCACCGAGGACTACATCGTCGAGCAGGCCCGCATCCACGAGGAGCGCCTGGGATGCCACGAGCGCGTGCACGCCGTGAACAAGACGCCCCGCGACGTCGCCCTGAACCTCATGCTGTTCGCCGGCGGCGCGGCAAAATAAATCTGCTCTTCTCTGGAAATTCACCCGTCCCATGCCAGCGAAGAAGGTGTACGTTCTGTCGCGCTCGACGCGGCCCGGCAAGAAGTACATGGTTCGCCGCGAGAGCGGCTCGACCGGACGTTCGCGCACGATCCATTTCGGGGCGGCAGGGATGAGCGATTTCACGAAGCACCGCGATCCCGAACGCAAAGAGGCCTACATCCGGCGCCACCGCGCCCGCGAGAGCTGGGGCGCTTCCGGGTCCGACACGGCCGGGTTCTGGTCGCGCTGGCTGCTTTGGAACAAGCCGTCCGTCGGCGGGTCGGTGCGGGACATCGAGCGACGGTTCCCGAGCATCCGCGTCACGCGCGGAAGAGCAGCTCGGAAGTAGTGCAAAGGCAAGCAAACGAATCAAATATCCTTTTTACTCTCGGTGGAAGAATGGTACTCGCGCTCACCGAAGGAATCGCGCGTCGGCCAGAGCGTGAGCGTCGTCGCCGAGCTCTCGGCCTTCTTGTCGGTGAAATCGATCTCGCAATACACGGTGCCGCACACGGCTTCCAGGCGCGCGGCGACGCGCAGTTCCTGTCCGGACCGCAAACGTCGCGAGAGTTCTTCCTCGAGCACGCGCCGCACGACGGGTTTCTGCAGATAGGCCGCAGAACGCTGGGTGTCGAAGGAGCTTTGTCGCTTCCCGATATCGCGCAGCTTCTCGATGCAGTCGCCGACGATCCGTCCGGCCAGCGCCACGACTCGTTGGTCCAGGGTCTCGGCGCGCTTCTGCATGCAGTAATCGAAGCCGACGACGAACAGGAAGGCCGCCGAGGCCATGATGATCCCGATCGATCCGCCCAGGGCGGCGTGGGTCAGCAAAACGTGAGCGTCCTCCGAATACCAGCTCTCGACGGCGTCCATGGCAGTCGCGAAGAACAGGAAGAATGGGAGCGCGGGCGAACGCGCGTTCTCGGTCCGTTCGCGGAACGCGCTTCGCGCATCCTCCGGCGCGCATTTCGCACATCGAGCGATGCAGCAACCCGACCGCGCCGTGAATCGCATCATCGCCCGGAACGGGCACAAGTCCCTGATGGGCGCCCGCTGGCAGAGCTGGGGCGGCTTCACGGAGCATCTGTTCCACGAAGCCGGGCCCAGACGGGAGTTCGACGTTCTCGAGGCCCGCTACAGCCTGGATGCAGGGGAGGTGCCGCTCGTCGAATGGAAGACGGACGACGAAAGCTTGACTTCTGCCTATTTCGGCCGGCCGCTCAAAGTGGCCACCTGCTACCTGCCCCGCGTTCCGACCACGCACGAATGCAACTACGGATGCGAAGAGCACCTACAGGAGCTCCTTGACCACCTGAATCCTCTTCTGCCCAGAGTCTACGAGGAGCACGGCTACGCGGCCCTTCATTGCGACCCGATTCTCGTGATGCGCTGGATCAACATGGACAAAAAGGGACATCATTACCTGTGCGCCAACTTCCTCTGGCAATACAAAAAGAAGGAATAAACGATCCGTTTATCGTGCGCCGTGGGCTCAAAGTTCGCGAATCCGCCGCGGTCGAGGCACGGGAGGGACCGGCGCGCGCCGGCGCTGCCACACGTCGAAGCACGCCTCGTTTTGTCGCGGCCCGCACGCCTTCATCCCTGCCCAGTAGTCGGGCCCGTAGTTGAGGAGGATCTCGTCCCGGTCGCGGATGGGCCGCGTCGCGCGGAGCCACAGCACGCCGCCTTCCTGCTCCGAAAGCTCGGCGTTGGCCCGCAGGCCGCGTCGGCCGCGGGGATCGTTGGCGAGCGACCCGACGTTGCGCACGCAGGCGGCATCGAAAACCACGTCGGCGGAGGACGGCAGCGGCACGGCGTAGGGAGCCGTCACCTGCCACCCGCCGTAGTCGTATCGCTCGTCGAGCTCGCCCGAAGTGAGTTCCTCCACCGGCGCGTACGGGACGATGAGATCGCCCTTTCGGAACAGCGGGGCCTGCCGGTTTCGAACGGCAGCGGTGGCGCCCGCGGGCGCCGCGGCGAACAGGCCTTTGCCGACGCGCGCTCCCGCGTCGCGGATCGCCACGTGCCACCGCGCTCGCATGTGCTGCCAGCAGAGCGGCAACCCGACGCACACCTGCCGGCTGCATCGGGCTCCGGTGCGCGCCGCCCGCGCCGTGCAGCGGCGGCAGGTCAGGGTGCAGGCGAAGTCGCGCTCGCCCCGCTGCGGGAAGCGGCGGTGGGCGACGAAGGTTTCTCGGCGAGACATGATGCGCGGCGGTGATGAATTTTTATACGTCCCCCTCTGCAGAGGGGATGTCACATTTTTCGCCCGCGAGCCGCGCCACGAGTTCCGCCAGGCGCCGGCAATCGTTTCGTCTCGCGGGCGCCTCTTCTTTCCAGGCGTAGATCGCTGCCTCGCACAGGAAGGTTTCGGCCGTTTCCGTCGGTTCGTGGCCGTCTCGCTCGCCCATCCGCACCACCGGCAGCTCGCCGGCGTTCTCGCGCTCCAGGCGCCGGCCGAGCAGCTGCGTCATCCGTCGCATGGTCCCGAGCGTCTCTTCGTCGGGTTCCATCTCCGCCGCTTCTTCGAGCTCCAGGTCTTGTAGTTGCGCCAGGAGGGCGCTGCTCACGGGTCCTCCGCCTTCTGCGCCGCTGCCACTCCCACTGACCGGCCAGTCTTCTCCCGTCAGCGCGTTGACGGCCATCTGCCGGTTGGCGAACCGCCGGGCGTCGTCTTCGTTGGCGTTGCCGATGACCTCCTCGTTCGCCGCCGCGAGCTGGGCGAAGATCCGCGCGGCGTCCAGGGGCACTTCGGAGCGCGCGATGCGCTGCGCCACGATCGGCAACGCCCGCTGCAGAAGATCGACGTCCTGCCGCGCCGTCATCACGTCGACGACGGCCTCGGGAAGCAGGACGCCGGCGATGTCGTAGAGGCGCATCGACGGCAGCGGCGACGGGTACAGCCGCCGGCAGAGGTGCAGCGTGTCCCAGAGCCAGATGCGGTCCGGGATGCGCACCCTGGCCCAGCGCAGCTCGCGCGTCAGGAGCGGCCACTGGAAGCGGTGGCCGTTGTGCGCCACGAGGATCACGGGGTCGCGTCGGGCGCTGCCTGCCCCCACGTACTGCAGGAGATGGGACATGGCGAGGGCGAACGTCGGCGCCCGCGCGACGGCGGCGGGCTGCAGGCCGTAGGCGGCCAGCACCTGCGGGGCTACCTGGACGCACGGGTTCACGAGCGTGTGGAACACCTTGGCGCCGCGTCCCGGCAGGCGCCAGAGCGGCGCGGCGCACAGTTCGAGCACGCGGTCCTTGGTCGCGTCGATGCCCGTGGCGCGCAGCGAAAGGGCGAAGGCGCGGTCCATGGCGACTTCCTGCGGAGCGTGAGTTATTTTCGGCGCACCGGGGAGCGCGTCCGACCGCCCGCGGATAATTTCTGTCGCCGGGAGGCAGATCGCGATCTCCGGCCGGGCGCGCCGAGGCTCGAAATAATTTCGAGCCGCCCGTTCGTCAACCGCAATGCCGACGACGACGTACAGTCCCAATCCGTCGGTACCGCACACGTCGTCCTTCGCGATCGCGGACCTGCCCTACGACGTCCTGGGAGAAACCGGGCTCCCGGGTCTGGACGGGGTCGTGGCGACCGACGTGCCGATGGCGTATCAAGCGCACGGTGCCGCCGGCCGCTGCTGGGTCGACGGACCCCGCGGTCAGCCGCTGCAGGAATGCGACAACTTCCTGTCGTACAACAACGTCGCGCCCGACGGTACCATACTGCGCGGGGCGCTGACGGGGTACGATCCCGACTACGTGTCGCCGCAGGTACAGCAACGGAGCCTCGAGCGACGCGCTAAGGTTCTCGCGGGGAGGAGCGGCGCCCTCGCCGAAGCGCATCCGCGGCGGCGTCACTTCCGCCGGTTGCGCATAGGGCCCTACAACGTACTGGAGTGGATCCTGGTACTGGCGGCGGTGGCCGCCATCGTAGCTTTGTTTCACTACGGAAGTAGGCAGTAGCGTTTATGGGATACGGGAAAAGGGTGGGACAAATATGATACCGGTTCGAAAAACGGGGTCGCTCCCCCGCGCCGGCTTTTTCTTTTTTTCCTTCCAGCAAGCAGGATAACTCGCGAGCGATGGCCTTCGCAATTCCGAGGAAACCGTGTCGGTTCGCGCAAAGCAACCAACCCGCCCTGCAGACCTGCGTCGGACGGTTGCCGCCAGGGCCCCCGTACGAAAACGCGCCGAACGCTCCGCTCTCCTGCAAACAGGTGACGGGTCCGGGAGGATTCCCGTTCGTGCGGTGCGACAACTACGTCCCGCAGTTCGACGGCGTCCAGCAGCATGCAGCAGGTACGAGCGTCAGGTACGGAGTCTCTCCCGATGCAGCAGGTAGTTCCAGCATTCTCTACAGGAAACACGGGCACCCTTCGGCGACCGAGGACGACGACGATGGGATCTCAAGGACTCTCCAGGAACCAGGCAAGACCAAGAAACCTTCCTCTTCTTCAAAGGACGACAGGAGCAAGAACTACATGTACGCCATCGCCGGACTCTCTCTGGCGGCCGTGTTGGCCGCCATCGTTTACATGATACTGACGCATCTTCGTTCGTAACCGGCGCGGTGAGAGGAACGCGCAGCGTCGCACGCGTTCCGCATCCGCTGCTTCGATCCGGGTCCGCCGGGGGCGGGAGGACGCCCGGAACGTCAAGCACATTCACCGCGCCGGGACTCCGCGGGCGTTCCTTCCGACGCCCGCACGGCGGAGAGGAAAACAGTCATCTCCTCTGTCCTTCCTGCACCACCCCGGGCCCCGTAGTTCAGTGGAAGAATGCGGGTTTGCGGAACCCGTGACCCGAGTTCGAATCTCGGCGGGGCTGTATCGTTTTTTTCAGAACCCATGGTGAATGAAATCCAGAAGTCAATTTCCAAATTCGTTGGTTCATCGGGATATGTGGGGCATCGCGCCCTTGCGGTGCAAAGCATAGGCAACGGCAACGGCCAAAATGGCCAGCAGGAGCCACGAGATGATGCGCTTGCCGTACATGGCGTAGCGCGCCTTGATCGCGTACCACGTTTTGTAGCCTCCGCTCGTGAGTTTGTCGTCGGCCATGAACAACGGGTGCGGAGGAGTTGCCCGGCGGGTCGCACGATTTTTTTCCCGCTGCCCACGAAACAGCGATGGGCGCGCAAGTCTCGAAAGTCGACGCCAGCGAGGTGCAGGACTGCTACCTGAGCGCCGTCACGAACAACCTGGCGACGTGCGATGCCGGGAGCACCGGGAGCACCACCGTGATCATGGAGAGCGCCGGGGACATCGACATCGAGGGCGGCATCAACATCACGAACGTGTCGACGCAGGACGCCAACTGCATGTTCTCGGCCGACGTCCAGGAGGGCATCACGGGCGACCTCGCCGCACAACTGGATGCTACGGCCTCGAACTCCAAGGGCCTGCTCGACATGATGCCCAGCTTCCAGCAGAGCATCGTGGACGCGAGCGTCTCGCAGGACATCACCGAGACGGCGACGACGAACAACATGCAAACGTGCGGCGGCAACGCCGGCGACGTGTACGTGATGCTCGAGTCCGCCGGGGGCATAACGGTCACCGGCGCCGGCGACAACGGCGCCGTCGTCGTCGACAACACGTCGAACAACTACCTGTCGTGCGTGTTCGATTCGTCGACGACCGAGAACCTGAGCGCCGACCTGTCGGCGCAGCTGACGGCCTCGGCCTCGAACGCCAAGAAGGAGCTCGGCGCCACCGGAAACATCTTCTCGCTGCTGATCCTCGGAAGCGTCTTCGTCGTCCTGATCATGGCGGCGTTCGCCGTGTTCCGCTCGGCCGACAAGGGCGGCACCGGAATCGGCAGGGGGCGGGGGGGCCGGAGAGCCGGCATGGCGCGCACGGCGGCCGGGATCGTCGCCGAGAACCCGGAGCTCCTGGCAGCTTTGTAGGGCGCTTTGCGTGTTTGCGGGCGCCGGAAGCTTCTCTGCGCGAGGAAGGCAGATGAGGATGTGTCGCGAGGCCGCGTGGTACCGGCACTGCGGCCCGGCGTTCGAGCGCAAGTGCTGCGCGCGCTGGTGCCGCAACCGCATCACGGCCCTCGACTTCCGCCTCCTGCGCGGCGTGCCCGTCTGCCGCACCTGCCACGCGCTGGCGACCCCTGCGGATTTTCCTCGCCGCCTGCGAGTCAACCGCATGGCCGGCGACAAGAAGACCAGGGCCAAGGCGACGAAAAAACGGTTTACGAAGGCGGAGCGCGAGCAGTGCTGGCGCCACCATTTCGGCAAGTGCTACGAGCACCGCTGCTACGTGCGCTGGTGCCGCAACCGCATCGACGTCTACAACTTCCACATGGGGCACAACAAGCCCGAGAGCCAGGGCGGCTCGAGCGACCTGCGCAACCTGCGGCCCATCTGCGCCAACTGCAACCAGGGCATGGGCGACCGCATGACGATCGACGAGTGGAACGCCATGCACGAGAAGAAGCAGGGCTGGGTCGGCCGCGTGGTCTCGTGGGTCTGGTAGCGCGCGCAAAATACATGCTCCTCGAGGAGCAGGCAAACGAGACTCTTCCGACATGTCCCTGCGTCAGATCGTGGACCTCGCCATCGACCTGGCGACCAAGCGCGACCAGAACTGCGCCGCCTGCCGCGTGTCGACCGAGAGCTTCAAGTGGGCCGAGGTCGAAGAAGTGGCGGAAGAGCTGCGCCGGGATTTCGGGTACACGGCGCAGATCTCCAGGATGGAAGACCTCGATCGCGAAACGGGAAAAATGGAGGAGTTCTTCGTTCTGCGCGTGGGTCTCGACGGCGATCCGGGCGTTTCGTTTCGCGTGGCGCACAGCGCGCCGTCGCGGCGGACGGTGGGAGGACCGACGGCACCAGGACAGGGCAGCTTCGGCGCTCGGGGCGCGCCGCTGATGCCGTGATCGTGCTCCACGGCAGGGCGGGCAGGAGGCGCTGGCTCGCGACCAGCCTCCAGAGGGGGTAGCGCCACGAAAGCATCTCGCGCTGCGACGGACGAACTTGAAAATACACGTTCATTCTCGTTAATTGCCCATACCTGAAACGCGCGCCCGCTTCGCGGGCGGCTCGTCGTCCTCGTCGTCCGACAAAAATCCGACCTCCCCTTCTTCGTCTTCTTCCTCTTCCTCGACCGGGTCCAACGATCTCGGGTCGATCCCGAAGAGCCTCGCCTGCTTCCGCCGCAGATCGGCGAGCACGATGCCGCGCGCCCGATCCCTGTATGCCGCGGACGTCTCGTCGCCCAGAACGTTCTTTTCGTACTCGCCCGGTCTGTGGATCACCGCGACGATGGCCCGCAGTTCCGTTTCCTGCGCCCGGCGCGCCGCGGCGTTTCCCGGGGCGGCGTACGCCGTTTTGGCCCGCTGGCACGCGTCGCGCAACCGGACCTGGCAGGCTTCGGGGCCGACGCGCTTGAAGAACTTCGGGTTCACGGCCCGGTCGCCGAAATGCACGTAGGTGCCGCGGAACTCGTAGCCCTGCTGGTAGTAGAAGCGCGCCGCGCGGCCCGTCAGGGTGACCAGGGAAGCCGTCAGGTCCGGCAGGACCATGATCTCGACGCCGCACCGTCCGCACCCGAGCTCGCGGGCCTGCCTGTACAGGATGCACTCCGCGGCCTCTAGGAGCATGCAGCCGATCATGCGGCCCTGGTGCTCGCGCTCGACGTTGAGCGACGACACGTACGACCGGCACAGCTCCGGTCGGTCGGGATCGGGCACGGCGTCGTCGGCCACGACGCGACCCACCGTCTGCCGCCCGGGACGGTGCGCCGCGATCTCTTCGGGATCGGCGCCGGCCGGAGGAACCGGATCCCAAAGGCACACGACGGTCACCGTCTTCATCGCCCGCGACGGCTGCGACTCCGTGATGTTCACGACGTAGTACGTTCCGACGCCGGCCTCCGCGAACTGGGCCAGAAGCGGAAACTCCATGCCTTTTGCTCGTCTGGACGAGAAATTTGTCAGCCCCTGGCCGCCTTCATTTCGTCGATCGTCGCCTGGATGGACTTCTGTCCCAGCGTATCGTTCGTTTCGCGCGCGAAATCCATGAACATCGACAGCTCCCTATCGGAGGTCGCCGCCTTCACCTCGCCGTCGAGCAGCACCCTCAGGAGCGCGGGGCGGTCGATGAAGTCCCAGCAAACCAGCTTGCCCAGCACCTGCTGGAAGTCGTCCGCCAGATACAGGGCTGCCAGCTCCTGGAAGCTGAGGACGCCCTCGGGCGGTTCGTGCACTTCCACGCGCCCGTTGTCTAGCACGGTGTACCGAAGCTTCTCGGCGTTCGGAAAGCTCTTCGTCGTGTACCGCTGCCCCGCCAGAAGCAGATCGTTCAGGGTACCGTAGTTGAAGCCGGCCGTCCGCCGCGCCACCTCGTCCCACGCCGCCTGGTCCATGCCGCTGACCGCGCTCGGTTCCTGGTTGCAGTCCTTGATCTGCGCAGCCTTGTGAATGATGTAGTCGACGCGTTCCTGCGGCGTCGGCAGCGGAACGTACGTGGCTTCGCCCAGGCGCCGGCGGAGGCCGCTGTCCCGCAGGAGGAACTGCGGATCGTTCGTCGCGCTCATCAGGAGGACGCGGTTGGGCAGCTTGCCTTCGTAGATCTGCTTGAAGCCCTGGGCCGTGTTGCGCGAAATGGGGTCTTCGCCGCCGAGGAGCGAGTCGATCTCGTCGAGGAAGAGAACGCCACCGCGACCGCCGTCGCTCTCGGCCACGGTTTCGAAGGCTTTTTTGACGCACTTGTCCGTGACACCGAAGTACGGATTCTTCATGTCGGCCGTGGCCGGGGCCAGGAAGGGGCGCTGGGATTGGGCGGCCAGGGCGCGCACGATGGTCAACTTTCCGGTGCCGCCGGGGCCGTAGAAGAGCCGGTTGGAGGCCTTCTGGTCGCGCATCTTGGCGGCCGTCGGGTACCGCAGCTGCACGAGGATCGTGTCGCTCAGCTGGTCCTTGAGGGCTTTCATGCCGCGTACGGCGTCCCACGAGTACTCCGCCGGGTCCATGACGCGCGGCTCGAACGTCATGGGGCACTCACCTTTCTCCGCGCTCGGCGCGGTGGCCGACGGTTCGACGCCCTCGGCCACTGGTCCGGGTGCGGGGGCGGCAGTGGGAGCGATGCTGATCCGCCGCTCCGTGCGCGCCACCGAATTCACCAGCTCGACGTACCTCGGATCCTCGGCGCTCGTTCCTTCCTGCTCCACGAGCAGGGCGAGCGCTGCGTAGAACTTGGCGAACGCAAGGTCGAACTGCCCTTGCGATTCCGCCTGCCCCGCCTGTTCTCTCAGACGATCCATGTCGTTGTCCGTGTTCCCGAAGAGAATTATTCGTCAGGTCCGGAGCGCCGACTGTATGGCCTTCTGGACGCAGTCGTCGATGGCTCCCGTGACCTCGTCGGGAATGCCCATCTCCCGCAGGCGCCGTTTGGCCGCCCTCATCTCTCCCGTACCGTGGGCTTGCACCTGCCCCGCCGTCCAGATGGCGCCCAGGCGCCCGATCTGCGCGGCCTGGTCCTGCGCCACTCGGATCGCTTGCTCGAGCCGCGCTTTAAGATCGTTGATTACGTCTTCCGCGCGCTTGCGATCCTCGGTCCTGGCCTTCGCCTCTACGGACGCTTGCCTGAGCTTCGCTTGGAGATCGTTGATTATTTTCAAGTCAAACGCTACCTGTTCCGCCTTTTCTTCCTGCGCCTTGGCGTCCCGGGCCTCCATATCCAGCTCCGCCTGTTTTCGCTCATCCGAAAGACGTTCCTCGAACTCGGCGACCCGGGCCTCCATATCCAGCTCCGCCTGTTTTCGCTCATCCGAAAGACGTTCCTCGAGCTCGGCGACCCGGGTCTCCAGGACCTGTTTTTCCTTCGTTTTCTCTCCGAGTTGCAACTCGAGGGCATCGGCGCGATTTTTCTCCTCCTCGATATCGTTTTTCAGTTCCTCGTTAATCTTTGTCTGTTGCGCGAGGTTCGTCTTTGCGGTGTTCAGCTCCAACTTGAGCTTTGTGTTTTCCGTCGTTACCGTTTGCAGATCCCGCTGCAACCCTTCGATCCTGACGTCTCGTTCACCCACGCTGATTTCCAAGGCCGCGATCGCCTCCGTCTTCGCTGCGACATCAAGCTCCAGCTTCGCGACTTTGTTGACGAGAACAGTGTTCTCGTCTTGTTGTTCTTTGAGCGTTTCCTGCAAGGCGGTTTTCTCGTTCATCAGTGCGACGTATTCTTTCTTCTTTTGTTCCAACTGGGACGCCAGTGCCGTTCGTTCGCCCTTCACCTTTCTTACCTTTTCGGTCAGCGCGTCGGAGACCTTCTTCGCCGCATCAAGAGCCACTTTCTGTTCTTCGGTGACTCGTTTCTCTTTCTCCAGCGCGGTCTTCGCTCCCTGGAGATTTTCTTTCAGCACGTTTTGGTGCTCTTTCGCAGCCGCCAGCGAACTGGTCAGGGTGCTGACGTCGGTCTGCAGTTTCGCTTTGCTCGCTTCAAGAGCACCCACTTTGAGCGTGAGCGCCTCGTTTTTTTGCGTCAACTCGCCGATTTCATTGCCGAGCTTGGTCACTTCTTTTTCCCGTTCCTCGGCGGCCCGTTCGAGACCCTGGATGCTCTCGGCCTGCGTCGCCACCCGGGCTTGCAGGTTGGCGATCTTTTCCGTACCCTCGGTGACCTTTTTTTCCAGGTCGGCGATCTTGTTGGCCGATGCGAGCCGTTCGGCCGCGAACGTCCTTTCTTGTTCCTCCATCTCGGTCGTCAGGGCGCTAATCTGCTTGTACAGTTCCTCGCGCTCTTCCTCGTGCGCGCGGGTCAGCTCTTCCACCCGTTCGCGGTTGAGTTTTTCCACCGCGACGGCTTCATCTCGCAGCTTCCCGATTTCGTCGTTGAGGACCTTGACCGCCTTTTCGTGCTCGTCCCGCAGCTTCTTCATTTCGAGATCCTGGTTCGCTTTCAGATCCGCGATCGCCTTTTCGTGCTCGTCCTGCAGCCCTCGAACGCGGCCGTTCAGCTCGTTGAAGGCTCTCTCGTGAGCGAGCCTCAGTTCCGCGATCTCGGTTTCGTGAGCGGTTTCCAGACCCTCGATCCTGGTGGCCTGTTCGGTCTCCAGCCTCCCGATCTCCGCCGCCCGAGCCCTATCCATATCTTCGACCGCTTTCGCGTGCGCGCTTTCCAGCTCCGTCAGGGCGTTTTGCCCTTTCGTGACCTCGTCTCGGAGCGCGGTTTTTTCTTGCTCGACGACTTTCTCTCGTGCGACGGCGGCCGTTCGTTCCCTGTCAAGTCTCGTCTGCAGGGCGCTCACTTCGGCGGCTCGGAGTTTGGCATCCTCCACGTTCTGCGTCATCAGGGCAGTCACCTCCTCTTGTTTCCCCTTGAGTTTCGTCGCTAGCTCGTTCGCCCTGGTTCGCTCCTCCGTGAGAGCCTTGGTCAGTTCGTTCTGCCGGTTCAGGGCTTGCGCGGCCGCGGTCTCCTGCGCTTGCTCGAGTTTCTTGATGTGATCTTCGAACGCCGCGCGGTCGAGTCTCCATCGTTGCTGCGCAGCCATCAGTTCGCCGATTCTAGTTTGCATCGCTGCCTGCGCGGCCGCTTTCTCCTTCTCCTCGGTGATCCTCTTCTTTTGGGCGACCTCCATCTCCGCCAGTCGGGCCCGCAGCGCGGTGTTGTCGGCCGAAGTTTGCGCCTCGGACGCGAGGCGGACGCGCAGGTTCCCGATCTCCTCCGCCCCCGCCTTCACGGCGTCCGCGAGCTCCTTATTGATTTTCATGGCGGTGGCGTTGTTTCGCCGGAGAGCGTCGAGTTCTTTGGTATCGCGGTCGTACTTCTCGGCGAGCTCCTTTTTTTCCCTTGCGGCTTTCACGACGGCGGCAGAGGCAGCCTCCGCTGTTCTTTTGGCCTCGGCGACGTACGCGGCCCACGTATCTCTGGCTTTTCCGTGCGTCTCGCCGGCCTTCTCGAGTTCATCGGCGAGCCGAGCGGCGCGCCGCTCTGCCTCGGATTCGTCCGTCGCGCGCTTGGTTCGCATGGTCGCGAGTTCCTCGCGAAGGGCGGCCTCGGCCGCCGTGCGCTTCGCGAGTTCCTCGCGAAGTCTGGCGGCTTCGGCCGTAGCCTCCTCGTCTTCGCGGCGGATCTCCGCCGCCCTGGTAGCCTCGGTCAGCTCGGCGACGCGCGTCTCGGCCTTCTTCACCTTCTCTTCTTGCAGCCGGAGGGCTTCGGCGGCGGACGTGCGCTCGCGCGCCGCTACCAAAACGGCGTCGGTCTGCTGCTTCTGGAGATCGGCGACGCGCTTCGATTCCTGCTCCAGGCGCTGGCGCAGGCGCTGCAGCTCGGGAGCCGGCGCGGGCGGCGCCGGTGCCACCACGGGCGCGACGCGTGGAGCGGGCACGGGTAGCGGCGCGACCGCTGCGGGTTTCAGGGGGGCGCGGAGGAGGCTGCGGGCCCTGGCGACGATCTCGGCCCGGCGCTCGGCATCGTACACCCGCGCGACGGCAGCAGAAGGCGCCGCGGGGGCCTCGGAGGGGGGCGCACGAGCCAGAACTTCGCGAGCTCGCGCGGCTGCCGCATCCAGCCGCCGCTTGGCCTCGGCGCTGTACACGAGGCCGGCGCCCGGAGATACCGTGGCCGGCCGTGCCATTCCTCTCAGTGGTGCGGACATGGTCTTTGCTGTTGAACGACGCGCAACAAGAAATAAATGAAATCGCGAAGCGCACGTTTACTGCTGCCGCTGCAATTCCTCGATGTGCCGGACGAGTTCGTTGATTAGACCGATCTTGTCGTCGATCTCCGCGTTGCACGTCTTCCTGGCCTCCGCGAGCTGCGGTTCGCAGTCGCTCGGCGCTCCCGCGATGGGCCGTCCGGCGATCCGCGCGCGGATGTCGGCGTCGGCTCGGTCTAAGCTGATTCTCGGTGCAGAGGGGGCGGAAGACGCCAACGCAACCGGAGTTGGTGGGACTCCTTCGGCCAGCTCCTCGATCCGGCGCAGTCGCGCGCGGTAGGCCTTCACCGAGTCTTTGGTGTCGAGCGGTTCCGCCAGGTTCTGCGCGACGAGGGCGTCCATATCCGTTGCTCGCCGGCCCTGCGAAAATTTCGGCGTCCCTATCGCGCCGGAACGGGGATGCGGCTGACGCCCAGCAAGGCGTCCTGCGCGTACTTGTCGTAGATGGCACTGAGAAAGTCCAACGCAGCGTTTTCGTGAACGCGCTGCAGCGCGGCGATGCACGAAGCCAACCTTGGCTCCCGGGGCGTCGTCTGGGCATAAAACCGCAGCGTGGGGCTCCAGTCCGGGAAACCGAGAATTCGCAGAGCGACCGAGACGGCACCGCAGGCGATGGTCGACGGGAGGTGCGTCACCATCCCGTAGTCGGGAACGGACAACTCGGCCAGGTAGTTCGAGAGCATGACGAACTTGGTCATCGTGCCGCGGTCGGGCGGTAGGTCGGCCAGGGCGGCGCGCTGGTACCGCCGGAGAAAGAGCTTCTCCGAGACGTCCATCAGCCGGAACTCGAGGGCGTCCAGCATTCGCTTTTCCATCGCCACCACCTGCCTGCACACGTAGAAGCCGTCGGTCAATTCCGTCAGCTCGCCGATGTCCGGCGGCAGGTTCTCCTCGAACTTGGAGGCGATGTACATCGCCGTGACGCCGACGAGCTGGAGCTCCTCGCGCGAAACGGGCACTTGCGCCAAGAAGCGGTCGACGTAGTGCTTCGTCAGGTACAGGGTTTCGCTCGACAGCTCGAGTTCTTCCGCAACTTCGACGAGCCAATCGAACAGGATGGCTCTCATTCGGGGCGTTACGTCCCGCTGGACTTCGCGCATGTAGTCGACGACTTTCGGCTGCTGTTGCTTCTCCTTCTCGCGGGCGTGGCGCAGGATGGCGTCGACGTGGGCCGTCGCGAACTGCGCAACGCTCTCGCGGCCGCGGTCGATGTCGACGTGCGCCATTCTGCGCATCGCGCGCGCCCTTTTTTCCAAAACGACACGACGCAACGAACTTTTGTATTTTTCAATGGTGACAGGGCACCCAGCCGCGTCCGTTGCAGTTGCCGCAGCGCGACGACGTTGTGGGAAGTCGGCCGCTTCCTCTGCACTTCATGCACGGTTGGTTCCAGAGCGCCGTGTCCAGGTTGCGTCCGGTCTCGAGGCACTTGTCGCACGTCTCGTAGCCGCCGATGGTCGACACGCGTCCGGTTCCGTGGCAGCAGGAGCACGTCAGTCGCCCACTTCCTCCGCAGCGAGAGCAGAAAGGCATCGTTCCTTCGTTCGAGCAGGTGAAAAATGCGGAATCTCGCTTTGTTCTTTTTCGCGGAACGCGCGCCGCGGCGCGTTCCTGCTATTTTCACGCAACCACAGCCGTCGCGCATTTTCCACCCGCTCGAACGAAGAAACATGTTTCCCCCGCCCGGAATGCCGCAAACGATGACGCCCTGTCCTCGATGCCACGGAACCGGTAGCCAGCCCTGCCCGCGCTGTCACGGATCGGGAAGGATGCCGATCATGGGCTACGAAGAGTGCGGCAACTGCGCCGGAACCGGACGAAATACGAACACGCCTCTCTGGAGCCAGCCGTGCCCGGTCTGCAACGGAAGAGGCAAAGTGCCCGCAACTCACGCCCGATGCTCGGAGTGCTGTGGAAAAGGAATGGTGCCGTGTCACTGTCATTGATGGACGATCTCCGTGAATCCTTGGGGCTCGAGCTCCCGAAGCGGTATTTCCACGAGCGTCCCGACGTACTTTGCCTCGGCGAGCTGCTGTTTCGTGGCCTCCACCTGCGCGTAGCGCTTCGTTTTGCTCGTTTTCCCTGGAAATAAGTTCGGTCCCAAACTCCCCACTTTGTCTACTCCGCAAAGGCCCTCTCGGTAGCGGAGATGCACTTTTCTGGTTATTCCAAACTCTTGTTCGTACACCTTGTCGTTTTGCGGCCGCTCGCTTGTACATGTACCTTTTCGCCAATAGACACACAACGACGCGTCTTCCTCTTTCGACGCGTTTATCACCCCGAGCGCCACGGAGTTGCACGAAAGCAGACAGACGTAAAAGGGGTCGACGCGCGTGAACGGATAGAAAACGCACGCGGGATGCTCGACACGCGTCGGCGGTCCACCGTCGAAGCGTCCGCATTCCGTTTCGAGATAGATGTACATTTGGCCTCGCTTGGTCACAGCTTTGATGAGGTACACAGCGTCGCAATCTCGACGCCACAGACCGGGATGCCTTCCGAAGGCCTGGTCCCAGGGCGACGAGAGCGAAAGGCGCGCGTTTTCGCCCGGTGGCAAAACCAGGGTGTGCGAGCACTTCTGGACGCGGAGGGTCATGTTAACGATGCCGGGTGGATGTATTTTCGAAACGAAGAGAAACGCGGGGAACGTCACGCCATGCGGCTCGCGATCTCCACCAGCTCGCCGGGCGCCGAAGCCGCGATCGCCGCCGAGGCGATGCGGGAGATGGGGACGCTGTTGCCGAGCCGGCGCTTGACGTCTAGACGTCCGATCTCGCGGGCGTGCTCCTCTCCGCGGAAGATGACGCGCAGCCACTTCTTCACGAGCTCGGAATCGCCCCCTTCGAACCGAAGGCGCCGGTCGAAGCGGCCCGCCCGCGTGAGCCCCACGATGCGATCGAGCTTCGCCGGGTCGTTGGTACACATGAACAGCCAGGCGCCGGGCGCCTTCTGATCGCAGGCGCGCAGCAGTCCGGTGATCGACCATCCGACGCGCTTCAGCGTCTGCCCGTTGTCGTCCAGCGACCGGTCGATGTCGTCGATGAGCAGGACGCTGTTGGGCCGGACGCCCATCATCGCCTTCTGCAGGTCGTTGTCGGTGCAGACCGCCGGGAAGAGGTAGACCGGCCGGTTGTACTGCGCGGCGATGTAGTAGGCGCAGTGCGTCTTGCCGGTGCCGGGGACGCCCTCGATCAGGAACCCGATGGAGCGCCCCTGGGCCACCTGCCGGCGGCCCCGGACGTCTTCGGCCGCGCGCAGGAACATCTGGATCTGGTCGAACGCCGGGTGCGGCAGCACGAGGTCGGGATCGTAGTCGGCGACGCTCGCCATCCAGAACCGGTCCTTGGTATCCCAGTGCATCTTTTCGACGCGGCAGCCGAGCATGGAGTTGTAGCAGCGGTCGACGGCCGATTGGATGCGCTCCCACTGCAAGTCGGCGTCGTCGTTCGGCACGAAGAAGACGATGCTGTTCCAGTTGCCGCTCTTGTCGTCGCCGCCCACGCGGGCGAAGCGGGCCTTGGTGCCTTCGATCGGCAGGGCGTACTTGCCGGCGCACGGCAGGGTAAGGGTGCGCACTTCCGTCCCGACGAACTGCTCGCGCACGACCTTCGCCGGGGCCCCGGCGACGAGCTCGCGGCACTCGGACGAGAGCCACCAGAGCACTTTGATGAAGAAGTCGGGCTTGTCGCGCTCCGTGATGATGATGCGCCGGTAGAACCAGGCGTCCCAGCGATCCGTGATCGGTTCGTCGTCGATGAGCTTCTGCGTCCCGTAGGCGCACATGGTCGCCGCGACCACTTGGAACATGAATTTGCCTGCTGCTGCAGCCATGAGAAATGAAGAATGGAGGGCGAACGGGCCGCGTGCGGTCGCGCAGCGCGGCGATCCGGGAAATTTCTTCGATCGCTGGCCCGTATTTTGCATCCGCTCCGGATGGAACCCACGCGCCTGCCTTACGACGTACTGTGGGACGTCTTCAACGAAATGGATTACTTTGGCGGAGATGCTTGGAAAGATGCGTGCTCTCTCTGGCAAGAAGCTTGGAACGACAGCGATCCGTGCGCGGTCCGCCGACTCGATCCATCACCGCATTTCATATCGACCGTGTTCTGCGAAGCGTGCAAAGCTGGGGACCTTCGGGCGATCGCCTACCTCTATCGGGTGCATTCTGGAATTCTGCGATGGAGCTTGCGCACTTTCGTGGACGGAGAGGGGTGCCCGGCATCTGTCGGTCGCGTGGTTGCGCTTTGGGCTGCCTGTTCGGAGAATAACGTCCGCGTTGCGCGGTGGCTCACCGACGCTGGCGTTGTTAAACCTAAGGACACGTATGCCTGGAATCACGTGCTTCTTTCGAACGCCTGTTCCAACGGCCGTCTCGACGTTGCTCGTTACCTGTACGAAACATTCGACGTGAAGCGATCCGACATTGCCATGTGCGGCTTCGATGCGTTCCTCCACGCATGCGGTAACGGCTGCTTGGACGTCGTTCAGTGGTTGCACGCGACGTTCCGGTTGACCGATCAAGAAGCCCGCGTGGAGAATAACGCGCCGTTCCGATGGGCGTGTTCGAACGGGCACCTGAAAGTCGCCAAGTGGCTTTGGGCAACCTTCGACTTGGTAGGAAACCACGCAGACCCCCGTTTTCCTGCCTGTCGCGAGGCCCTCGACTACGGGAAGCCTCACATCGCAGAGTGGATCATGAAAGAAGTCGGCGCAACGTCTCCTCTGCAGATGTACTCGCAATGAAATTTTGGCGCGGTTTCCAAATCTTGTCGTTTTTCTTTTCTTGTAATTTACGCAATGGGACCCGCTCGCCTGCCTTACGACGTGCTGTGGGACATCTTCAACGAAGTAGATTACGGCGATGGCTTGCGCGGCGTTGAAACCCACGGAGGCGAATGGCGCATACTCGAAACGATGAGGGCCACTTGTTGTCTCTGGCGCGATGCCGCGGCCGACAGCGACTCGTACGCTGCCTACCGTATCGACGCTGTGGGGTATCGCGTTGCGGCGTTCCAGGGGGCGTGCCGGGCGGGGGATTTGCGCGCTGCGAAATACGTGTATCGCGTTTTTTCTCCTTCGCTGGAAGATATGCGGGCCGACGATCTGGCGGCCCTTTGGGGAGCTTGCGAAAACGGACACGCGCACGTGGTACGGTGGCTTGCCGGCGTTGGCATCACGGCCGACGACGTGCGCTCGTGGAACAACAAGTTGCTGGCCAATGTGTGTCGTCACTACGGGCATCTTCATGTCGCTCGGGCCCTTCACGAAACGTTCGAACTGACGAGAAAAGACGTCACCGACTGGGGCTGCGACTCCTTCCGCGGCGCTTGCTCGAAAGGGCGCCTGGAGATCGCGCAGTGGCTCCACGAGACCTTTCGGTTGAAGACCAAAGACGCGCGGCTGAGCAGGAACGCCGCGTTTCGCATGGCCTGCAAGCACGGCCATCTCGCCGTCGTCCGATGGCTACACGAGACCTTCGGCCTGACGTACGAGGATACCAAGCTCCACGAGGGTTGCGGATTGCAGTTGGCCTGCTCGAAAGGGCAGTTGGAGGTGGCGCAGTGGCTCCGCGAAACGTTCGACCCGCCTATCGAGAGCATGCGCGCGGCCTTCGTCTCGGCCTGCGAAAACGGCCATCTGCCCGGTGCGATGTGGCTTCGCGAAACCGCCGGCCTGACGTCCGAGGACGCGCGTACGCTCAACAATCGGGCGCTTCAGGGGGCTTGCAAAAACGGACACCTGAAAACGGTCAACTGGCTCTGCAGGACCTTCGACCTGTGGCCTGACTTCATACAGAACAATCCGGACTGGACTCACGAGGGACGATACACCATGTAGATCAGCAACAGTACTTGATACAGAATTTTCCCGTTTCCGAAACAAGAAGCACGTTGTACCAGAGCGCCCTAAACTCGGCGCGCGGGATCGCTGGGCCTTCGGTGCGCAGGCGCAGATCCAGGAACCGGAAGGCGGCGAACCTCGGATGCAGGCGGCCCGTGGCGGCGGCGAGATCCTTTTCGAACCCGGTGTACGAGAACAGGCCGCTCGACCACCGACCCGCCGGTTCCGTCACCGCGGCGGTTCCCCCGCGGAACTTCGCCACCGCCCCCGGCGCCACCTGCACGCACTCGACGCCGTGATCGACCTCGGCGTTCTCCAGGTCGTTCGGGTCGCCGGCGTAGCGCAGGGCCAGGAGGGCGTGAAAGGGCATGCAGGCCGGGCCGGGAACGTCGATCGCGAGCTCCGACCGGCCGACGACGAGGAACGTCCCGAAGCTGTCATCCTTCGGATCCGAGAGTTCTTCGACGATCTTCACGATCCCGAGACCCGGCAACCAGTCGAGCTCCGGGGATTCGAAAAGCCCTTCGAGGTCCGTCATCGCGCGTTGCGCTGCCCGCCGTTCATTTTTCTTCTGCCGTCCAAAACGCAGGGCAGCGCGCGAAGTCATGAACGACGAACTTTCGAGGTGCGTCTTTCTCGCGCTCTGTCGGCACGGAGAAGTGGAGCTGGCCAAGAGCGTTGCGCCGGAGGGAGACGCCGACCTCGGCGTCCGGGCGATCGCCGAGGTGGCGTTCGGCCCCGCCGGGCCGGTCGAGTTCCTGGCCTGGCTGCAAGAAAAGTACCGGCCCGAATGGAGTCGCGACTTCACGCCGGCCGGCGTGCGCATCCTCCGCAACCTGTATCAGGAGCACCACGACAGCGCGCTAAGGTGGTTCATCGCCCAATACGGCCTCGGGCCCGAGGAGGGCCGGGCGCTCCAGTCGATGTGGTTCTCGTTCGGAACGGACGGAGAACGCGAGCGACAGCGTCGCGTGTTGTCGTGGTTCGAGTAAAAATGCATTCGAAGGAAGCAGAGGAATGTTTTACGACGTTTTGATCGATGTGTTCGAAGAGATCGACTGGCGCGACGGGGTGGTGCTGAAGACGTGCAGCCGGGTCTGCTCGCTCTGGAAACTGGCCGCCGAGGACTGCAGAGCAGAATTCGTCCGCTTCGTCGATCCTCATCTCGATGACGGCTTCGTCGAAGCCTGCTATGAACCTCTTCCGTGTTTGAAGTGGTTTGTCGAGAGATGGCCAAGCGTGTCGGAAGTGTCCTGGCGCCGAGGCATGGTTGACGTTTGTCGATATGGAAGGACACGCAACGCCCAGTGGTTGAAGGGCGCGCTGCGGTTGAGCAGGGAGGACATTCGATTTTGGCACAATGCACCGCTGCGCGAAAGTTGCGAAAACGGCCACCTGGAGCTCGCGCAGTGGTTGAAACGCACGTTCGCCCTGACCCGCGAAGACGCCCTGGCCCAGGACTGCATCATCCTCGACGACGTGTGCTACTACGGGCACCTGGACGTCGCTATGTGGTTAGAAGAGGCATTCGACTTGAGAGCGGATGACGTGCTGGAACGGCAGGGGTTGGCTTTTCACCAGGCGGTGGAGGGCGGACACGTGGAGATGCTCGACTGGCTCGTCGACGAGTTCGGACTGGACGGGAGCGACGCCGTGAACAACGACCACTGCGCCGTGTGCACAGCGCGCCGCCTGGGTCACGAGCACGTCCTGGCATGGCTTGCCAGGAAGTTGAAAATCACTGGATGTCGTACCATCCCCAGGAACTGGCTCACGCTTCTGCATTGACCTCGCGGATCTTGCGGCCGAATTCTCGCACCGCGTCGTGGTCCCTGACGCACAGCTGATCTTGCAGATCAGCGGACATGGCGAGCTGGCCGAGGGCGGCGGTGCGGGCGTCCGGGCACTCGCGCGTGGGAACGGTGCCCGCAAGGCACCAGAGACCGGCGAGGTACTTTTCGTGGTCATCGTCCTTCGCCTGATCCCGGATCACATCCTCGAGAGTTACGTCGGCCAGCTCCTGCAGCGCCTCCCGCGCGAACGCGATCGCCTCTTTCGCCGACGCGTGATCCTGCACGCCCAGTTGCGCCGTCTCGTCCTGGGCGCGAACGCTTTCCGCCGTGTAGTCGGTGCAGGGGAGGCCCGCGATTCCCGTCTTCTGGCCCACGAACGCCGAAGCCTGGCACATGTACCGCCGCGCCAGGCGGTCGGCGGCGATGCTGTATCGTCGCCTGGCCGCGACGTCCGGGCACTTCCGCAGGATGGGAGCGTACAGGTTGTCCATCTGGTGCGCCAGCCTTCCGAGGTGGCCCTGCACGTAGGGGGACCGCACCGTGCACGGCACGTCGCTGCCGAGACGCCCAAATATGTTGACGCTCTTCAGGATCTTGGCCACGCCCGCGCGCTCGGCTTCCGTCTCGGCGCAGTCCGGGGCGGCAGTGATCTCTTCGATTTCCGTCGAGACATCGGGCTCTTCGGTTTCCACCGGTTCCGCCGGCGGAGCGGCGGGCGGGCGGTCCGCCGGCGTTTCTTTCACCGTCGGCGGAGGAAGTCCCGCCGGTGCGGGCGCTGCGGGAGGTCGCGCAGCGACGATGCGCTCGATCGTTTTCGCGGAATCCTTCAGCGCACCGCGGAGTTCCTCGTTCAGTTCTCGGAGTTCCTTGGCTTCCTTTTTGTACTTCTTGCTCTCTTTGCATTCCGCTGGCACCGTCGTTGGCTGCGGCGCCTGCGGCACCACCGTCGGTTGCGGCGCCTGCGGTACCACCGTCAGCTGCTGCACCGCCGTTGGCTGTGGCGCCAGAACGACGGACGGGCGAGCTCGCACGGCACGAAGCAGCTCGTCCAGGTGGTCGTCGCGCGGGTATCGGTATTCCTGTTCGTCGAACGTCTCGCAGTCCTCGAGACGCCGCAGCAGCTCCTCGACGAGCAGCCGAGCGTTCGTCTGGCTGCAGTTCCTCTGCAGGCCGCCGATGCATGGCGGGCGCCCGCGCAGACGCGCGGGCGCCAGGGACAGGAGGATTTCGCGAACGAACGGGTCTCGGCTCAGCTCCTCGGCCGTTATCATCGTTGCGCGCGAACGAACCGATAAAAATTTTATCGAGCCGGACACCGATTAACGCCGCGACACCGCAACGCAATGTCGGTCGACTGCTTCCGCGCGTCCAACGAGCACGCCCCGCTCTGGGACAGCTTCTACGTCGTGCCCTACATGGAAATGGACGGCGCCGGTCTCCTGGCGACGCAGCCGCCGGGCACGTACATGTTCGCCGCCACGTACCGCCAGCCGCAGGTCGGCTGGACGCCGCTCGAGGACTGGCAGCCGCCTTCGGTGCCCGCAGCGCGCCAGGAGCCCGTGCACTACAAGGAAACGTTCCTGAGCTCGGCGGCGCTCGTGCGCGTGGCGAACCCGTTCAACGCCGCGCGCATCGCCCTGCGCACCAAGGGCCTCATGGACGAAACCACGCCCGCGGGGCACTTCCTCGCGTTTTACGTGAGCAGGGAGGACGAGGACTTCGGCGTGTGGAGGCCGATCGCCGGCTGGGTCCGCGTTCGGGGCCCGGGCGAGAAGCTCGACGTCCAGCTCGGCATCCCGAAGCCCTGCAACCCTCCCGACGCCGGCATCGGCAACGTCATCGTCACGGGCCAGAACGCGCAGCCGAAGCCCAAGGTGTTCATCGTGTCGAACTCGGGCAGCAAGACGCAGGAGAGCGAACGGCGCGCCATGGCCGAGGAGACGCGCGTGCGCAAGAACCAGCGGAAAAAGAAAAAGCGATCCGCCAGCTCCGGTGCGACTTCCGGCGCTCTTGCGTGGGGGTTCGTCGCCGTCGCGGCCATGGCGCTCGTTTGGTCGCTCGCGACATCGCAATGAACATGGTTCTTTACTGCTCGAGCCTGTGCAGAAAACAAAATCGTCCTTCCTGCTTCTCATTCCGTCGCGTCGTCGATGGCGCGCCGCACGAACTCTTCGTGCGCTGCCAGTCCCTTGCGGCGCACGGCTTCCGTTTCCGTCGCGACTTCGCGGGCCAGTCGGGCGGCCACGTCGGGCGACAGCGGCTCGTTGTACTCGAAGACGAGCAGGCGTCGGGCCGCGCTTCCGAAGTTGTGGGGATCCACGTTGCCGGCGAACTGCCCGACCGGAAACTCCTTCGGGTCCGCGATGTAGCCGTCTTCCGCCTGCCGATCGACGAACATCGATTCGCCCAAGAGCGGTTGCAGGAGGGGCCACGGAAAGCGGTTCCTCGAGATCCCGTCGCAGAGCCACGCCCGCGTGCGCCCTTCGTGCAGCAGGCGGTCGAGGAAAAACGGGTCGCCCAGCGCTTCGTCCTGCGTCACCGCGGCCAGTTCCTCCCGACCGTGCAAAGGGGCGAGGATGCGTTCGAAGAGGAAGGTCTTGCCGGTGCTGCCGGGGCCGACGTGGTACGGCACGCGAACCCACCACCCGTCGGTGGCGTTCGGCAGGAGCCAGCGGCCCACGCAGAAGGCCCAGAAGCGGAACTCCTGGCGGTCGCGCTCCGCGTCGGTTTTCGCGCCGGCCAGGATCGTGCGGCTCAGGAACTCGTCCGTCGCCGGCGTTTCGGAGATGCGTTTCCAATCGTTCATGATGAAAGTGCGGCGGCCGGAATGCGCGAAGCGCCGCGCACCAAGTTTCTCGCGCAACCACAGAGCATGATAAATTTATCTTTGTTCCCGGGAATCAACAGAGACGATGGACGTCGGCATCGCGCTGCGGCTCCTGAGCGACCGCGAGTTCACGGGGGCCTATTACGTCGTGCTGACGTTTTCGCCGGGTACCGAGGCGACGCTCTCGCAGCACTACGGCATGCCGGCGCCGTGCGGCGCCGTGGTGCGGCAGGGGCAGGCAGGCGGCGTGTTTACGCCGGGACAGGAGGGCGACCGCTGCTTCCTCGTGAGCGGCCAGCACCCGTTCCTGCACATGGCCGTCCGCGAAACCGACAACCCGAACGCGAACAACATCGCGCTGTACGTGTATGAAGAAGACGACGAGCTCGGCGACCCGCCCAAGGCCGGCGTGCTCCTGGCGGCCGACGGCGTGCGCGTGCTCGGCGCCTTCGACCAGACGGCCAACCGCCAGTTCCCGCGGTGGGCCGAAGCCGAACTCCTGCCCGACGGCTCGCGGCTGCTCGGTCTGCAGGCGGACAGAGCGCCGGGGGCGCGCCCCGCAAAGCACCATCGGCACCACTCGTCCCACCACCGACGGCATCCGGAACGATACGAGGAAACGGCGCCCTCCGGAGGCGGAGGCGGGGGCGGGAACGGGAGTTCGGCGGAGGACGCGCGGTACCGTCGCTGGGCCGTGGACTTCATCATCGGCGTGGCGTCCAGCATCGCCGCCGCGCTGCTCGTCGTGCACCTCATGAGCAAGCGAAACTGACAGTAAACAAATTTTTCATTCTGCTACACTTCCGGAGGCAGGTCGTCGTCGCTGTCGTCCGAATCGTCGGTCGCCATGGCGTGGAACGTTTCGTGACAGCGGCGACAGAACTTGCCGGAGATCAGGGTGTGCGTGGGATGATGCGGCGGCGCCGCGAGGCCGATCCACAGCGGGATGCGAAAACTGCCGAACTCGCGCTCGTACGAAAACGTCACGCCGTTTTCGGCCGCCAGCCGCGCGCCGTCGGAAAACAGCTGGTCCCCGAGCTCGTCCTCGAACCGCCGCGGGCCCAGCGACTTCTGGCAGTGCATGCAGCGGGTCAGGCGCGTGCGCTCGTCGAACACGTACGGCTGCGTGTGCAGGATGCAGAAGCCGTGCGGGCAGTTCTCGGGCACGAAGGCGATGGGGTTGCCGCACGTCGGCTCGCTGCAGAGGTTGCGTTCGCGGATCTTCTCGATCGGGCGGCTGGCGTAGGACTCGGCGCGCAGGCGCTCCTCGACGAGCCGCTCGAACTTCGCGACCAGCTCGCGGTGCAGGGCCGCCGCCTTGCCGAACCGCTCGCCCTCGGCGACGAGCTCGCCGCGCTTGCTGTCCAGGTCGGCCCGGCATTTCGTCATGGCGGCTTGGTTGACGCGGATGCTCTGCAGTAGCTCGCGGGCCTCCTGCAGCTTCTCTTCGTCGGGCATCGCCAGCCCCCCCTGCATCTCCAGGCGGCACTGCGCCTCTTCCTGCATCTCGTGCTCCAGGAGCGACTTCATGACCTCGGCGTGGCAGTCGGTGCGCTGGCGCTTGGAGGGCGGCGGCTCCGGGGGCTCTTCGGTGGCCAAAAGTTCCGCCATCTCTCGTCGCGAAGGGACGGAAGAAAACGAAGCGATTCGGTTCCTGGTTCGTTCCGGTTTCGCGCTACAGCAGCGCGCACTCGCGCCGCCGGCGTTTATTCGTTTTTTTGCGGGACCACTCGGCGGACCGCTTTTTGCGGACCTCGCGAACGAGGCGGTACCAGGCCTCCTCGACGTTGACGCGGGTCTTGGCCGACGTCTCGTAGAAGGGACAGTCGAACGACCGCGCCAGGTCCGCCCCCTCCTGCGCGCTGACGGTCCGGTCGGACTCGAGGTCGGCTTTGTTCCCGGCGATCACCATCGGCACGCGGTCCTCGTCCTTGACGCGCGCGATCTGCTCCCGGAACGCCGCCACCTCCTCGAACGACGAGCGGCAGGTGATCGAGTAGACGCACAGGAAGCCTTCGCCCGTCCGCATGTACTGGTCGCGCATCGCCGAGTACTCCTCCTGCCCGGCCGTGTCCAGGATGTCCAGCAGACACGTCTCGCCGTCGATCGCCACCTGCTTGCGGTAGCTGTCCTCGATGGTCGGATCGTACTCACTGATCCACACGTTCTGGATCAGCTGCAGGGTCAGGGCGCTCTTGCCCACCGCCCCACCGCCGACGATCACGAGCTTGTAGTCGTTCATTTTGCTCGGCGTTTGCTCGATAAAAATCAACCGTTCCGTTCGTTTCGGCGAATTTCGTTCACTCCCAGAGGCGATTCGGCGAAAATACGGCCCGCCAGCGGGCCGGCAAAAATCGGTCCGAAGTGTTCCAACTGTTCCGTTCCAAGCCGATTTATTATTAAATATCCTGAGATCGCTGTTCGGAGGGTGAACGGATCCGTTCACCCTGCAGTTTCGACACTTCAGCGAAGGCAAGTTTTAGGCTCCTCATGGAACACCTCTTCACTTT
>Ga0180434_10002111_pt1 | contig 27272 bp, 17 predicted proteins | sample SS_ome_7_FD_132453 | JGI IMG/M metagenome (GOLD analysis project Ga0180434, IMG submission 132453) | Hypersaline lake sediment archaeal communities from the Salton Sea, California, USA - SS_1_D_2 metaG | ecosystem: Environmental > Aquatic > Non-marine Saline and Alkaline > Hypersaline >... | reverse complement strand
GGTTCAACAGGGTCCAGGTATTCCGGGCGGTGGGCAGAGACTGGATCATCTTTTCAGACAGGGTCTTTTGCACCGTGGTGCTCCGGGTGTCGATCACGTTGGCGGTACCGGTGATCTCGAGGGTCTCCTCCATCACGCCGGTTTCCATGGTGATTTCCAGGGTGATGTTCTGGCCGGAGGCCAGTTCGATCCCTTTCTGTTCGTAGGTTTTAAACCCTTCCAGGATCGCCGTGATCTTGTAGGTCCCCGGGAAGAGGTTGATAAACCGAAAGTTACCTTCAGTGGTGGTAACCGTGGTTTTTTTGGCGATTCTCTCGCCTTCCAGGCTCACGGCCACTCCCGGGATCGCGCTCCCGTCCTGCAGGACGACGGTGCCACGAATGGCCGCATCCTGGGCAAAGGCCAGAGGCGCGATCAGGGCGAAAGCCGCGATCAAAATCAGTAGTTTTTTCATCAAAAACCTCCTTTTGGTTTTCGTTTGTGCAGCGGGATGCAATTGTTCTGCCAACCTGGAAAGGCCTGTTTTCAGGGGCTTTGGGGACCGGTATCCAAATCTTCGAACCCGGCTCCAAAAAAATGGCGAAAAACCGGCCTGAAATTTGAAATCCCTGAATCACAGACCGGAGAGTGAAAGGAGTGCGAAAAAATAAAAGAGATCCAAAAAATTGAACAGAGAGTGAGGCAGACTCCAAAGGGCCATCCCCGTACCGGAACCGGTTCGATTCCGATAGGACAACGTCTTACAAAAGGATGAATCGGAATTCAATGAATAGGACTTTATTCCCATTTTTGGAAACCACACCAAAGTTCTATTTCCAAAGGTTCAATTGAAACGTATAAAAGTCAGCAGAGAAGAAAAATGAAAAAACGAATCACTGTGGAGGGTGTCATGAATAAAAAAAATCATTTGTTGACCGACAAGACCTACAAGGATGATATACTGGACGGATATTTCAGGGACAACCTGTACGGCGGAGACAAAACCGCTCTGAAGGATTTTATTCAGGAGATGGAGAGAAAAATCATCATGCGGGCCCTGCAGATCTGCAACGGCAACCAGAAAAACACCGCCCGCCTGCTGGATATCAAAACCACGACCCTCAACGTCAAGATCAAGAAGATGAATATCCACATCGAAAAGAAGGCCTATATCACCAACCTGATCCGGTTCGACGGAGAGGGAGACCGGATGCGGCCCACCGCCGGTTGATCCCCGGGATTGGCTCCGGTTTCTTCCCCCCCGGGCCGGCTTTGGTCCCTCTCCCGTCAGCGGACTGATCGGTTCCCCTCCCCTGTCCATTTTCCCCGACGCTGCGCTTTTCCGCTCCCAAAAGAATCCTGCCGGGGATTTTTGCCGGCCGGGAACCTGCCGAAAGGGCGGAACCACACCAAAGTACTATCCGGCGTCCGACCGGGTCCTTGAAGGTTGTAAATCCCCTTCAAAAACCGGAATCCGGTCACAGGTAGTACTTTTTTCCCAATCTGCAAAATGACACCAAAGTGCTAAAAAGGTTCCCCTTTGCCCTGCGTATTAAGGGGTGGTAGAGAGGAACCATGATGAAAAGATCGACCCATTGGCAACACGGTCCCCGGGGCTGTCGGCGCCACCGGTACCTGTTTATTATGGTTCTCTTTTTCATCCTGGGAACGGGAGAGGGATCTCATTTACTGTTCGGATCCCAGGAAATTTTCACCTACATATCCAACGACGATCTCAACCGGGTCATAAGCGTGGTCACCCGGGATCCCCGGATCCTGGAAAGTTTTGATCTGGAGGGAAACAGCCCCCTCCATCGAGCTGCGGACCGCGGGCGGTTCGATATCGTTGAATACCTTTTGTCCCGGGATGCCGATGTCAACCGGCCAAACAGCCGGGAACAATCCCCTCTGTTTACGGCCGTGGTCGGTCAGCAGCTCCAGATCTGTGAAGCGCTGATTCGACGGGGGGGGCGGTTGAATGCCCGGGATTTCTGGGGATGGACCCCCCTGCATTACGCGGCTTACATCGGGAACCCGCAGATCGTGAAACTTCTCCTCGACCGGGGAGCCGATCCCCTGGCACGAAATATCGAAGGGGGCTGGATGCCGCTCCACGCCGCAGTCTACCAGAAGAACCTGCCGGCGGTCCGGCTTTTGGCCCGATGCCCCGGTTCCCTGAATGCCGACGCCAAGGGGCAGGGGGGACCGCTGCATTGGGCGGTTCGGAGGGGATTTGGGGAAGGGGTCCGGCTGCTGCTGGAAGAGGGGGCGGATATTGAGCAGCTGGATGCCGCCGGCAACCCGGTGTTTCTGGCCGCCGTGGAACTGGGGGACCTGGAGATGGTGCAACTGCTGGCGGGTTCCAACGCCCGCACCGATCGGCCGAACGCGGTCAATCAACGTTCCGCCCTCCATATCGCCTCCATCAAAAATTATCCCCGCATCCTCGCCTTCCTTTTGGACCGGGGCCTCTCCTGGGACTCACGGGACCATGAGGGGAAAACCCCCATGGACTGGGCCCAGAAGCTGTCCCACCGGGGGATTGTCAAACTGCTGAAGGCTGCCGGGGCCCGAAAGTTACCCCGGGGACCCTTGCACCTCACCCATGTGGCCAACACGGGATTCATTCTGGGAACCTCCTCCTGTCGCAAGGTGATGATCGACTGTCCCCTGAATATCGATCCCTACTCCGATCCGCAACTGTACTGGAGGATGAAACGGATGATCGAGGGCAACAAGTTCTACCAGGATATCGACCTGGTGCTCATCACATCCCACCGGTCCGATCATTTTGATCCCCGGCTGACTGGGGATTTCCTTCGCCACAACCCCAATGCTTTTCTGATCGGCCCTTCGGCTTTACTCAATGACCTGGAGCTTTACGATCCGGATACCCGGGAACTGGACGGACGGATATTCACCCTGGCGCCGGGCCCCGGACAAACCATGGACATCACCACCCAGGGATTGAAGATCCAGACCCTGGGGATCGGGGATTTTTCCGGGTCGGGGGATCCCAACCACCGCACCCTGGGGTATCTGTTCGACCTGGACGGTTGGAAGGTGCTGCACCTGGGAGGGCTGGAGTCGGATGAAGCCCTGGCCGGTCTGCTGGACCGCCTGACACCTCCGCCGGCCGGCGTGGATATCCTTTTCATCCCCCAAGAAATTTTACGTAAGACCCAAAACCGCAGCCTGATCGACCGGGTGATTCATCCCCGGTACCTGGTACCCACCTGTCCGGATCCCCGGAATCTGGACCCTTCTCCCGGAACCCAAATTCCCGAAATGGACAGTACCCGGGTTTCCTTTCGGGAACTCTTTACCACCACCAGTCTCTTCCCCCAGGGGTGGTTTGAACCGAGCCTGCCCCCCCGGTTTGACTGGCGGGAACTGGGGATTATGACCCCGGTCAAAGATCAGAAGGATTTTCACGCCTGCGGGGCTTTTGCCGCCGTCGGGGTAATGGAAGCCCTGATCAAAAAGGCCACCGGCGAAACGGTCGATCTGTCGGAACAGGATATCATCAACGGATCCGGGGACTGGGAATCCTGCGGGATCTCCTCGATCCATGCCCTGAAATACCTGCGGGATTACGGGGTGGTGCTGGAAAGGGGGCTGCCCTACCGAAACCGTAAAACCCGGACCCGCCGCGGAGATTTACCCGATTACCAACTGACGGATTTTCACTATGCCTATGTGGACAAATGTTCCCTCGGTGACCGGGTTCGGGCCCTGAAAAATGCGGTCTTCCGGTTCGGACCGGTGGCCACCAACATGATGGGATACCAGGATTTTATGGAAGGTTATTCCGGCGGTATCTATGAGTACGACGGAAAATCCAAGAACCAGGGAAGCCATATCGTGGTGGTGGTGGGCTGGGTGGACGATCCCCGGCTGAGAAACGGCGGTTACTGGATCTGCAGAAATTCATGGGGAACTGATTGGGGCGAAGGGGGATATTTCCGTATTGCCTTTGGCGAGGCCCGGATCGATGATTTCTGGTTTGGTTACGGCATTTATCAACCCTGATCGGATGACATCTCCCGGTTAAACAGGGCCATCAGCTGGTGGCGGTTCTCGATATTCAACTTCTGGTAAATGTTGTAAAGGTGGTTTTTTACCGTATTCAGGGAGATGAAGAGAGTCTCCTCGATCTCCCGGTTGCTCTTGCCCCGCAGGATCAGTCGGATGATCTCCAGTTCCCGGTTGGAGATGTTCTTGCGCTGGCAGTACAGTTCCATCCGGGCGTCGGCTTTCATTTTCTGCATGATCTTTTTCATGCGCAGGCGATAGAAGTAATAAAGCAGCAGCCCCAGGAGAGCGATCACCAGAAGCTTGAAAAGGAAGGTTTCCCAGAAGGGGGGGATGATGGTGATGTCCAGGGCGGCCCCGGTTTCGTTCCAGTACCCGTCGTTGTTGGAGCCCTGTACCCGGAAAGTATAGCGGCCGGGATGCAGGTTGGTGTAGGTGACCCGCCGGTGTCGGTGATCGGTAAAAATCCATTCCGGATCAAATCCCACCAGCCGGTAGCGGTAGCGATTCTTCCAGCTGTGCAGGTAATTGAGGGCGGAAAATTCAAAGGCCACCGCGTTCTGGCGGTAACTGAGGGTGATGTGCCGGGTGTAGGGAATGGCCTGTTTGAGGACAGAGGGTGTTTTATCTGCCCCGGGCCGTTCGGGTTTTACCGGCCGGTTGAAGAGGTAAAAAGCCGTGATCACCACGGGAGGAATGTTCCGGTTCGGTCTTATTTCCCGGGGGTAAAAACCGATCAGCCCGTGGCTGCCGCCGAAATAGAGTTTCCCGTCGGGATCCTGGTGGTAGGAGTAGGGATGAAAGGCGCTGTTCAAAAATCCTTCCCGTTTTCCATAGCACCAGAATTGCCCGCTTTGGGGATTGAATCGGCACAGGCCGCGGTTGGTGCTGACCCAGAGGAATCCGTCCTGGGATTCCAGGATGCCGTACACCGTGTTACTGGCCAGGCCGTCTTCCTGACGGTAGACATGGAAGGTTTCCCGGTCGGAGTCGAGCCGGTTCAGTCCGCCCCCGTGGGTGCCGATCCAGAGATTTTGCCGGCTGTCCTCCATGATCACCCGGATCCCGCTGCTTCCGAGGCTGCGGGGATTGGCGGGATCATGAACATAGCGGGCCAGGTTTTTTCTCTCGGGCCCGGTTGAGAAAAGGCCGCTGCTGTTGGTACCGATCCAGAGGTTATGACGGAAATCCTCGTAGATTTCAAGCACCCGGTAGGAGAAGTCCTGCTGGCAGGGAGCGGGAGGAAGAAAGGTGTCGGTGCGGATATCGTACCGGGCCAGTCCCCGTACGGTCCCGATCCAGAGAATCCGGTGGGAATCCTCGTACAGGGCGTTGATCCAGCTGTCGGGCAGGGAACGGAGATCCTTTTCATCATGGTAGTACCGGGTAAATCCCCCGCCGGAGGAGGACCGGCGGTTGAGGCCGTGGGCGGTTCCCACCCAGAGCCGTTGCCGGGAATCTTCAATCAGGGCGTAGATGTTGTTATTGCTCAGGCTGGCCGGGTCGGTCTCCCGGTGCTGAAAATGGGTGAAGGCGTCGGTGCCCTGGCGGTAACGGTTCAGTCCCCCGCCGTAGGTCCCGATCCACAGGATCCCCTCGGAATCGCGGATAACCGGCATCACTCCCCCCTTGCTCAATCCCCGGGGATCGGTCTCCCGGTGCTGAATCAAATCAATCGAGGGGGCATTGAGGGACATCATGTTCACCCCCCCGCCGTGGGTGCCGATCCAGAGATTTTCCGCCGGATCGATGAACAGAGAATAAATACAATCGCTGGTCAGTCCCCGGGGGTTGCAGGGATTGTGGGTATAATGGACGAAGGTTTCGGACCGGGGATCGAAGCGGTCCAGCCCGTCTTCCGTTCCCACCCATATGAAGCCTTTGGGTCCGGTAAGGACAAAATTCACGATCGGGTGACTGATCGTCCGCGGATTTTTGGCCTGGTACATATACCGTTTGCACCGCCGGGTTTGGGGGTCGAACCGGTTCAGTCCGTTGCCGGCTCCGATCCAGAGGAATCCTTCCGGTCCCCGGGTCATGCCGTAGAGCAGGTCGTGACTGAGGGAGCCCGGATCATCCGGTGAATGGCGGTAATGGGTGTACTCCCCCGTTTCCACCTTCAGGAATTTCAATCCGTCGCCGTAGCCGGCGATCCACAAATTGCCGTCAGATGCCTCCAGGAAGTCGATCACGGCAAAATCAACGGTTTCACCGGCGGCGGATCCCGGGCAGGGATATGGAAAAAATTGCCGGCTTTCCCCATCGAAGCGGTTGACCCCCTTCTCGGTTCCCACCCAGAGCCGGTGCTGGGAATCTTCCAGGAGGGCGAAGACAAAATCACTGTTGATGCTGTCCGGATCCCGGTCCCGGTGGTTAAAATGGGTGAACAGTTCCGACCGGGGATCGAAGCGGTTCAACCCGCCGGCGGTTCCGATCCAGATAATGCCCCGGTGGTCTTCTCGCAGGCAGTATACCCGGTTATGGCTGATACTGCCGGGGTCATCGGGATCGTTCTGGTATTGGACGATCTGATAACCGTCCCACCGGTTCAGTCCGTTGGTGGTGCCCAGCCAGATGAATCCCTGCCGGTCCTGCAGGATGGCCGTGACCGAATCCTGGGTGAGTCCCTGTTCGGTGGTGATCTGCTGCACCGTCAGGGTGGACGGGGCCGGTCGCGACGCCGACCATTGAGCGGTTACCGTCAGCAGGAGGAACAGAATAAGCAGCCGGAATCTGATCGTCATCTCCTTATTTTCCTAACCAAAATAGCACAACAACCGATTTTGCGCAAATCTCCTTTCCGCGAAAAGGACGGTCCATCAACCATGGTGCCGGGGGCCGGGGATCACTTCCCGGTGGAACAGGGCCATCAGCTGGTGGCGGTTCTCGATTTTGAGTTTCTGATAGATATTGTAGAGATGGTTTTTTACGGTGTGGAGGGATATGAAGAGTTTTTCCTCGATCTCGCGGTTGCTTTTTCCCTTCAGGAGCAGCTGGATAATTTCCATCTCCCGTTCCGAGATTTTATTTTGTTCACAAAACATCCGGAGCCGCAGGTCCCAGCTCATCTGTTTTTGCAGGCGGGTGATCCGGATCCGGTAGAAGGCCAGAACCCCGGCCCCGATCGCCAGGATCAGAGCCAGCTTGAATACCGGGCTGCCCCAGAAAGGCGGGAGCACCTGAATCGGCAGCCGGGCCACCGGAGCGGATTGGGTCTCTCCGTGGCTGGTTTCGGTGGCCTCAAATACGTAACGACCGGGTTTCAGATGGGAGAAGGTAACCTTGTTTTCCGGTCCCAGGTCAACCCAGCGGTGATCCAGGCCCATTATCCGGTACCGGTATTGATTCAGGTCCGGATGCCGGTAGGAAAGATCGGAGAAGGATACCGTGAAGGCGTCGTCATGGCGGCATCGCAACTGATCCATGGCGGCGGAATATTGAAATTCTCCCACGGGATCTGAGAGCTTCCGGACATCGGTGATCGCAATCCGGCTGGCTGCGGCCCGGTCGCTGATCTCTCCGGGGAAAAAACCGGTGATCCCGTTGATATGGCCGAACAGCATCTCCCCGTCATCACAGGTCCAGCATCCTTTGGTGAAGAGTTTGGCCGACAGGCCGTGGGCCCGGTTAAAATTCCGACAGTGTCCGGATCCGGGATCCATCCGGCAAAGGCCGTTGCCGGTGGACACCCAGAGCATTCCGGAAGCGTCCTGCTGGATGCCCAGCACCGAATCGCCGGGCAATCCGTTGCCGGCAGTGAAACGGTCAAAGACCTTCCCCCCGGCGGGCAGCCGGTACAGTCCCCGATCCTGGGTCCCGATCCAGAGGGTCTGGTCCCGGTCCTCAAACAGGGCCCGGATGAAGGAGGGCCGGTGAGTGGAGCCCGGTACCGGGAACAGCTCCTGAAATTTCCCTTCCCGGCAGTTATAACGGACCAGGCCCCGCTGACTGCCAATCCACAGGTTTCCCCCGGTACCTTCGAGCAGGGCGTACACCACCCCTTCGGAGAGCAGCCCCGGTCGATCGGAGTTATGATAGAAGGTCTCAAACCGCCCGTGGCTGCGGCTGAAACGGTAAACGCCGTCCAGAGTGCCCAGCCAGAGGTGGTCGCCGTTCTCGGGAGCGATGCAGCAGATGGTGTTTTTCAGGCTGGCCCGGGATTCCCCGGTTGGAAATCGGTAATCAGTGAATTCCTGTCGATCCGGATCGTATCGGTTCAGCCCGCCTCCCCAGGTACCGATCCAGATCCCCCCGTCCGGATCTTCCCAAAGATAAGTGATATAATTGCTGGAAAGAGAGCGGGGGTCGGTCAGGTTTTGCTCAAAGCATTGGAGAAATCCCTTTTTCCGGTGGTACCGGATCAGTCCTTCCCCGTCGGTCCCCACCCACAGGTCTCCCCTCCGGTCTTCCAGAAGGCAGAGGCTCCGGACCTGGCGGTACTGCCGGTTGACTTTCTTGACCAGGTAGTTCACGAAGTGATGGGAGTTTGGGTTGTAGCGGATCAGGCTGCCGTTCAGCAATCCCACCCACAGGTCTCCCCCCGGACCCGGGTGAAGGGTTTCGATGTATTCCAGGGAGGGGGAACCGGGAGAGTGCCTTCCCAGGGGCAACTTCTCGAAAGTCTCGGTCTGCAGGTCAAAACGGTACAGTCCCCCGCCGTTGGTGCCCACCAGCAATTTTTCCCCGCGGATCCCGATGATGCTGGTGATGTCATTCAGGGTCAAAGATCGGGTGTTGCGGGGATCGACGTTATAGGTATGGAAAATACCGGTGGCGGGATCGAATTTTTTCAATCCCCGGCCATTGCTGCCGATCCAGAGTTCGCCGTCGAATCCCGGGTGGAGACAGTTGAGCACATTTGCGGGGATGGTGGTGATCTCTGAATCCCGGTCCGGCTGGTGGACGGTGAATTTCTCCGTCTGGGGATTGAACCGGACCAGGCCGTTGCCCCGGGTGGCGATCCACAGGATATCGAAGGGATCCCGGTGGATATCCGCGATGGTATTGAAATCTTCCGACTGGTCGGGAACCGGTGGCAGGGAGTACCCGTTGAGCTCTTCTGTATCAGGATCGAACCGGAACACCTGTCCGTCCGCAGTGCCGATCCAGAGAAGCCGCCCGCGGCCGCTGCAAAGGCAGGTCAGGCGGTTACCGGGAATATGGCCGCTTTCCCGGTTTCTGATACTCCAGCTGCGAAAGGTCCGGGTCCGGGGATCAAAGCGGTTCAGCCCTCCCCCGTAGGTGGCCAGCCAGAGCCCTCCCCGGTCGTCTTCCAGGATATCCAGTACGAAGTTGTTGCTCAGGGAATCCGGGGCACCCGGATGGTGATGATAGTTCTGAAAGGAATAACCATCGAACCGGCTCAGGCCGGTGCTGTTGCCGATCCAGAGAAAACCGTCCCGGGACTGGTAGATGCGGTAGACATAGGGGAACTCCCGGATCAGGTCAAGATTTTCCCTCTGAATATGTTCCTGAGCCGGCCAGGATATACCGGTGCTTAGGGTGAACAACAGCAGATAAAACATTCCCTTTACGGACATGAACTCTTTACAGAGCAGCACCTGATGTCTATACGAATAATTTAGTGATTTCGTTTCAATTATATGTGATTGTTTTCATTTTTTTGGCACCGGATCAAAAAACAGAAAATTGAAGGATCAAAATCTAATGGCAATCCCGGTGATTCTATACTATAATATACCAAACAAGGCTCTCGGGAGAATACCGTGAACAGATGGATGACCGCCCTGGCGCTTCTGCTTGTCACCGCAGTACTGTCGGCGGCAGTTCAGGAGGAAATGATCGTTGGGCTGCACCAGCTCAACCGGCCGGATTCGATTTCTGTGGGTAATGGATATATCTACATCATGGAGGGGATCACCACCTGTATATATGATCTGGAAAGCCTGGAGTTTGTCAAAACCTTCGGCCGGGAAGGCGCCGGACCCGGCGAAATAAAACGGAATCCCTTTGCCGGGGACCTGACGGCGGTTCCCCACCGGGGCAAGGTCTATATCAGCAGTATGGGCAAACTGCTGGTCTTTTCCAGAGAAGGAGATTTTCTGAAAGAATACAAGACAGATGTGCAGGCCAGTTATTCGCCCTTCGCGGACCGCTTTTTCCTCATCGATACCTACGGGGAAGGAAGAGAGATCCCGGTATTGACGATTTTCGTAACCAATCCGGATTTGGGTGATAAAAAACCGGTTCACATCACGGCGATTGAAACCGGTCTCAATTCCGGGTTTGACCTGCCCTGGACCACTTTTGATCCGGTCGCCTACCGGGATCGTCTGTATGTTGCCGATACCCAGCGGGGATTTTCCATACATATCTACGACAAATACGGCAAGGAGATCGATCGTATTTACAAGGAGAGGACTCCCCGAAAGGTCGGGCCGGAATACCGGGAGAACACCCTCCACTGGTTTAAAACCCATCCCGCCTGGAAGAACATATTCCCGAGGATCCAGGATCAGATTACTTTTAAAACCTATCATCCTCCCATCCATTCCCTGTTCGTGGACAGCGGGAAGATCTATGTTTTTACCGACCGCCGGAAGAATGGCCTCCGGGAGTGTCTGGTCATGAACCTCAAAGGAGAAGAGTTCGCCACCCGGTACCTCGCGGCTGAAGAGCTCTACGGTATGGATTTTATTCCCCTGCACCTGATTCACCAGGGGATTTTTTACCGGCTGGTGGAAAACATCGAACGGGAAATCTGGGAACTGTACCGGATCCCTCTTTAGGAATCCCATGATTCCATTTCTACCGGGCAGGGGATAGCCCCGGTATACCGGGGCCAATGTTCAAGTCCGCATGCAGATCACCGGTTGGGTGGGCCGTTGGGGTGGGACAGAATGTACTTCAGCTCGGTGCGGTTGTCAACCTCGAGTTTCTGATAAATATGGTAGATATGGTTTTTGACCGTATGGGGGGAGATAAAGAGCTGATTTTCGATCTCCCGGTTGGACAATCCTTTCAGCAGCAACCGGATAATTTCCTCTTCGCGGCTGGAGATGCCTTTTTCCAGGAGCAGGGATTTCATTTTCATCTGATGGTGGTACCTGGATTCGATTTTCTTCACTCTCCTGCGGTATCCGGCGAATCCGGCGCCCGCGATCAGCAGCACCAGCGGGATCCGGAACCACCAGGTGGACCAGAAGGGAGGAATGATCCGGATTCCCAGCCGGGCGGGTTTACGGGTGTCCCCGCCGTCCGCTCCCTTGACCTCAAAGACGTAGCTTCCGGGAGGCAGGTAGGGGAAGGTAACGGTGTTTTTCGATCCCAGGTCGGTCCAGCGGGGATTCAATCCCTCTACCCGGTACCGGTACCGGTTCTGGGCCGCCGGACGATAGGATAAATTGGAAAAGGAAATGGAAAGGGATTCGTTGTGGTGGAATGTCATGGTTGTTTCCGCCGGAAAGAAGATCGGACGGGTTTCGGGCTGTGACAGATTCTGGATATCCGTGATTACCGTGCCGCTGGCCGGGAGCTTTCCGGCAATATTTTCAGGAAAAAAACCGGAGAATCCTTTGGGATGGCCGAACAGCAGTTCCCCGTCGCGGCACCGCCAACAGGCTTTGGTAAACTGACGGGCGGTCAGTCCGGTGCCTTTGGGAAAAACCTGGCATCGTCCGGTCCGGGGATCCAGCTGGCAGATCCCGTTGTAGGTGGTGATCCAGAGTATTCCCGAATCGTCCTGCAGAATTCCCACCACCGTATTGTCGGGCAGTTCTTTTTTACGGGAAAAACGGGTGATGCGGCCGGTGGAGGGTTCCACCTGGAACAACCCGTTTCCCTGGGTACCGATCCACAGGTTCCGCCACCGGTCTTCGAATATGACCCGCACGTATGAAATCGGGCTGGATCCATCTCCCCCCCTGATCTCCTTGAAGGTATGCCGGTTGGGGTCATAGCAGACCAGGTCCCTTCCGGTCCCGATCCACAGCCTGGAGAGCGTGTCCCTTTTCAGGACGAGAACCACATTGTTGAGGGAGTACCCCGATTCGATGGAATTGCGGTAAAAGGGGGTCAGGTTTCCGGTGGTCGGATCAAAGCGGTACACCCCGTTGTGGGTGCCCAGCCAGATTTTCCCGTCGGGGGCCGGAGTGATGCTGTTGATCCGGCCCATGGGAACCTGATCGGCGGGAAAAGAAAACCGCCGAAAAGTCCCGGTTGCCGGATGAAAGCGGCACAGACTGCCTCCCCCGGTGCAGACCCAGAGATCCCCCGAGGCATCTTCGCAGAGGTTGCCCACCGAGTTGCTGGAAATGGACTGTGCATCTGCGGGATCATGGGAGTAGACGGCGACAGTTCCGCGGTCCCGGCGGTACCGGATCAGCCCGTGATCGGCGGTTCCCAGCCAGAGGTTTTCCCTTTGGTCCTCCAGAATGCACCACACCTTGATCCGGGTAAAGCCGGTATCTCCAATTTCGATCAGGTAGTTGGAAAAATGCTCATTCTTGGGATCGAATTTTACCAGTTCGCCCCCCCAGAGGGTGCCGATCCAGAATTTCCCCCTGGAGTCACGGTATATTCTGGAAAGGTAGTTCAGGTTGATAGATTGGAAGTAATGTTCCCCGATGGGCACGGGATCAAAAGTTTCCGTTTTCTGGTCGAACCAGTACAATCCCCGCTCCCAGGTGCCGATCAGCAGTCCCCGCCGGGGATCTTCGGACAGGCTCATGATCTGTTGGGCCGATGATTTGACTGCGGGGCGGCCGGGAGGATAGGAGGTGAAGGTTTCGGAGACGGGATCAAAACGCTTCAGGCCCCGGAAGCGGGTACCCAGCCACAGCCGGCCGGCCCGGTCCCGGTGGAGGCAGGTAATCAGGTTGCCGGGATATTCTGCTCCATCCCGGTCGGGATCCGGCTTGTAGACTGCAAAGCTTTCGGTGCGGGGATCGAAACGCTGCAGGCCGCCCCCCTGGGTGGCCAGCCACAGACAGCCCTGTTGATCCCCCAGGATCTGGTTGATGTTCTGGTCGTTGTAAAATTTACGTTGTAATGAGGAAAGGTGCGTGCCCAGCGGATAACGGGCAAAGGTTTCTTTCTCGATGTCGAATCGAAGCAATCCCGCGCGGAACCAACCGATCCATGCCCCATCCTCATCCAGGTGGAGACAAGTCGGGCTGCCGGGTTTCGGGTCTGCGGGATTTTCCGGCCGGTATTCCCAGTGGGAAAAATCCCCGGTCTGGGGATCATAACAGCCGATGCCGATGCCGGTGGCCAGCCACAGATTTCCTTCAGAATCCTGCTGAATGTCTGAAATCCGGTTTCGTATCCCCTTCGTCTGATCCTCCGGGAAGGGCTGGAAGAACTTGAAGGAGTACCCGTCGTAACGGCCCAGGCCCCGGTCTCCCCCGATCCATAAAAATCCCGCGCGATCCTGAAATATTGTAAGGATGGAATCAAAATGACCGATATTCTCAAAGGCGAAGGTCCGAATATGGTCCCGTCCGGCGTTTGGGACGGGGGTCAGAAAAACCACCATGATCAGGAAAACTCCGCTCCACACTCTGGCTTTCATGTCTCCTGCAGCCTCTCCTCGGTTTTCATCATACCACAGAAAGACAGAATTTTGTATCGGGCGCGGCGGATGAAATGGAAACGGATCCCCGTGAAGGCCGGGGAAAAAGAGAAAAAGGCCCCGGGGATTAAAAAAAGGGGCCGAATCTGGTAAACTGAAAGAAAATTCAGCGAAGGAGCGATTGGGTGATCAGAAGGGCCATCAGGATTCTGTTTCCCTTTTTTCTGTTCATGGTCCTGACCGTGGAGAGTCCCGCCTCGGTGCGCAAGGTGAATTTCCGGGTGCTTTCCATGCGGGACGGCCTGAGCAACGATTCGGTACGGGCCCTCTACCAGGATCACCGGGGATTTATCTGGATCGGGACTCTGTACGGTCTGAACCGGTACGACGGCTATCGTTTCAGTTACTATTTCCAGGATCCCTACCAGGAGAGTCTCGAGGGAAACAATATTTTTGCCCTGACCTCCGATTCCCGGCACCGGCTCTGGATCGGCACCTGGGGCAACGGATTGAACTGTTTCAATCCCACCGGGGAATCCTTCCGTTCCTTCAAGAGCCGGACCCTGGAATTGAACACCCTCTCGGATAACCGGGTGGTCTGTCTGCTGCCGGACAGCCGGGGAAATCTCTGGGTGGGAACTGACAACGGCCTGAATTGTTTCGATATCGGGCAGGGCAGTGTCCGGCGTTTTTTCCCCAACATCCGGGATCCGGGCAGCATCAGTTACCAGAAGATCAACGCCCTGGCCGAGGATCCCGAAGGGGGAATCTGGGTGGGCACCTGGAATGGTCTGAACCGTTTTGACCGTAAAACCGGACGGTTCCGGGTGTTTTTGCATGATCCCGCCGATCCTGATTCCATCAGCGACAACTGTATCAACTGCCTGGTCACCGACCGGGAGGGGATGGTCTGGGCCGGAACCCGCCGGGGTCTGAACCGCATCGATTACCAGAGAAACCGGGTGACCCGTTTCCGCCATGATCCGGGCAATCCCGACACGATCAGCCATGACTTTGTCACCGCCCTGGCCCAGGACCGACAGGGCCGGATCTGGGCGGGGACCCGGGGACTGGGGATCAACCGTTTTGATTCCCGCCGATCGATTTTTATCCGCTATCTCGACCCCAGTCTCAACCCGGCCCATCGTCCGCCGGTCTGGGCGATCATGGAGGACAACGCGGGCAACCTGTGGTTCGGAACCCGGGGGATGGGGGTATTTCAGCTGATCGAAGGGGGGTTGCGGACCGAGCACTACACCCTTCAGCGGCTGGACTCTTCCCTGGGGGACGTGGGGAGGGTGTATACCTTTTTTGAGGATCGGCAGGGAGGGATCTGGATCGGGGCGGAAAAGAACACCCTGATCCGGTGGGAACCCGCCTCGGGCCGGGTCACCCGCACCGGGCTGGATCTGTCCGGCCGCGGCATAGACCATCTGACCCTGATTTTCCAGGGTCATGCCGGGGAACTCTGGCTGGGAACCTGGGGAGGCGGATTGATCCGGCACTCTCCTGAAACCGGGGAAATGGGGGTTTTTACCCACCAGGCCTACGATGCCCATACCATCGGCAGTGATGTGATCCTGGCCCTGTGCGAGGACCGGCGCGGGCAGATATGGGTGGGGACCAATGGGGGCGGACTCAGCCGTTATGACCGGAAGACCGGGCGGTTCAAAACCTTCTTCGCCAATCCCGGCAGCCCCCAGAGCCTGGGGGGGGATACCGTCACTTCGCTGCTGGAAGACCGGCGCGGAAACATCTGGATCGGCACCTGGGGAAAGGGACTGGACCGATTTGATCACCATGAAGAAAGTTTTGAACATTTCCGTCACGACAAACACGACACCACCACCATCAGCAGCAACGAGATCACCTGTCTTTTTCAGGACAGCCGGGACCGTCTCTGGGTGGGAACCAACGGCGGGGGGTTGAACCGCTATATGCCGCAGGCAAGGTCTTTTCGGCATTACTATTTCCGGGACCGGCCCCTCTACAACACCGTCTATGCCATCGAGGAGGACAACCGCGGATACCTCTGGTTCAGTTCTGATGTGGGAGTCTGCCGCCTGACCCCTGCCCAGGAAACCTTCAAATATTTCAACTATAAAAACGGACTGAACAGCAGCCCCTACCATCGGGGCAGTATGTACAAGACCCGTTCCGGCGATTTCCTGGTGGGAGGAGTGAACGGGTTTGATTACCTGGTTCCCGATGAGATCGGGGAGAGTTCGATGGTGCCGCCCCTGGTGGTGACCGGTTTTCAGCTCATCGGTCCCCGGCAGTCCCTGGTGAAAGAATTTTACACCGAAAAAGAGATCACCATGGACTACAAGGATTCTCTCTATCTCCAGTTCGCGGTGGTGGATTATTCCAATCCGGTCAACAACCGCTATGCCTACCGGCTGGAGGGTCTGCATGCCGATTGGATCGACCTGGGCAACAAGAACAGCATCAGCCTGACCCATCCCCCTCCCGGGCGCTACCTTCTCCGGATCAGGGGATGCAACAGCGACGGGGTCTGGAATTCCGAGGGCCTCTCCTTTGTTACCCGGGTCACGCCGCCTTTCTGGAAGACCTGGTGGTTCGTGACGGCCCTGGCCACCCTGGCGCTGGGACTGTTGTTCATCCTCTTTACCCGCAAGGTCAAAAGCATTGAACTTGCCATGCGCAAGCAGCAGAAGGTGGATGCCTTTCTGCGCGGCCAGGATATCTCCGCCCGGGAGATTGAGATCATCAACCTGCTCCTCAAGGGCAGGAACCGCCGGGAAATCGGGGATCTGCTGTTCATCTCCAATCATACCGTCAAGAATCACGTCTACCATATCTACCAGAAACTGGGGGTCAAAAACACCGGCGAGCTCAAATACCTGATCCGGGCCAAGGAAAAGCTGGACTGACCGCCCCGAAGGATCCCTCGGATCCATCGCTGAGACTTTGTCTTAATATCGAAAATGGGACCGGTTCCTATTAAACCGGGCCCTTCATGAGCGTATAAAGGGTGTGAAAGGAGGCAGAGCATGAAGAACTTTGAGGATTCTCTCTCCCGGAAAGAAAATGGATTTTTTGGGATCCCCCAGGTGGTGGAAGCCTACCTGAAGGGGAATCTCCCGGAGAATTCTGTCGCCCTCAACGATTTTATGCGGGAAATGGAACGGGAAATCATCGACAAGGCCCTGAAAATATGCAACGGCAACCGGAAAAATACCGCTCTGCTTCTGGGTTTGAAGTACTCCACCCTCACTGAGAAAATCAAGTCCATGAACATCAAGGTAAAAAAAAAGATCTTCTTTGACCACCTCTATCTGGAAAACTGACGGATTCCCGGCCGGTGGTTGACATTTTACCGGAACCTCACTTACAATACCGGTATCGAGACACAATCCAGTTTGCGGGGTGGCGGTATGAATTACGACAAGCAGGAGAAGAAAAATCTCATTGCCCAGTGGGCCTTTGATACCAAGACCATTCTGGGTCGGTTTCATCTGTGGCTGAAAGATATCGAGGTGGAGTGGATCCGGGGAAAGGCCAGCCGGGAGTTTACCAACGAGATTTCTTTCCTGAACGGGAGGCTGGAACGGCTCTTTGCGGTTACCGGAGCCGTTACCGCCCTGGGGACCCGGTTGTTCGGCGGATACGGGGAAGGCCGGGGCCTGGACAAGGGAGGATTCAACCAGGTCAAGAAGAACGCCGATGCCGTTTCGGCCTATGCCATGAGCGAGAGCCTCTGGTTTCTGTCCCGCCAGCTGCCGGAGAATCATGCCATCATGGTATGTGTCGGGGAAGGCCTGATGCCCAAGGCGGGGGAAACCCCGGAGATGGGATCCAATCCCCTGTTGGGATTCGGGCGGGTCTACGCCCGGCCGGAGATCGCGCGCTGGATCGATGACAAGGTCAACCGGCTCCTGAACCAGAAGGACTACCGCTGGGCGGACTTTTACCGGGACCTCAAGGACCAGGGGATCACCCTGTGGGGAGCCGCCATCGATACCCTGGAGAACACCTCCCGTTTTGCCAAAGGGGAAGCAACCGGACCGATGTGTGTGCTCCATGTCTTTGATCAACCGCTGGTGATATCCAAGCCCTACGAGGGATACATCGGAAACATCGTGATTCCCGCCGAGGTGGCCCGGGCTGCCGCCCGGGAATCGGTGCTGATCAACTTTAACACCCCCCGGGCCCTGATTCTGAAATCCATCCGGCAGGCCTACCCGGGGGTTGAAAAATCCCACATTCATGTCTGGACTTTGCGGGGGAAAAGCCGGGAGAAAAGGCTGAGCAGCCTCTGGACCACCTGGGAAAACCTCGGGGTGCACCTGGTGGAGGATGACTGGGAAACCCCCTTCCGGATCAACGCCTTCACCGAATCGGGCACCTACGCCCCCACCTTCTGTGTCCGGGCCTGGACGGACGATCGGAATCGCCCCCATGTTTTCATCATCGACGGATACGCGGCTTCGGCCGAGGCCCTGCAGGCAGCCAGCCTGGCCCGGGTGCTGGATGTCCGGGCCTTCCTGTCGGTCTTTACCTCGACCTTCAAATTGTCCTATATCCAGGAGATGGAGATCATGCGCCTGGATCCGGAATCCGAAAATTTCCCCGCCCGGCTCCGGCAGATTATCGGCGAAACGCTGGAGGAGGAGAAGGTCGAGGAATATCGCCGGATGATCGACGAAGCCCGAAGCGCCGGTGTCCCCCTGGAGAAAAGTTCCATCGATATCGAGGATTTTCTGCCGGAAAAAAGCTGGAATATCCTGGCGATCTGCGGGTTCATGAACGATGATCCCTATTCGGGGATCCGGGGAGTGGAAAAACTCGACGATCATTCCTACCGGGTATCGGTGCGTCTTTCCTCGGCCAAGGGAGAAAAAAAGATCACCTTTGTGCTGAAACTGATGGAGACCCTGGACCAGAGCCGTCTGGTGTTCAGCCCCCTGCTGAGCCGGTTCATGGCCGGAGAGGATTATAGCCAGCGGCCGGTGAAGATCTCCGATTCCGGCCGGATTCGCAACGAGTTGCAGACCATCTGTTCCACGGCCCTCGAGTTCCACCGGGATGAACGGATCACCATCGATTTTTCCCGTCTGGCTCCGGAGGTGATCGATCCGGAAAATCAGGAGAAATTAAAAAAAATTCTGCAGTGGTACAAGGAGCATCACCCTCTCTGGTTCTCCTGGCTGACGATTCAAAATTCTTAGCTTTCGCCGGCGGTCCCGGTCGGTGATTTTCCCCGGCGGTGCCGGACCGGCAATCCCCCCAGAAGGGCCAAAACAAAAGCGGTGGCCAGCGACAGGCCGGTTCCGGCCAGAAAAGCGGTCAGGTTGTCGTTGAATGTCACTCCCACCTGGGTGTACTGGTTGACAAACCGGGTGAAGTTCAGTTTCAGGACCAGGAGTTGGGCGGCCTGGGTGATGATGAGGTAGAGGAGGGAGAAGAAAAGGGCCGCGGCCAGGGGATTCTTGGGACCGGTTCGGCGGGTGATCACCCCGCCTCCCAGCAGGCCCAGAACCAGCACGACCATCAGGCTGATGGACAGCGCATCCCGGTTGAAAAATTTGATCCAGTGGGTGGGCAGGTGGAGCAGGGGCAGACGGGAGAGGATGTTGGAGAGAACCATCAACAGGTTGCGGCCGGTCACCTGGGGGAGCTTCATGAGGGCGATCAGAAAGGGATAGCCGATATTGACCAGCAGGGCGAAAAGCAGGCCCAGGGTCAATCCTCTGGACCATCCCGCCGGAGAAGGGTGAGCGGCGGGGAGTGGGGATCCGGATGCCGGTGTCCGGCGCTCCGGGGCCGGGATTTCCGGCTCCCGCAGGCGGGTGGCCGGAACCTCTTCCCTGGGAACAGCGGTTCGCGCCACCTCCAGGGGATTGATGAAGGTGAATTCCCGGGATTCGATTCCGATGGTATCTCCGGAACGCAGGGGGTGTTCGGTGACGGCCCGGCCGTTCAGGCGGGTGCCGTTGGTGGAGTCCAGGTCCCGGATCCACCAACCGTTGTCACGCTGGAAAATCCGGGCATGTTGGGCGGATACGGTCTCTTCGGTAAGGATGACCTGGCAGGTCGGCGAACGCCCGATTACCAGATCGGGGCCGCTGAAGGAAAAGCTCTTTTCCGGCCGGTCCCCGGAGGAAGACCGGAGCTGGATCTCCCCGGAATTGATGAACTGGAGGTCCATGGATTCCACCGAGATCCGGTCCCCCGTGTGGATGGGAGACTGGACAATCGCCTGGCCGTTCAGGCGGGTGCCGTTGGTTGACTGCAGGTCAGCTGCCATCCACTGCCGGTCTTTTTTGAACAGGCGGGCATGGCGGGACGAAACGGTGTCTTCCTTCAGCACCAGGTCGCAGCCGGCAGATCGGCCAATTACGAATTCCTCCCCGGTCAGGGGAAATTTCTCTCCCTCCAGGGGAGGAGAGATCGCCTGCAACCAGGCGGCGGGTGGATCGGGTTTTGTCATGTGCACCTCGCGATCAGTCAAATCCATATTACCCAAGGAGAACAAAAAACACAAGAAGGGAGTGGAAAAATCCGCTTAGAAAAACTCGGCCAAAATCCTTTTCAGGTGATAGACCTTTTTGGAGTTGCTGGGTCCCCGGTTCTCCCGGGAGCTGGTAATCCTGTCCTGTATTTCCTCCCGGATCCGGTCCCGGGCCCGCTGTCGGGCTCCACCGGTGAGAAAACGGGAACAGAAAAGCAGGCGGTTGCGCTGGTAGTAATAACTGGAATAAACAGGTTTTTTGTGGCAGGTGGCGCCCACGGAATGCATGACCACGGAATCGGCCGCCCGGGCCAGGGGGATTTTCTGGCGATGGGCCCGGAAACAAAGATCCACATCTTCCCAGTAGGTAAAATAGGTTTCATCGGCTCCCGAGAGGGCGGTAAAGGTGTCCCGGGTGATCAGCAGGGCGGTACCGGGAATATAATCCCGGGCGGGATCCAGCCGTTTCGGGAGCGGTGTTACCTGGTAATGGCAGAGCCGCAGGGCCTCGAAATCAAAGTAACCCCCGAGGGAATGGATCGCCTGGGGGCGGGACCGGTAGTGGACGGCCGGCGCCACCATGCCGGCGCCGGTTCTGACCGCCTGTTCGACGCAGGAGGGCAGGGTGGTGGCGGTGATGGTGGTATCGTTGGTGAGAAAGAAAACCGCCCGGTATCCCTGCCGGAACATCTCCTGCAGGGCCCGATTGAACCCGCCGGAAAAACCCCGGTTGAACGTCTCACCGCAGTGTTGAACGGCGGGGAAAGCGGTTTGGATCTCTTCCCGGTTGGGGGGCGAGGAACCGTTGTGGTAGCAGAGAACATCCCCCGCTTTCCATCCGGCGGCCAGAACGGATTGCAGACATCGCCGGGCGAGTCTCACCTTGTTGTAGGTGAGGACGGCCACTCCGGTCCGGGCCAGGGAAATGTCGGTCGGATCTGTCATGCGGGCGGGGTTTTGATCCCGAAAGTATTGTACCAGAACCGGCGGAAAAAACCACCCGCTTCCCCGTCCCGGTAAAAAAGAAGCAAAAATCTCCGATTATTGACAATTCATGGATTCTTCTATAAAATCTTAACCAAATGGAAGGCATAAAGAAATTCATAACCAACTTCAAGAAGGGTGAAGAAATATATACCAACGAGGAATCCCAGACCGACCTTTATATCATTCACAAGGGCAGGGTTCAGCTGAAAACCGAGGAGGGAATGATCCTCACCACCCTGTCAAAGGGAGATTTTTTCGGGGAGGAATCCCTGAGTAACAACCAGATCGCCGCCTGCACCGCCGAGACCATCGAGGACTGTGAACTGATCAAGATTGCCTACGACGTTCTCAAGGATATGATGGAGAAGAACAAGGAAATCGCCCTGAAGATTTTAAAGAACCTGTCCCAGAAGCACCTCAAGGTGATGGCCAATCTTTTAAAACTGCTGGATCAGAAAAAGGAGCCGGTGAGCAGTGCCCCCCGGGAAGCGGAGCGCAAGGACAAGACCTCCGAGAAACTGAGCCCGGACATCAAGGCCTATCTGATTATCCAGCGGTCCAACCGGATCGTGCAGTTGACCAAGCGGGAAACCTTTCTGGGCCGACGGGATTACACCACCGGCTATATCCCGGATATCGACCTGACCAAGGAAGACGAGGAAAAATACATATCCCGCAAGCATGCCAAGATCAGTTTTTTCAACGACAAGTTCTATATATCGGAGGAGGCCGGGGCGGTAAACGGCACCTATCTGAAGGGCAACAAGTTGAAAACCGGGGTCAAATACGAACTCTCCAACGAGGACGAACTGACCCTCTGTCACCTCAACATGATTTTCAAATACTGACCGGCATCAGCCGCCGTTCTTCCGGCGGGACTGCAGAATACTCCGGGCCACCAGCACGTCAAAGGGGGTGGTGATCTTGATGTTCTCCTCCGCTCCTTCCACCAGTCCCACCGGACCCAGGCCGAAGGCGGTGATCAGGGAACAGTCATCGGTGAAATGGCCCTGCCGGCTCTTGATCGCCAGCTGGTGGGCCTCCCGGATCACCGGGGTCAAAAACCCCTGGGGAGTCTGCACGGACTTGACCGCGTCCCGCCTCAGAATCCGTTCGAGGGTATTGTTGCGGTTGATCATCACCATGGTGTCTTTGGTTTTCAGCCCCACGTTGACCGCCGGGTACCGGTCCAGTTTCTTCAGTACCCCCGTCACGATACCGGGGGGAGTGAAGGGACGGGCCACGTCATGGATCAGCACCTTGCCGAAATCCTTTTCCACCGCCGCCACGCCGATGGCGGAGGATTGCTGCCGGGTGGGGCCGCCCTTGAGAATTTTGCTGATCTTCCGGTAGTGGTTCTCCTCGAGAACCCGGCTCAGATTCCCGGTCTGCTCCGGGTGAATCACGATGTAGACGGCATCGATCTTTTCATGTTGCTCGAAGATCTCGATGGTGGTTTCGATGATGGTTTTGGAGCCCAGCCGGAAAAAGGGTTTGGGCATTCGCGCGCCCAGTCGCTCTCCGGTGCCCCCGGCCAGGATGATCGCCACGTTTTTCATGGGTAACAGCGGATCGGGGGATACCCGGTCCCCTGGGAATTGATCATAAAACAGGGCGGGGCAAAAAACAAGGGATTGGGGTTTGATTTTTATTTTTTTACTTGTTATAAAGGGGATTTTCAGGGATCGGCCATGGTAAGCAAAATTCTGTCCATCGTCATGCACGGCCTGCAGGTGGTTCGCACCGAGGTGGAAGTGGGATTCAGCCGGGGGATTCCCGGCATCACCATCGTGGGTCTGCCCACCAACAGCGTCAAGGAGAGCCGGGAGCGGATCCGGTTTGCCATCAAAAATTCCGGCTACAAATTCCCCGGCAGCACCAAGATCGTGGTCAACCTGTCCCCGGCGGATATCCGCAAGGAGGGAGCCGCCCTGGACCTGCCCATCGCGGTGGGTATTTTAAAGAATTTTTATCGACTGGAGAGTACCCTGTTTTCCCGGTTCCTGTTTTACGGTGAATTGAACCTGAACGGCGACCTGAACCCGGTTTGCGGGGTGCTCAACCTGGCCATCTATGCCCGGCAGCAGGGATACGAGGGGGTGGTGGTTCCCCGGTCCAATGCCCGGGAGGCCTCCTTTGTCCGGGGCATCCGGGTGCTGGGTCTGCGCAACCTGGCGGAGGTGGGCAAAATCCTGGCTTCTCCCGGCGCCTGGAAGGACCGCCTGTTTGCCGCCGGGCAGGACCGGCCCCAGTCTCCTCCCAAAATGATCGATTTTCGGGAGATACGGGGACAGTACCTCCTGAAGAGGGTGATGGAAATCGCCGCCGCCGGGTTTCACAACGTTCTGATGATGGGACCGCCGGGGTCGGGGAAATCCATGATCGCCAAGGCTCTTCCCTTCATCCTGCCGGACATGGAGGACGAGGAGATCCTGCAGACCTCCCTGATTTACAGTGCCGCCGGTCTGCTCAACGACAAGACCGGCCTGATAACCCGCCGACCCTTTCGATCGCCTCACCATACGATATCCGACGCGGGTATGAGCGGCGGCGGGCGGATCCCGGCTCCCGGCGAGATTTCCCTGGCCCACAACGGGGTGCTCTTCCTGGATGAATTCCCCCACTTCAAAAAATCCGCCATCGAGGTCTTGCGCCAACCCATGGAAGACCACCAGATCACCATTTCCCGGTCCCTGAGTTCTTATACCTATCCCGCCCGTTTCATGCTGGTGGCGGCCATGAATTCCTGGGAGGACACCCTGGCCCTGCACCCTTCGGATTATCCCGGAACCAGCGCCGCTCAGAAAAGACGCTACTATGGGCGGATTTCCAGACCGGTCATGGATCGGATTGACCTGCAGATCCAGGTACGCAAGGTCAAAATCGAGGAGATCACCGCCCCCGGCGGCGGCGAGTCTTCCGCCCGTATCAAGCAGCGGGTGGTCGGGGCCCGAAAGATTCAGCTCCGGCGGTTCCGCGATATGAAAAAGAGGGGGATCTTTGCCAACGGGCAGATGACCAACCGGGAGATCAAGAAGTCCTGTATCCTGGATGCGGACGGACAGTCCCTTTTGGAAAACTCCATGGAGAAACTCGATCTCAGTGCCCGGGCGTACTTCAAATTACTCAAGATCGGACGGACCGTGGCCGACCTGGAAGGAGCGGAACGGATCGATTCCCGTCATATCCATGAAGCCCTGCAGTACCGGAGTCTGCAGTTTCCTCTTTGAGGATGCGGGGCGGCCGGGAACGGACATGAAACGGTATCTGCTCAAGAGGATCGGGTTGCTGCTCTTTTTGCTCTGGGCGGTGTCCACCCTGGTTTTTTTCCTGATTCACCTGATTCCCGGAGACCCGGTGGAGAGTATCATCGGGGAGGGAGCCCGGATTGAAGACGTCCGGCGTTTGCGGCACGAACTCGGGCTGGACCGGCCGCTGCTGGAACAGTACTGGGAATACAACCGGGAGTTGCTGACCCTGGGACTGGGGGAGTCCATCTACAACAACCGCAGGGTCTCGGAGAATATACTGGAATACCTCCCCAACACCCTGCTCCTGGCCTTTTTTGCCGCCGCCGTTTCCATCGGCATCTCCCTGCCCCTGGGAAGCTGGGCGGCCTTCCGGGAAGGATCCTGGATTGATTCCCTGGCCACCTTCTTCTCTTCCGCCGGCCTGGCGGTGCCCAATTTTTTCCTCGGTCCCCTGCTGATCATCCTGTTTTCCATCCGGCTGAAATGGCTGCCGGTCTCCGGTTCGGAAAGTTTCGCCCACGTCATCCTGCCCGCGGTCACCTTGGGCACCGCCATGTGCGCCGCCCTGACCCGGATCGTTCGCACATCGGTGGGCATGGAGATGAACAAGCCATATGTCCTCTTCGCCCGTGCCCGGGGGCTGGGAGAGTTTCGCATCTTTTGCCGCCATGTTTTGAAGAACGCCCTGATTCCCATCGTGACCACCATCGGATTGCAGTTCGGCGCCCTGTTGACCGGTGCCATCATCACCGAAACCATCTTTTCCTGGCAGGGAATCGGGGTTCTGCTGATCAAATCCATCAACCGACGGGACTATCCCATGGTACAGGGTGTCATCGTCTTTATCACCTTCACCTACCTGATCGTCAATTTCCTGGTGGATGTGTCCTACTTTTTCCTGGATCCGAGGATCAAAAATGAGATCGGAAGCGGAGCGTAATCCCCAGTTGCGGATCGGGATCCTGATCGTGACGATCCTGCTGAGCGGCCTTTTGATTGCCCTGATCCTGTGGGGCCGGGACATCGATATCTCCATCGAACAGCGGTTGCGGCCCCCTCTGGACGGATTTGCCCTGGGAACCGATGATCTGGGCCGGGATCTGTTGTCCTGCGTGGCCCTGGGAACCCTGATATCCCTGGTGATCGGTCTGACGGTGGTGGTCCTTTCCTCGGTGATCGGCGGAATTCTGGGCATGATCTCCGGCCTGGCCGGGGGTGTCGCGGACCGGGTCATCATGCGGCTGGTGGACGTCATTCTTTCCTTCCCCGGGATACTCCTGGCCATTACCATGGCCTTCTTTTTCAAACAGGGAATACCCAACCTGATCCTGATCCTTACCATCACCGGCTGGGTGGGATATGCCCGGCTGGTCCGGGGCGAGGTGCTCAAACACAAGAACAAGCCCTTTATCCTCGCCGCCCGGTGCTACAATGCCTCGTTTTTCCGAATCCTGTTTTATCACCTTCGCCCCCTGGTCCTGCCCCTGGTGTTCGTCCAGGCCTCCCTGGCCGTCAGCGGGGTGATCCTGGCGGAATCCAGCCTCAACTTCCTGGGATTGGGGCTGCCCCCCGACGTTCCCACCCTGGGTCAGCTGATCGACAGCGGGCGGCTGCACCTTTTTGATATGCCCAACCTGATTCTCGTGCCGGGCATGGTGCTCTTCGCTCTGATTATCGGTTTCAATTTCATTGGCGAGGGACTGCGGAAAAAGTTCACCCGCTGAATGATCCCGGTATTTCACCCGGATGAAAACAGGGAGCTGATCAGTGTCAGCACCAGGACCCGGAACAAACAGGGGGACTATTTCGAGGGCGGCTTTTTGTTCCCCACCGGAGAGGCTTTGGTATCGGGTTTCTGTTCCCCGGACGGGGGGGAGGCCTGGGTTTGATCCATCTGGGACTTTCCGTTGAACAGGGCCCCGTCCTCCACGATCAGCTTCCGGGTGATCAGGTTGCCCTCAAGCCGGCCGTGGCGACGGATCTCCAGTTTTTCCCGGGCGTTGATTTCGCCCCGGGCCTTTCCCAGAATGGTAACGGAGTTGGCGTTGATCTCGCCGTCGAAGGTCCCCTCCTTTCCGATGGTGATATGGTCGCTGGAATGGATGTTGCCCTGGATAGTGCCGAGAACGGTCACCGGTTCGCCGGATTTGAGCTGTCCGGTGATGGTCAGGGTTTTTCCAATGCGGGACGGCTCCTGGTCCCGGTTGCCAACGGCGGGGCCGGATGCCGGCTGACGGGGGTTGCGCGGCTTGTTGAATCTGGTCATGCGGGTTTGCTCCTTTTGGGTCTTCCTGATACTATTATTGTGCATAATTTCCTCCTTGTCAATTCCGATAATTAAAAAGGATTCAATAAATTGTAGCCATATCCAAATAATTGGATTTATTTCCAATTTTTCCTTTCATATCGGTGGTTTTGAAGATGGCATTGGAGTTGCATAAAATTAATAGTTAAATTCCAAATTCCTAAAGGAGGAATGTATGAAGAAGCTATTTGCTTTGCTGGCAGTGATTGCCCTCATTGCGCCTCTGGCTTTTGCCCAGGATGCGGCCATTCGTGGCACCGTGGTCCTGGAAGACGGAAGCGCGATCCCGGGCGTTGCAGTCAGCCTGGAAGGCGAGAGAATCGCCAAAAAAACCACGGTTACCACCACTGAAGGTAACTTCCGGTTTATCAACCTCTTTCCGGGGACCTACAAGATCACGGCGATCCTGGAAGGGTTCAAAACCTACGAGCAGACCGGGATCGAGCTGGCCACCGGCCAGAACATTACCCTGGAGATCACCATGGTCACCGGTCAGCTGGAAGAGACCATGCAGATCACCGGTACCGCCAACGTGATCGACACCCGGAGCACCACGGTGCAGAAGACCCTGTCTGAAAAGATGATCCAGTCTCTGCCCACCGCCCGGAATACCTGGACCCTGTTGAACCTGATCCCGGGTATGATGGTGGACCGTCCCGACGTGGGCGGCGCGGAATCCGGTCAGCAGTCATCCTTCTACGGCAACGG
>Ga0180434_10002108_pt1 | contig 27285 bp, 17 predicted proteins | sample SS_ome_7_FD_132453 | JGI IMG/M metagenome (GOLD analysis project Ga0180434, IMG submission 132453) | Hypersaline lake sediment archaeal communities from the Salton Sea, California, USA - SS_1_D_2 metaG | ecosystem: Environmental > Aquatic > Non-marine Saline and Alkaline > Hypersaline >... | reverse complement strand
GCGTGTCGCACGTGCGGGACCTGGTGGGCACGATGACCCGCGAGAAAGCCGAGATGGGCGTGTTCGTCACGCTGGAACCGCCGACGAAGGCGATGCAGCAGGAGGCGGCCGCCGCGGGCCTCTACCGGTCGCCGTGGGACGGACAGGATTATCCGAAGGTGCAGATTCTGACGGTGGACGCGCTCCTGTCGGACCCGCATCATCCGAACCCGTCGTGCCTGGCGGTGCCGCGCGGGGGCAACGTGACGTTCGCCCAGGCGCCGAAACATCGGCGCAAACGGGTCCGGCAGCACGGGTTGGACCTGGAGGGCGGGGAGGCCCAGGCGGAGGACGGGTAGGGCGCACCGCGGCACGCCGCGGCCTGCGTCGCCGGGCATCTCCCGGCCGGACAAGCCGGCCGGGCCACACGGGCCAGCGCTTCCCCCAGGCCGAAGGCCTGCTTGGTCATTGGGGCTTGGGCATTGGGCATTCGCCTCGGACATGATGGATTGCCGGGACTTCGTCCCGGCCTACATGACTCCGCACCCGCCGCGCGGGACGTTTTGGGTCGCCCCGGCGGGGCGGGTCCCGGCCATTCGCTCCGCTCATGGCCGGGCGTCAGGATACACTGGCAGCGCCTTGCGGCCACGGGTCTGTGGCCCCCTTCGGTCGCGGCTCGAAAGGCACGGAGCGCGGTGGGCAAGACTGGCCGCCGCGCGGGGCGATCACCCTCACCCCGGCCCTCTCCCGTCAAGGGAGAGGAGGAGAGGAAGCGCGGGACGGCCGGATCGGAGACATCTTTCCATGGCGAACCCTTTCCACATCCGGCCGGAGGGGCCGGGCGACGTTGCGGCGGTGCGCCGGGTGAACGAACGGGCGTTCGGACGGGGGGTGGAGGCGGACCTGGTGGAGGCCCTCCGGGCCGCCGGGGCCGCCGCGCTCTCGCTGGTGGCCGAGGCGGACGGCCGGGTCGTCGGCCACGTCCTCTATTCGCCGGTGACGATCGAGACGGCGGCGGGGACGCGGACGGCGCTGGGCCTGGCGCCGCTGGCGGTGGTGCCGGAGCGGCAGCGTCAGGGCATCGGCACGCGGCTGGTCGAGGCGAGCCTCGCGCGGCTGCGGGCCGAGGAACACGGGGCCGTCATCGTCATCGGCCATCCGGAGTATTACCCGCGGTTCGGTTTCCTCCGGGCCGGCCGGTGGGGCCTGACGGTGCCGTTCGAGGTGCCGGCCGACGCGTTCATGGCCCTGGAACTGGTGCCCGGGGCGCTGGAAGGCTGCGCGGGGGTGGTCCACTACCGGCCGGAGTTTGATGCAAGCGTGCCGGAAAGCGAGGGAGCAACGGAGTAAGGGAGCAAGGGGAAGAAGGGATAAAGGGACGGAGGACGCCGGGAACCACGAACGGCAGACGGCGAAGGTGCAGGCGGTTGAGGGAAGCGTCGGCGGAAACAGGGCAACGGAGCGGATGCGGCGCGGTTCAAGTCCTTGGCGCGGGGCGGCCGGCGGGGGTAGACTGGCCGGCGCGACGGCACCCATCGAATCTTTCACGGAAGCGAGGCCACGCATGATCGACCGCCGACATTTCCTCCGCACCGTCTGCCTGGCCGGGGCCGCCCAGGTCGCCGGGGGCCTCGTGGCGTCCGGGGCCCGCGCGGCAGCGGGAGAACCCGCCAAGCGCGCGGCGACCGGAGCGGGCGGGGCGCCGCGCCCCAACATCCTCATCATCTTCACGGACGACCAGGGTTACGGCGACCTGTCGTGTTTCGGGTCGCGGACGATCCGCACGCCGCGCATCGATCAACTGGCGCGGGAGGGCATCCGCTTCACCAGTTTCTACGCCCAGACGGTGTGCGGCCCGTCGCGGTCGGCCCTGCTGACGGGCCGGTACCCGGTGCGAAGCGGCGGGTGGTCGATGCCGGCCAGCGAGATCACCCTGGCTGAACTCGCCAAGACGGTCGGCTACACGACCGGGTGCATCGGCAAGTGGGACGTGTCGAACCGCAAGGCCATCCTGGAGCGGATGCCCAACGCCAAGGGCTTCGACACTTACTGGGGCACCCTGGGGGCCAACGACAGCGGCCGCGTCACGTTCCACCACAACAACGAGGTGGACGGCCGGACCGACGACATGGCCGGCCTGACCCGGCGGTACACCGACAAGGCCATCGCCTTCCTGCGGGAGAACAAGGACCGGCCGTTCCTCCTGTACGTGGCCCACACGATGGTGCACTCGATCATCGACGCGTCGGAGGAGTTCAAGGGCAAGTCGAAGGGCGGCCTGTACGGCGACGCGGTCGAGGAACTGGACTACCATACCGGGCGGCTGCTGGATACGCTGGACGCCCTCGGTCTTCGCGACAACACGCTCGTCCTCTTCACGACCGACAACGGCCCGTGGAACAACATGCAGGACGTGCTCCGCAAGAAGCACAAGGGGGCCGTGGCGTGGGGCTCGTCCGGGCCGCTGCGCAACGGCAAGGGCTCGACCTACGAGGGCGGCATGCGGGTGCCGTGCGTCGTCCGCTGGCCGGGCCACGTGCCGGCGGGGCGCACGAGCGATGCCATCTTCGCCACGATCGATTTCCTGCCCACCTTCGCCGCGCTCGCCGGGTACGCCGTGCCGGACGACCGGATCATCGACGGCGTCGACCAGACGGACCTGCTGCTGGGCAAGCGCGCCGACGGCGCCCGCAGCGACTACTACTACTTCTGCCGGAACGAACTCCAGGCCGTCCGCAAGGGCAAGTGGAAACTCGTCCTGCCGGACCTGAAGGTCTTCTACGGCTACGTGCAGGACCGCGGCTCCGGCGGGACGGAACTGTACGACCTGGAGGCCGACGTCGGCGAGACGACGAACGTGGCCGAGGGGCATCCGGACATCGTGAAGGACCTGCTCGCCCGCGCCAAGGCGTTCCGGATGCCGGAGACGATGCCCGACCCCGGCATCGCCCTGCCGAAAAAGAAAACGAAGTAGGACGCGAAGGCGCCTCGCCATCCCAATCGGAGAACAAATCATGGACCGCCGAACGTTTCTGAAGACCGGCAGCGCCGGGCTGGCCGTCTCGGCCGCCGCCGCGGTCGCCCCCACCATCCTGGCTGCCGAGCGGCCGAAGCGCGTGGCCGTCATCGGCTGCGGCTGGTTCGGCAAGTGCGACCTCTTTCGCCTGATCCAGGTGGCGCCGGTGCAGGTGGTGGCCCTGGCGGACGTGGACTCGCGGATGCTGGCCGAGGCTGCCGACCTCGTCGCCGCGCGCCAGGCCTCGAAGCAGCGGCCCGCGACGTACGGCGACTACCGCGAGATGCTGGCCAAGGAGAAGCCCGACATCGTCATCGTGGGCACGCCCGACCACTGGCACGCCCTGGCGATGATCGCGGCCGTCCAGGCCGGGGCCGACGTGTACGTCGAGAAACCCATCAGCGTCGACGTGCTGGAGGGCCAGTCCATGCTGGCCGCCGCCCGCAAGCACGGCCGGGTGGTCCAGGTGGGCACGCAGCGGCGGAGCACGCCGCACATCATCGACGCCAAGGAGAAGGTCGTCGAGGCGGGCCTGCTGGGCAGGATCGCTCACGTCGAGATATGCTGCTACTACGGCGGCGGCCGGCGCAAGGTCGAGCCCACCGACCCGCCCGACCATTTCGATTACGAGATGTGGACCGGCCCCGCGCCCCTGCGGCCGTACGTGCCCGTGGTCCACCCGCGCAGTTGGCGGATGTTCATGGAGTACGGCAACGGCACGGTGGGCGACATGGCCATCCACATGTTCGACATGGTCCGCTGGCTCCTGGGCCTGGGCTGGCCGAAACGCATCGCCTCGACCGGCGGCATCCTGGTTCACACCGACGGCATGGCCAACATCTCCGACACGCAGACCGTCACGTTCGATTACGACGACCTGGCCGTCGTCTGGACCCACCGCCGCTGGGGCACGCCCGTCGACAAGGACTACCCGTGGGCGGCGTTCCTCTACGGCGACAAGGGCACGCTGAAGGTCGACGTGAGGAAGTACGACTTCGTCCCCCGCGGCAAAGGCCAGGCCCTGCACCAGGACTTCCTGGACGAGCGCGAACAGTACCCCGAGGACAAGACCGAGGACCGGCTGGAGCTCCACGCCGCCCCCGCCAATCGCCGACATATGAAGAACTTCCTGGAATCCATCGCCCGCCGGGGCCGGCCCGTGGCCGACATCGAGGAAGGCTACATCTCGTCCACCTGCTGCATCCTGGGCAACCTGGCCATGCAACTGGACCGCACCCTGGCCTGGGACGGGCAGGCCGGCCGCGTGGTCGGCGACGACGAGGCCAACCGCCTCCTGGCCCGGCCGTACCGGAAACCGTGGGTCCACCCCACGCCCGAGACCGTCTGACGCGGCGGGGCGCCGCGCGCATAACGTGCGCCGCGCACCAACGCCCGGCCATGAGCGAAGCAGGCGCCAAACGCGGCGTGCCGTAACGCCCGGCCATGAGCGCAGCGAATGGCCGGGAACATGGCCCGCGCTCCCGGCCGGACAAGCCGGCCGGGCCACACAGGCGCACGCCGTACGCCCGACACAAGGAAACCCGCATGCCCCGCCGACCCGCCGCCCTGATCCTGACCCTCGCCTCCGCGCTCGTCGTCGCCGCCGTCTTCGCGGTCGCCGCCTCCGTGCCGGCCGCTCCGCTCGCCGCCGAGGCGCCTTCCGCCGCTCCGGTCGCCATGCCCGACGGCTGGCGCTGGCAGGAGGAGCCGGGCAAGTCCGTCGCCCTGGTCGGCCCGAGCGGCGTTCTCTGGCAGTTCCACTATGACCCGACGCAGCACCTGCCGTACTTCGACCCCGTGGCCACGGTCGACGGCCGGTCGCTGACGCAGAACAGCCCGCCCGATCACGCCTGGCACCACGCCCTCTGGTTCGCATGGAAGTTCATCAATGGCATCAACTACTGGGAGACCGACAAGAAGACCGGCAAGTCGGAAGGCCGGACCGCCTGGATCGGCGCCCGCGTCGCCACCCGCCCCGACCGCACCGCCCGCATCGAGATGGACCTGGCGTACTATCCCACCAGAGCGGCCGGCGCCCCCGTCCCCGCCGATGCGTTCGCCGAACCCGTCCTGACCGAGAGGCGCGTCATGGACGTCTCGGCCCCCGACGCGGCCGGCGTCTACTCCATCGACTGGACCGCCACCTTCACCGCGGGCCGGAAGGACGTCAAACTCGACCGCACGCCCATCCCCGGCGAACCCGGCGGCAAAGGCTACGGCGGATACGCCGGACTCTCGGTCCGATTCGCCGCCGACATGACGGACCGCGCGGCCTTAAGCAGCGACGGCCCCGTCGCGCTCCAGGGCACCACGTACCGCGGCAAGCACACGGCCGCGGATTACAGCGGCGTCGTGGGCGGGCAGCCGGCCGGCATCGCCATCCTCGACCATCCGACGAACCTGAACGCCCCCTCGCCGTGGTACGTCATCATCGGCAAACCGATGAGTTACTTCAGCCCGGCCGTGCTCTGCTACGGGCCGCACACGCTGAAGGCGGGCGAGTCGCTGACGCTGCGGTACCGCGTCCTGGTCCACCCCGCCCGCTGGGACGCCGACCGGCTGAAACAGGAGGTCGAACGCTTCGCGAAGTGATCCGGCCGCGCCGCGCCTTAACGCCCAGCCGTGAGCAAAGCGAACGCCGGGAACATGGGCCGCACTCCCGGCCGGACAAGCCGGCCGGGCCACACGGCATCACCTACCCCAAGCGGGGTCGCAAAGGAGAGATGCATGAACCGCCCCACCCCCGCGTTACCGAAACTCACCCGCCGGACCTTCCTAGCCGGCGCGGCCGCCGCCGCGGCGCCGATAGTCGTCCGCGCCTCGGCCCGCGGAGCCAGCGCACCCAGCAACCGCATCCACCTGGCGGCCATCGGCGTCGGGAACCGCGGCTCCGGCAACAACTGGGGCGCCATCGCCAAGTTCGACGACGTCCGCTACCTGGCCGCCTGCGACTGCTTCAAGAGCCGGCGCGAGGCCTTCGCCGGCCGGCTCAACAAGAAGTACGGTGAGAACCTGTGCAAGCCGGTCGCCGACTTCCGCGAGGTCCTGGCGCGCAAGGACATCGACGGCGTCGTCGTGTCCACGCCCGACCACTGGCACGTGCCCATCGCCTGCGCCGCCGCGGCCGCGAAGAAAGATATGTACGTGGAAAAACCGCTCGGCGTGGCCATGGCATGGGCCTGGCAACTGCGGGACCTCGTAAAGAAAAACAATGTGATCTTCCAGTACGGCACCCAGCAGCGGAGCGGCGGGGCGTTCCGCCGGGCCGTCCACCTGGTCCGCAACGGCTACATCGGCGACGTGAAACGCATCGAGGCCTGGTGCCCGGATATGTCGAGCCAGTTCAATCGGGCCCACGCGAGGCCCTACGGGTCGACCGAACCCGCCGACGTGCCGGAAGGCTTCGACTACGAGACGTGGCTCGGCCCGGCCCCGAAGAAACCGTACACCGTGGACCGGTGCACGTGCTACGGGGCGTATCACATCTACGATTACGCCATCGGGTTCATCGCGGGATGGGGCGCCCACCCGCTCGACATCGCCCAGTGGGGCCTCGACGCCGACGACACGGGCCCCGTCCGCTACGAGGGCACCGGCACGGTCCCGCCCGAGGGCAGCCTCTGGAACACCACCGAGTCGTGGGACGTCACGTGCACGTATGCCAGTGGCATCCCGATGCGGTTCATGGGCCACCGCGTGGCCAAGCCGGTCGTCGAGACGATGGTCAAACGCCCGTGGCGCGATCACGGCACCACGTTCTTCGGCACCGAGGGATGGGTCAGCGTGGACCGCGGCGGGTGCTACATGAACCTCAAGGGCCGGCCCGTCAACGCCTACAAACTGGAACTCAAGGCGTCCGACACGCCGCCGTACGAAAGCCCCGGCCAGGGCCGGAACTTCCTCGACTGCATGCGGAGCCGCAGGCCCACCATCAACCCGCTGGAGTCGGCCATCCGCGGCGACACGATCAGCCACCTCGCCGACATCGGCATCCGCACCGGCCGGACCATCCAGTGGGACCCGAAGAAGGAGGCGATCGTGGGCGACGCCGAGGCCGCCAAGTTGCTCGACCGCCCGATGCGTCCGCCGTGGACGATCGCGAACCTGACGGCGTGAGGGGCGCGCAGGCGAAGGGCTAAGCGTCCTCAGGAGCGTTCTCCGGTCCGTCCTCGCCTGCGTCGCCACGGTCCAGCAGGCGTACATCGTCGAGGTCCACGTCGCGCCCGGCAGCGCGCTTCGAGGCAATCAGGTCCTCGCGCGAAACGACAAAGAAGGTCTGACCCTCGTACGACATCCGCTTCCGCCGCGCCCAAGCCTCCTGAAACGTGATGCCCGGCGTGGACGTCTGGACGTCGATTCGGACGCGGTCCTCGAAGACCGTGATCTCGCTCGCGAGCACCTCCTCAGCCGTGGTGAGCGATGCGGTGCCGAGCCCGGCATCCTCCAGCGCCTCAAGCAGGCGTGCGGCGTTACCGGGGCTGGCCTCTATCAGAATGTCGAGGTCGAACGTCGCCCGTGGCACGCCGTAGAGCACCGACGCGATGCCGCCGATAACCACGTACCGCACGTCATGGCGCGCGAATGACCTGAACACGTCCTGAAGCCGGTTGAGCATGCGGACGCTCCTGGAGCGACGGGTTAAGCGACAGCGCCAGGTCCGTGAAGGCGCAGAGCAGGTCCATCCGGTCCTGGAGCGGCAGCGACTGAAACCACCGGGCCTTCGCCTCGATGGTCTCCTTGCTGCGGTCGTGCGAAACGGAACCCTGCCTGGCCATGCGGGTTAGTATCCCATACGGGGGCCGACGCTTCAAGCGTCCGGGGGCCGGCCGCGCGCGGTACCCACCGCTTGGCCATTGACCTGCCGGCCGGCCGGGCGTACAGTTGCCTGCTCCCCTCGGACACACGGAGACCACGATGACCCGACGTCTTCTCGCAGCAATGGTGATTCTTGCGGCCTTGACCGCCCCGGCGTCTCTCCCTGCCGCCGACAAGGCCGGCGCGGGCCCGCCGGCAGACAATAAGGCCGACGCCGCCGACCCGTACGCCGTCACCGCGCCGCCCGCGTCGATGAACCTGCCGGATTTCTACGCCAAGTACGTCGACGCGCACGGCTACCCCATCGTCGGCTCGGCCAAGGTCAGCAACTACGCCCTCAAGGAGGCGGCACACCTGGTGGACATGATGCTGGCGAAGCGGCCCGACGTCCGCAAGGCCATGGTCGCAAGCGGCAGCCGCGTCGTCGTCATGGCCTGGTGCGAGTTCACCACCGACGTGCCGGAGCACGCGCACCTGAAGCCCAAGGCGTGGTGGGACGTGCGGGCCCGCGGCCTGGGCGGCTCGGCCACCGACCCGGTCTGCTCGTGTGGCGAGGAGAACCTCCTGGCCTACCCCGAAGACCCCTACTCCACCGAATGCATCCTTATCCATGAGTTCGCCCACAGCATGCATCACCGGGGCCTGGTGACCGTGGACGCGACCTTCGACGGCCGACTGAAGGCCGCCTGGCAGAAGGCTGTCGGCCGCGGCCTCTGGGCCGGCAAGTACGCCTCCGTCAACCATTTCGAGTACTGGGCCGAGGGCGTCCAGTCGTACTTCAACAACAACCGCGAGCCCGACCACGACCACAACCACGTCAACACACGCAAGGAACTGCGCGAGTACGACCCCGGCCTGGCGAAACTGTGCGAAGAGGTCTTCGGCGACACCGAACTCGTCTACACCAAGCCCGCCACGCGCCTGGCCGGCCACCTGGCCGGCTACGACCCGTCGAAGGCCCCCACGTTTCGCTTCCCGCCCGGCGGCAAGAAGATCCAGGCCGAGATCAAGGCCAAGGCCCGAAGCCGCCTCGAAAGCGACGAGGACCGCCCCGCCGGCATCGAACACGAGGTCCGGCAGATCGAGGGCTGGACCGTCCACGTCGATAAGCGCCTCCTGGAGGGCGAGGGCGCCGACCTCGGCCGGCAGTCTCTGCGGGGCCTCACAGACAGGCTCTATGAAATCGCGCGCCTCCTGCCCGACGACCGCCTGGCCCACCTGCGCCGGGTGCCCATCTGGCTGGACTTCAATCACTCGCTCGGCAACATGCAGTACCATCCCGACGCCGGCTGGTTGAGCGATCACGGCTACGACACGCGGATGGCCAAAGCCGTCCACATTCCCGACGTCCGGCACTTCCTGAAGGTGGTCCGGCCGGGCAGCCAGCCGTTCGCCGTCCTGCACGAACTGGCCCACGCCTACCACGACCAGGTGCTGGGATGGAACTATCCTCCCATCGTCCAGGCGTACAGGAAGGCGGTGGAGAGCAAGAAATACGAGTCGGTCCTGCGCTGCCGAGGGCGCGTGTCGCGGCACTACGCCCTTAAGAACCACAAGGAGTTCTTCGCCGAGATGACCGAGGCGTTCCTGGGCACGAACGACTATTGGCCGTTCGTCCGGCGCGAACTGCTGGAGGCCGACCCCGAGACGTGCCGCCTGCTGGAATCGATCTGGCTCACGGGCAAGGCCCCGGCGCCGAAAGGCGCCGAGACGCCCGCCGACAAGCCGCCCGCCAGGCCGGCCGAGGAGAAGCCCGCCGGAAAAGGCGCGTAACGGGGGCGTGCCCTTCCCTACTGCGCCTTCGCCCGGATGTCGTACGCGAACACGTTCCGGTCCTGCCGAAGGTACAGCCGGCCGCCGCACACCACCGGATGGGCCAGCGACTGGTCCTTGCCCACCATCGGAATGCGGAACTCGCTGACGACCTCGGCCCCGTCCGGGTCGGCCCGGATGAGCATGACGCGGCCCGCCTGGTCGATGCCGTAGAACCGATCCTCGGCCCACGTCAGCGACGGCTTGCCGATGCTTTCCACGCGGTAGACGGTCCGCCCGGTGGCGAAGTCCACGCACATCAGCCCCTTGTGGTAGAGCCGGCAACCGCAGCCGTACAGGTGCCCGCCGCGCAGCAGCACGCCGCCGTGGCAGTTGTCGAACGCCTCGCTGAACCAGATTTCGCGGGCGGCGTCACTGGACGGACTTATCTCGATCACGCGTGCGCCGGCCTTGTGCCCGCTGGCCACGAACACCCGGCCCGCGTGATACACCGGACGGTCCACGTTCTGGTTGTACCGGTTCGGATGGGGATGCGTCCAGAGGAGCCGGCCGGTCCGCACGTCGACACCCACGACCGTCCTGCGCAGCAGCGTGATCAGTTGCCGGACGCCCCCGTGCGTCACCACGATGGGCGACGCGTACGCCACCCCGTCCGCGATGGTCGTGTTCGCCCAAACGGTCCTGCCGGTGGCCCGGTCCAGCGCGACGATGCGCCCGCCGTCGCCGCCGGGGGCGCAGAACACGAGGTCGCCCTCCACGAGGACGTTCTCCGCCAGGCCCCACGTGCCCGGCCGGGCGCCGAACGCCTGGGCGGTGTCGACGGCCCAGCGCTGCCGGCCCGTGTCGGCGTCGAAGGCGGCCAGGCGTCCCGTCGGCCCCATGTGATACAGCGCGCCATCGACATACGTGGGCGTGCCCCGCGCGCCGGGCGTCGAGCCGCGCCACGCCGGGCCGTTCGCGGTCTTCCAGAGGGGCCGGCCCGCCAGGTCGAGCGCCAGGACGTACTCGTCGGCGCCGAAGTCGCCGGAGGTGAAGATCCGGCCGCCGGCCACCGAGACGCCGGCGTACCCCCGTCCGGCCTCGCCGAAGGTCCAGGCGAGGGGCGGCCCGCCCTCCGGCCAGCGCGCCAACAGGCCCGTCTCGGCGGACAGGTTGTCGCGGTTCGGACCGTGGAATTGCGGCCAGAAGCCGCCCTTCGCCCCGGCCGGGGCGGCCGCAGGGGACGTGCCGGCGCCCCCATCCGCCTCGCCCGCAGGCGCCCGCCCGGCGACCGCCAGGCCGACCGCAGCCGCCAAGAAGACGGCAAGCGCACCGCGGCCCGGACACGCACGCATGACTCGATATATTGGCATCTCATGTTCCCTCCGAAGGGTCACCGGCTCCGGACCGTGACCGTGCCGGACCGGACGCCATCGGCCGCCGCCGTGACGCGGACCTCGCCCGCCTTGCCCGCCACCGACCGCAGGATCAGCATCGCCTTGCCGAAGAAGAGCGGGTGCTGCGCATCCTGGAACGGGTCGAGCCCCATCGGGTCGCCGTTGCCGATACCCGCGATGGCGGCGGGACCGTCCACCGTGAACCGGACCATGCGGTCGTCGCGCGGGCAGAGGTTGCCGGCGGCGTCCACCGCCTCGACGAGCACGTAAACCAGGTCCTGGCCGTCGGCGGCCATCTCGGTCCACTCGGGCGTCAGGCGGAGGGCGGCGGTCGGCCCGGCGGTGCGGACCACGGCCTCGCCGATCTTCTTACCGTCCTTGTACGCCACGGCCCGGACCTCGCCGGGCCGGTAGACCACGTCCTCCCACCGCAGGCGATACCGGTCGATGACCCTGTAGTACGGCGGCAGGCCGGCCGTGCCCGCCGGATCGGCGTCGGCCGTCTGCTTAGTCCGCCGCCCTTGCGAGGCGCCATTGACGAACAGTTCCGCCGAGTCGCCGTTTGTATACACATAAATGGGCACGTTCTTGCCGATGCGTTCGGGCCAGGTCCAGTGCGGCAGGACGTGGACCGTGGCCGCGCCGGGCCGCCAGTGGCTCCGGTACAGGTAGTACCGGTCCTTCGGCATGCCGCACAGGTCCACGATGCCGAAGTACGAACTGCGGGCCTCCTGCTGGAACGGCGTGGGTTCGCCGAGGTAATCGAAGCCGGTCCAGACGAACTCGCCGGCCACGTAGCGGTCCTCCTCCATGCGGCGGAAATCGACGTCCGGGATGTCGGCCCACCGGGCGGCCGTCAGGTCGTACGAGGTCAGTTGAAGCGTCTTCGAGTAGTCGGTCTTGGCCTTCGGGTGCGGAAACGCGTAGGTGCCCCGCGTGCTGAACGCCGACGCCGACTCGCTGTAGATGGCCGGCTGCTCCGGGTACCGCTTCCGCGCCAGCGCATACTTGCGGTTATAGTTCCAACTCTGGATATCCAGGGCGTCCAGAATGTGCTTCTTGCCGGCCACGGCGCCGGTCACGTGGCAGCCCATCGTGACGGGCCGCGTAGGATCGTGCCGCTTGAACTCGCCGACCATGTAGGCGACCTTCTGCGGGGCGTTGCCGCCGCGGTTCGACAGGATGTCGCCGATCTCGTTGCCGATGGACCAGACCACGATCGACGGGTGGTTCCGGTCGCGCCGGACGAAGTGGGCCACCTGCCGGGCCATGAACGGCTCGAACGCCGCGTCGTTGCCGCGGTCGGCGGTGGCGTCCCACTTGTCGAAGCACTCGTCGAAGACCACCAGGCCCAGCCGGTCGCAGGCGTCCAGCAGCGCCGGCCCGGGCGGGTTGTGGCTGGTGCGGACGGCGCCCGCGCCCATCTCCTTCATGATCGCGAGTTGCCGCTCGACGGCGCGCGGCAGCAGCGCCGCCCCCAGGGGGCCCTGGCCGTGATGCAGGTTCACACCGAACAGTTGCACCCGCCGCCCGTTCAGGTGGAAGCCGTCGTCGGCGGTGAACGCGAAGGTGCGGATGCCGAACGGCTGGTCGTACGCATCGCAGACTTCGCCGCCGCGCGCGACCGCGACGCGGGCCGTGTACAGGTGCGGCGCGTCGACGTCCCACCGCACGGGCCGCGGCACGCGCAGTGCCTGGTCGAACGTGTACGTCCCGCCCGCCGGCACCGCGTGCTCGGCCGACGCCTCGGCCACGGTGCGGCCCGATGGGTCGCAGAGCGCGGTCGTCAGCGTCACGTCCTCGAGCGCAGGCGTGTGGTTGACCACCTCGGTCCGGACGCGGACGGTGGCCGCCCCATCGGTCACCTCGGGCGTCGTCACGGTCACGCCCCAGTGGGCCACGTGGACGGGGTCGCAGACGACCAGGCGGACGGGGCGGTAGATGCCCGCCCCGGGGTACCACCGGCTGCCGTGGCTGCGGGTGTCGGCGTGGACGGCCACGACGTTCGGCCCGCCCCAGCGGACGTGCGGCGTGGCGTCCACACGGAACGACATATAGCCATAGTCCCACTCGCCGGCCAACCGGCCGTTGACGTACACCTTCGGCATGGCCATCACGCCGTCGAAGTCCAGAACCACCCGCTTGCCGCGGTCGGCGGCCGGCAGCGTGAACGTCTTGCGGTACCAGCCTTCGCCGCGCCACGGGAGCTTGCCGGTCCGGCCGTCGGCGTCGGCGTCGAACGGGCCGGCGACGGCCCAGTCGTGCGGCAGATGGACGGCCTGCCAGTCGGCGTCCGGGCAATCGGCGGCGGCGCCGTTCTCGCATGCGCCCAGGCGGAACCGCCAGCCGGCGTTGAACTCCTCCGTCCGGCGCGGGCTTTCGGCAGCGCCGCCGGAAGCGTCCGAGTCGCCGCCGAGGGCACCCGCCCCGGCGAACAGGCACACCAGCGCGAAGCAGGACACGGAGGCGCAGACGCCGCGGGTCGGACGCATGACGGATTCCTTTCCGGGTGCCGGTCAGCCGACGAGGTTCATTTCCAGCCGCTCGCCGCTCTTCCAGCCGTCGAAGGTTTTCGACGTGACGTTGCCGCGCGGCAGCGGGGCGTGCAGGATCACCCGCCTGACGGGCCGGCCGCCCTCGATCACCGGTTCGACCATCAGCGACGGCGCGTCGGGCACCAGCCTCGCCCTCAGGCTGAGCCGGCCGAACGTCGTCGGCAGGTCGCGGACGGTAAGGCCGGGGACAAGCCACCTGCGCGGCACGCACGGCAGCAGGTGCAGCGTGTCGCCGTCCTCGCGGACGAGCAGGTCGCGCACGAGCAGGACGTACGCCGCGGCCGCGGCGGCCGACGGCATCGCCCCGCCGGCCCGGCGCTCCGAGATATCCACATGTTCCGCCAGCGCCCCGGCGCCCGTGGCGCAGTTCACCACGCCCGCCAGCAGCCGCGCGGCCGGCTCCGCCTGGTCGAGCGCCGCGCGGGCCATGCCGAAGCGGCACGCCAGCGGCAGGTCCACCCGGGGCGAGCCGCCGTCCGGGCCGCCCGGCAGCCCCTCGGTGCTGTGCCGGTCGACGTACGCGAACGAGGCCGACACGCGCTGGACGGGCGCCGCCTGTATCCGCGTCGGGACCGCCGCCGCCACGGCCGGGGCGAACAGCCACCGGCCCGACTCGCCCGCCACGGCCGGCAGGCACGCGGCGGCGGGACCGGTGACGCGGCTCTCGGCCAGCGTGGCGGCGACCGTCCGGGCGTACGCGTCCAGCCGGTCCTCCATCCACGCGTAATCGTTCGGCCGGTCCAGCGCCCGGGCCGCCCGCACGACCGACCGGAGGCCCGCCATCGCCCAAAAGTCGTGGGCCAGCCAGTAGTCGGCCGGCTGCCCGCGGTACGGCGACGGAGGGAGGATGCCGTGCTCCCGCCAGAGCGGCGCGTGCGTGGACCACGTCGTGAGGTCGCAGGCGGCCTCCAGGGCCTCGGCGGCCCGGCGCATCGGCGCGAAACGGGCCGCCAGGTGCGCCTTGTCGCCCGTCAACTCGTAGTGCGCGACGAGGGCCCACAGCGCCTCGCCAGTGGCGACGTACGGGTCGTCGCCGGGCCAGAGACGGTCCGGCCCCTGCTTTGCCAGGAGGTCCTCCAGGACGGCGGCGGCCTCCGCGTGGAGGCCCATGCGGTCGAGGGCGACGGCCCCGAGGGCCGCGGCCTCGGCCGGCGCGTCCGGACCGAACGGCCCGGCCGCCAGCGGCGTCCGCTCGCCGCCGCCCTGCCGGAGCATCAGCAGGTTCGCCACGGAGGCATAGAGGAGGTTGGTGGGCGCGGCCTCGGGGAGCGTGATGCCGGCCGCCCGGCGGAGGGCGTCGCGCCATCCCTTCTCGGCCACCGCCAGCAGGTCCTCGGCCTTGCGCGACGCGAGCGCCTTGGCCCCCTTCAGCGGCGCGGCGGCCATCGGCAGCGTGAGCCAGAGTGACGCCGAGCCGTTCGCCTCCAACGGCACGCGGTAATCGAGGACGGCCGGGCCGGCCGCTTCGACCGGGCCGCCGCAGTCCACGGTGCACGCGGCCAGGCGGTCGGCCTTGCCGGCGACGATGTCGCCCGGCGCGAGGTCCCTGGCGGCGTCGGCCTCGAACAGCCACAGCACGTTCAGGATGGAGTTCTGGTCCGGCGACTTCGGGTTGGCCACCGACGTCACGGTGATCCAGCCGTCGCCGTCGGCGTCGCGGGCGGGGAACGTCAGGACGAACGGCACGTCGGTGCCGTGCGGCGGGGCCACGGGGTCCGCGGTGGCCACCTTGCGGCCTTCGATGACCAGATCGATGATCCGCCGGCCGGGCTCCTTCCAGTGGCTCTCGCACAGGCCGACGGCCACGACGTACGACTTGCCCTTTTCGGCCTGGAGGTGGTAGGTGGCGGGCTCGGAGAAGCCTGCGACGATGTTCCGGAAGGCGGCGTCGCAGGGGCGTTTGGGCTTGCCCCAGCCGGCCAGGACGCGTCCGCCCTCGCGGCGAAAGACGCTGCGCCTCGGCTGGTCGACGGCAAGGGCCTCGCCCGGTGCGCCGGCGCTGACGACGGCCGCCACCCGGTCGCCGCGACGGAACCCGACCAGGCCGCCCGGCAGTCCGGCCTCGGCCTGGTCCAGTTCGAAGCGCAGGACGGGCACGGCGGCCTCGGCGGTCTTATTGTGCAGGACCACCCGCAGGTACGCAGCGGGCGGAGCGCCGGCGACAAACGCCGTCGTCTCCATGGCCAGGCGGTCGCCCTCGCGCGCGGTCGTGACGATCGGCACCCCGCCGGCCGCGGCCGTCTGGACGGACGCCCGGCCCCGCGGGAAGGCGAACGGGCCCGTCGGCCGGACCGTCAGCGCCGTGCCGTCGGCGAACCGCAGGCCGCCGTCGGCCGTGACGACCGCGCCCGGTCCGCCGCCGGGGGCCGACACCAGCGCCTCCGGCCGAAGCGGGGACAGGTGACGGTCGATCACAACCCTCTCCGCACCCGGCAGCGGGCACGCCGACAGCAGGCCGATGACCAGGAAACAGCCGAGCAGCGCAGGACGCGGCGCGGGGTGCATGCGTGGCTCCTTCGTTCACGATCCGCGGGCGGATGACGGGGCGCATTATGCGTCGGCGGGCGGGCCGTGTCAACGGCGACGCCCCGGCGCTGCGGCCGCGCGGCCGGCCCGTCCATGTCGTAGTGGCAATGCGGCGGCCGGTTCGGTATGCTGGACCGTCCGGCCCTGCGAATGTGCGTTACCCGTGCGTTTGGCGGCCGTTTATCCTGAAAACCGACGGAAGGAGATCCGCATGCTGACACGACGTCGATGGCTGAAGAACGCTGCCGCGTACGCGTCGGGCTCGCTGCTGGCGGGCGGCCTGGCGGTGGCCGGGGCGCGGTGCGCCTCGAGCGCCACGACCGGGGCGGCCGGGACCGCCGCGGGGACCGACCGGCCCAATATCCTCATCATCATGGCCGACGACGCCACCTACAGCGACCTGCCCCTGTGGGGCGGGAAGAACGTGCCGATGCCGAACCTCCAGCGCCTGGCCTCCGAGGGCCTGACGTTCAACCAGGCGTACCTGGCCATGTCGATGTGCGTCCCCTGCCGGACCGAACTCCACACCGGCCTGTACCCGATGCGGAACGGCTGCTGCTGGAATCACTCGCCGGCCTATCCGGGCACGCGCAGCACGCCGCACTTCCTGAAGCCGCTGGGGTACCGCGTGGGCATTACCGGCAAGGTGCACGTGCACCCGCGTCGGTGCTTCCCGTTCGAGGACGTGCCGGGCGTGGAGGGCAACTGCGTCTCGCCGACGGCGAAGTTCGACCGGGCCCCGCTTCGCGCGTTCATGGCCCGCGACACGCGCCAGCCGTTCTGCCTGACCGTGGCGCTCGTGGTGCCGCACGTCGTCTGGACCGTCGGCGACCCGTCGCACTTCAAGCCCAAGGAACTGAAACTGCCCGCCTACATGGTCGACACGCCGCAGATGCGGACCGACTTCGCGCGGTACCTGGCGGAAATCGAGGTCCTCGACCAGCAGGTGGGCGGTGTGCTGAAGGCCCTGGACGAGGCCGGCCAGGCCGACCGCACGCTCGTCCTCTTCACCAGCGAACAGGGCGCCCAGATTCCCGCGTGCAAATGGACCAACTACGACCAGGGCGTCCACACGGGGATGGTGGTCCGCTGGCCGGGGCGCGTCCGGCCCGGCCGGCGCACCGACGCCATGGTCCAGTACGCCGACATCCTGCCGACGCTGATCGAGGCCGCCGGCGGCGACCCGACGAAGGAGGACTTCGACGGCACGAGTTTCCTGCCCGTGCTGCTCGGCGCCAAGGACGAGCACCGCCGATACGCCTACTTCATGCACAACAACGTGCCGGAAGGACCGCGGTACCCCATCCGTTCGGTCCGCGACGCGCGGTACCACTATATCCGCAACCTGCTGCCCGACCAACTCTACATCGAGAAGCACCTCATGGGCCGCTACGAGCACAACCCGTACTGGATGACGTGGATGTTCGCCAGCGAGTCCGACCCGCACGCCTACGCCATGGTCCGCCGGTACATGCAGCGCCCCGCCGAGGAACTCTACGACACCGAGGCCGACCCGGACGAACTCAAGAACCTGGCGGGCGACCCGGCCCATGCGAAGATCCGGGCCCGCCTGTCGGCCGAACTCGACCGCTGGATGGCCGAGCAGAAGGACCCCGGCGCGGACCTCGACACCCACGAGGTCTGGCACCGCCGGCGGAAGGAAGCCGCCGCGTACCAGAAGACCGGCAGGATGCCGCGGGGATAAAGACCACGCGATGCAGCGCGGCGGCCTTCCCAGGCCGCCGCACTTCTCCGGCAAGCGTGAAGCGTGGTGGCCTCGGAAGGCCGCCACGCGGAAAGGTGACTTGGCCGTTCAAGGAGGCCTCCCGATGTCCCGAACCCGACGTGCGTTCCTGAAGCACCTGGCCGGCGCCGGCGCGCTGGCCGCCGCCGGCTGCGCAGGCGCCCGCGCCTCGGCCGAGAGCGGCCCGCGGAAGCCGAACATCGTGTTCATCGTGTCCGACGAACTCGGCTACTACGAGTTGTCGTGCATGGGACACCCGCACTTCGCGACGCCGAACGTCGACCGCCTGGCCACCGAGGGCATCCGCTTCACGCAGGCCCTGGCCGGCTCCAGCGTGTGCGCCCCCACGCGGTGCTGCCTGATGACGGGCAAACACTCGGGCCACACGTCGGTCCGCAAGAACGGGGGCGGCACGCCGCTGCGGGCCGAGGAGGAGACCGTCGCCTCCGTCCTGAAACGCGTCGGCTACGCCACGGGCGGCTTCGGGAAATGGGGCTGCGGCGGTCGCGGGTCGACCGGCGTGCCCGAGAAGCACGGCTTCGACGTCTTCCTGGGCTACTACGACCAGGTCCACGCCCACTCGTACTACCCGCCGTACATCATCCGCAACAGCGAGGAGGTGCCGCTGGAGGGCAACAAGGGCCGCTCCGCCGGCCAGACGTACTCGCACTACGTGATCATGGACGAGGCGCTGACGTTCATCCGCGCCAACAAGGACCGCCCGTTCTTCTGCTACCTGCCCATCACGCCGCCGCACGGCCTCTTCGATATCCCGGACGACGACCCCTCGTGGGCCCTTTACAAGGACAAGCCGTGGCCCGAGCCGGCCCGACGCTACGCCGCCATGGTCAACCTGGTGGACCGCAACGTCGGCCAGGTGCGGGCCCTGCTCGCCGAACTCGGCCTGGAACGTGACACCCTCCTCTTCTTCTGCGGCGACAACGGCGGCAACGACTACTTCCGCGACAAGGACCATCCGCGCGGCTTCCACGGGCCCAACGTCAACCCGAAGACGGGCGTGGCGTTCCGCGGCCAGAAGGGCAACCTGTACGAGGGCGGCCTGCGGATCCCGATGATCGTCGCCTGGCCCGGGCACATCGAACCCGGCCGCACCAGCGACCTCCTCTGGTACTTCCCGGACGTCCTGCCTACGCTGGCCGAACTGGCCGGCGCCAAGCCGCCCGACGACGTCGACGGCATCTCCATCGTCCCGGAACTCCTGGGCGAGAAGGCCGCCGGCCGGCCCCAGAAACAGCACGAGTACCTTTACTGGGAAATCGGCGGCCAGACGGCCGTCCGCATGGGCCACTGGAAGGCTTACCGCCCCCGCTCCAGGGGCAAGAAGCGGGCGGCCTGGGAACTGTACGATCTATCTACGGATATCGAGGAATCGAAGAACCTGGCCGCCGAGAAACCCGATATCCTGGCCAGGATGACCGCCTTCGCCGAGGCCGCTCACGAAGAGTGCCGCGAGGGCACCTTCAGCGACACCACGCTGCACCAGCGCGACCGCCAGGCCAAGTTCGGCTTCGGCAAGAAGGCCGCCGCTAAGCCCGGCGTCGAAGGGCCCGTCGAAACGCTGCCGGCCGCCGGCCTTATCCCCCGGAAGGAGTACAAACTCGTCCGCGCGAGCAGCGAGTCGGCCGGCAACGGCAAGCGGGCCGTCTGCGCCTTCGACGGCGATCCGCGCACGTGGTGGCACACGTCGTTCCGGGGCGGCCCGGAGAAGCCGCCGCACGACCTCGTCATCGACTTGGGCCGCAAGCGCACCGTTCGCGGGTTCCGGTACCTCGCCCGGCAGGACCCCGGCTGGAACGGGACCATCAAGGACTGCGAGTTCGCCGTCGCGGAGACGCCCGACGGGTTCGACAAGCCGGCCGTCCGGGCTACACTCAAGAAGACCAAGGAACCGCAGGAAGTGACGTGCCCGCCCGTCGAGGGCCGGTACGTCCGGCTGCGGGCCCTGTCGGAGGTGAACGGCGGGCCGTGGGCGTCGGCCAGCGAGATGGGCATCCTGGGCGAGTAGCGGCCCGCGCGAGGCGTAGGCCGCGGCTTCGGCACGCGTGTGGCCCGGCCGGCTTGACCGGCCGGGAGCGTGCGGGCCGCGGCGCGCCGCGGCCGACCCCCATTCAGCCGCCGGGCTCGCCCGGCGCGCCTTCTTCCGGCAGCGGTTGGAACTGGGCGAACTTCAGGCCGCCGCCCTCCGGCACGGCCTGCTTCGCAATGTAGTCGGCCACCTTGCGGGCGGCCGCGCGAATCGCGTCGTCCTCCAGGTACCGCCCCGTCATCGCCAGGCCGAGCAGGACGCCCGTCTGCCCGTAATCGAGGGCCAGGTTGATCCGCTTGAAGCGCTGCCGGTCGGGGATGACCATCGTGCCGTCGTCCAGCGTCTCGGCCGAGGCGATGACGGTGCGGGCGACCTTCGCGATGGCCTTCTTCATCCGCCGGGTGAGCGCCGGGTCGCGGTCTCCGAGTTCTTCGGCGTAGAGCATGAGCAGGTACCCGGTGCCGCCCGCGCCGCCACAGACGCCGAAGCCGGCGTCGCCGCCGGGGCTGCGGAGCGGTCCCTTGGCCTGGGCCGAAAGCACGAGATCGGTGGCGTAAACGGCCGCCCCGCGTGCGTACGTCAGGCACGCGTCGGCGAAGGCGGGGTCGGTCTTTCGGTTGACCTCGGCCCCGCGGAGCATGGCCCAGCCGATGCCGCCGGTCCCGCTCCCCAGGCCGGGGTTCCGCGTGACATCGTCGTGGCGCATGTAGGGCCATACGGTGCCGTCGCCCTTGGCGCGGGCGATGCTCATCAGGTACCGCAGGTTCGCGTTGGCGAGCGAGAGGGCCGTCGTACCGTCCGAGAGGCGCACCTCGGGCGCCCGTTCCGCCATCCGAAGGAGCGGCAGCACGAGGCCCGCCTGGCCGTAGCAGTACCCCGTCTCGACGATCTTCGGGTTCTTCAGCGTCGGCCAGGCGATGAGCGTCCGGCCGTCCTTCGTCGTCTCCTTGCCGCGGACGCGCAGGTTGACGAGCAGGCCGCGCATCGGCTCCTTGAGGCGCTCGTCGCGGCCGGCCTCGTACGCGGCCAGGAGGCTGTCGAGAATATTCCCGAGGCCGTGCGAATGCCCGGCCAGCAGGCCCTCGGACCGGTCGTTGGGCCGGTACGCGTGCGACCACGCCCAGGCCGTGCCGAGCGGCGTCTCCTTCTGCCGGGCGAACCGTTCGACGAGCGTGCGCGTGCCGGCCAGCGCCGCCGCCTTGTACCGCTCGTCGCCCGAGGCCTTGTATCCGTCCAGGAAGGTGCGGATGATGCCGCACTGCCCCGGCACGCTGATGCGGTGGCTGGGATGGCCCTTGGGCGCCGAGGTGGACATCATCCAGGCCAGGCGGCCGGCGTCGTCGCGCTCGGCCACGTGGATGAGCCAGTCGAGCGCGCCCTTCCCGTAGCGGGCGTACTCGGGGGCGTCCTTCGCAAGTTCCAGCATGGCCATGGCGACGCCCTGGGCCCCGTGCGAATCGGTCAGGTACGCCGGGCCGTCCTCCATCTCGACGGCCGGTGCGGCCCGGCAGCCCAGAAGCACGACCGCCGCCGCCAGGATCCACGCTGCTCCGCGCATCCGCATGAGCGCTCTCCTTCCGCTGGAACCGTGAGCCACCCGCGCCCTTCTCCCTTGTTAGAACCAATGCGCCGCCAAGACGCAAGTTTCGGTCCCCTTAGGGCCGCCGTCAAGAGGCTGGCCTTCGGACCCAGGGCGTGGTATGGTTGCCGCCCAGCCGCCGGAGTTGTGCGGCGACGAGGCCATTCAGCCGCCGGGCTTGCCCGGCGCGTATCAGTCGGACAAGTCCGGACGCCCGGGAGCCGCCATGAACCGCCGAACCTTCCTGAAGACCGCCGGCCTGGCCGCCGCCGCGCTGGCCGGCTGCCGGACCGGCGCCCGCGCCGCGGCGCCCTCGAAGCGGCCGAACATTATCGTCATCCTGCTCGACGACCTCGGGTTCTCGGACCTGGGGTGCTACGGCGGCGATGTCCGCACGCCGCACATCGACGGCCTGGCGAAGCGCGGCCTGCGGTTCACCCACTTCTACAACGCCGCCCGATGCTGCCCGACCCGGGCCTCGCTCCTGACGGGCCTGTACCAGCACCAGGTGGGCCTGAAGGTCAACGGCCGGAGCCTGACGCGCGACGGCGTCACGATTGCCGAGGCCCTGAAGGCCGCCGGCTACCGGACCGCCATGGCGGGCAAGTGGCACCTCTCGTTCACGCCCACGCTGAAGCCGCCCGCGCGGCACCAGAAGTGGCTGGACCACCAGGTGGCCCCGGACCAGCCGTTCGGCCCGCCCGAGACGTACCCCGTCCGGCGCGGCTTCGACCGGCACTACGGCGTCATATGGGGCGTGGTCGATTATTTCGATCCGTTCTCGCTGGTCGACGGCCTGGAGGCCGTCAAGACCGTCCCGCCGGACTACTACATCACCGACGCCATCACCGACCGCTCGGTCGAATACATCCGCACGATGGCCCGCGGCGACCGGCCGTTCTTCCTGTACGTGGCCCACACGGCCCCGCACTGGCCGCTGCACGCCCGCCGGGAGGACATCGCCCGGTACCGCGGCCGGTTCACGGACGGGTGGCACGCCATGCGCCGGCGCCGCTATCGCCGGCAGACGGAGATGGGCCTGGTGGACCCGAAGACGCATCCCCTGCCCGACCTGATGGGCCGGGGGCCCGACTGGGACGACCTCTCGGCCGAGGAGCGGGCCCTGGAGGCCGCCCGGATGCAGGTCCATGCCGCCATGGTCGACCGCGCCGACCAGGGCGTCGGCCGGATCCTCGAGGCCCTCACGGCCGCCGGACGGTACGACGACACGGTCGTCTTCGTCCTGGCCGACAACGGGGCCTCGCCCGAGGACCCCGCCGATTGGGGCCCCGGGTACGACCGGACGTCCGAGACGCGCGACGGCCGGAAGGTGCGGTACAAGGGGTTCTCGCCCGACGAACTGGGCGGCGAGACGACCTACACGGGCATCGGGGCCTACTGGGCCAATGCCGCCAACACGCCGTTCCGATACTGGAAGAAGGAATCGTTCGAGGGCGGGTGCCACACGCCGCTCGTCGTCCACTGGCCCGCGGGGCTGGCGGCCAAGCCGGGCTCGCTGTGCGACGACCTGGGCCACATCATGGACGTCATGCCCACGTGCCTCGACCTGGCCGGCGCCAAGTATCCGACCACGTACCAGGGCCACGCCATCGCGCCGACGGAAGGCAAATCGCTCCTGCCGCTGCTCCAGGGCAAGGACCGGGCCGGCCACGACGCCCTGTTCTTCGAGCACGTGGGCGGCAAGGCGGTCGTTGCGGGCGGATGGAAGGCCGTCCAGCCGACCCGCGGCAACGCGTGGGAACTGTATCACCTGGCCGAGGACCGGACCGAGACCCGGAACCTGGCCGAGGCCCAGCCCGACCGCCTGAAGGCCCTCGTCGACCGGTGGCAGGCGTGGGCCAAACGCATGGGATTGTAGGAGGCACCTCGCCTCATATTTAGCCGCCGGGCTTGCCCGGCGCGTTCGAACGACTCGGAGATGCGCTTCATGAAATCACTTATCAGATGCACAACCGTCGCCATGACGGCGATCGCGATCCTCGCCTCCGCCGCCGCGGCCGGCAATTGGCCGCAGTGGCGCGGGCCGAACTTCAACGGCTCGACGGACGAGACCGGCCTGGCGGCCACGTTCTCGCCGACCGAGAACGTGACGTGGTCGGCCGCCCTGCCCGGCCTGGGCGCCTCGACGCCCATCGTGTGGGGCGACCACGTCTTCCTGACGGCCCAGGTGCCCGGCAGCCGCGAACTCTGGGCCCTCGCCCTCGACCGCCGCGACGGTTCCGTCCGATGGCGCAAGCGCATGGGCACGGGCTTTACGAACCAGCAGGGCAACACGGGGGCGTCGCCGTCGGCCATCACCGACGGCTCAACCGTGTGGTTCTACTTCGGCACGGGCGAACTGGCGGCGTTCGACTTCGCCGGCAACGAGCGCTGGCAGCGCAACATCGACACCGACCACGGGCCGTTCGACTTCCTCTGGAACTACGGCTCGACGGGCCTGCTGGTCGACGGCCGGCTCATCATCCCCGTCATCCACGGACCGATGGAGCGCCGCGGCGGCGGCAAGGCACGCCAGCCCAGCCGCGCCGCCAAGCCCGCCCGAGGCTTCCTGCTGGCCGTCGACCCCGCCACCGGCAAGGACCTCTGGAAGCAGGACCGCCCAACCGACGCCGTCCACGAGGCCCAACAGGCCTACACCACGCCCGTGCCGTTCGAGTCCGCCGGCCGGAAGATGGTCCTCGTGACGGGCGCCGACACCATCACCGGCCACGACCCCGCCACCGGCAAGGAACTGTGGCGGTCGCCGACGTACAATCCCGCCCGCGACCGGAACTTCCGGACCATCGTCTCGCCGGCGGTGGCCGACGGGATGGTCCTGGCGTGCGCCCCGCGCAGCGGGCAGCGGATCCTGGCCGCCGCCGTCGGCAAGAAGTCCAACGAATGGACATGGGAAAAGCGCGAACACTCGCCCGACGTCGCCACGCCCCTGACGTACCGCGGCCAGGTGTTCGTCCTCGTCGGCACGCGCAAGACCATGCTCTGCCTGGACCCGAAGACGGGCAAAACCCTGTGGGACGGCGACCTGGGCGCCAAGGCCGTCTTCCAGGCCTCGCCCACGGGCGCCGACGGCAAGATCTACTGCATTTCCATGAAGGGCGAGGTGGTGGTCGTCTCGGCCGGCGATACGTTCGACGTGCTCCACCGCGTGGACATGGGAGGCCGCGATTGCCGGGCCTCGGTCGCCGTCTCGGATGGACAACTCTTCATCCGAACCGACGACCGGCTCTTCTGCATCGGCACGCGGAAGGCGGACTGACGAACCGCGGTTACGGCTTCGCCTTGAACGCCCGCTCGTGCCCCGTGGCGGGAATGCGCACGACGTAAGCCGACCCGTCGGGCGCCACGCGGGCCTCGATGTGGTGGGCCTTGCACGTCTCGGCCGGCTCGACGTTGGCGATGAATTCGCCGGCCGTATTGTCCGCCCCCGGTGCCAGGTTCCTGTGCAACTGGTAATTGGCCCGGATGGAATCGACGGCCTTCAGGGCCGCCCGCGTCTTCGGGCCGCAGCCCTTGCGGTGCCCGTTGTTCATCACGGTGACCGTCGGCCGGATGGACCGGATGAGCACGGGGTTGTTCGACCGGTCGAGGCCGTGATGGTTCACCTGGTACAGGTCCACCTCGCCCGCCAGGTTGACGGGCGAGACGAGCCGCAGTTCCAGCGCGCCCGTCAGGTCGGCCGCGTCGAGAAAATCGAACCGCCCGAACGAGAGCCGAAGGACCGTCGAGCGGGCGTTGTCGGTCTTGTCCTCCGGATACTCCGGCGACTCGGAGGCCGGTACCGGGTTCGCCTTGTGCTCGGGCCCCGGCTCGATGAATTGCCGCGCCGCCGCCAGGCACACCAGCCGCACGGGCGGCGACCCGTCCGCCTGCCGCAGCGGCACCGTGTCGCCCGGCTTCAGCACGGTGTACGGCACGGTTTTGCGGAACGCGACGTACGCGTCGTGCCCGCGCTGCGGCACGGCGCCTGCGTCGCCGGGATCGTACACGCGGCGGATAGGGATGAGTTTGAAGAGGTCGGCGGCCCCGCCCAGGTGGTCCACGTCGAAGTGCGTGACGACGAGGTGGTCGATGGCCTCGAGGCCCGCCACGTCCTTCGCCAGCGCGGCAATGCGGCCGGGGTCGCGGTCGCCGGGCATGCCGGTGTCCACGAGGACGGACTCGCCGGCGGGCGTGACGAGGAGGGTGGCGGCCCCGCCCTCCACGTCAACCCAGTAGAGGCTGAGCCCCCGCCCCGCGGCGGCGGCACAGCCGGCGGGCGCGAGGCCCAGGCCCGCGATCACGGCCAGCACGCACGTCCAGGCGCCCGTTCGCATGTGGCCTCTCCTTGCGCTTGTTGCGCGCGGGTCTCTGTACCCGCCGCGCCTCGCACGGTGCAGCATACCCGCCGGCGGAATCGAGTCAACACCGTAGCACGGCCCCGCCGGGCGCGGTAGAGTGTCGCGGAGCCGTTCCGAGCCGCGACCGTCAGGCAGCGGGTGCAATCCGAGCCGCGACCGTCAGGCAGCGGGTGCAATCCGAGCCGCGACCGTCAGGGAGCGGGCACGTTGGATGCGCACGAAAGCATCGGTTGCCAAAGAAAGGACCGCACCATGAACCGCCGCGACTTCTCCAAACGCATGATCGCCTTCGGCATGGCCGGCGCAGGCACCCACGCCGCCGCCGGCGCGGCTGCGGGCGTCCCGGCCGAGAACCCCGACGCCGCCCCGCCCGGTCGCGGCGAACCGTCCGGGGAGTACTACAAGGAACCCGCCCGCCGGATCCCCGTCCGCCGGTTCGACGTCGCCGTCGCGGGCGCAGGCACCGCGGGCCTCGTCGCCGCCCTCGCCGCCGCACGGCAGGGCGCGCGCACCGTCCTGGTCGAGCGCAAGGGCTACCCCGGCGGCACGGTGACCGAGGGCGGCACGGCCCTGCACAGTTTCTACAACCTGTGGAAGGCGTTCCCGGGGGTCGAGAAGCGGCAGGTCGTCCGCGGCATCGCCCAGGAGATCATCGACCGCCTGGCGCGCGTGGGCGGCACCACCGGCCACGCCGAGATGACCCAGGGCTACGATTACGACTCCGTCTGCACCGCCATCGACACGGAACTCTACAAACTCGTGACGTTCGAGATGCTGGCCGAGGCCGGCGTCACCGTCCTCGTCAACACGCTGCTCGTCGGCGCGATCACCGACGGCCCGCGCGTGCGCGGGGCCATCGTCGAGAGCCGAAACGGGCGCGAAGCCCTCTGCGCCAAGGCCCTGGTCGACTGCACGGCCTACGGCGACCTGGCGGCCTGGGCCGGGGCCGACTACACCGAGCCGAACGATTACGCCGTCGCCAACAGCATCGGCGTGGCCAACGTCAGCATGGAGAAGTACCACGCGTGGCTGGCGTCGCACGACGCCGTCCGCGAGTACGCCGAGGGTATTCGGGGCGGCGAGGCGGGCAAGATCGTCCGCGTGCACGCCCGCATGGGCCGGCTGCCGGAGGCGTTCCGCCGCGAGGCCGGCCGCATCGGCATGGCGCCCGTCACTACATCGACGCACGACAATTACTTCATGTTCATCAAACTCAATTTCAAGATGGAGGTAAGCCCCACCGACCGCGACGCCGTCGCCCGGGCCGAACTGGAACTGCGGAAGCGCCAGGCCCGGGCCATCGCGTTGCTCCGGCAGCACGTGCCGGGGTGCGAGAAGGCGTTCATGGCGCGGACCAGCCCGTCGCTCTGCATCCGCCGCGGCCGGCGCATCGCCTGCGATTACGACATCACCCACGAGGACGTCGTCGGGGCCCGGCACTTCCCGGACGAGGTGATGGTCTACGGGTTCCACGACTCGGCCCCGCGGCTCCAGGTGGCGGGCGGCGGGACCTACGG
>Ga0180434_10002107_pt1 | contig 27293 bp, 24 predicted proteins | sample SS_ome_7_FD_132453 | JGI IMG/M metagenome (GOLD analysis project Ga0180434, IMG submission 132453) | Hypersaline lake sediment archaeal communities from the Salton Sea, California, USA - SS_1_D_2 metaG | ecosystem: Environmental > Aquatic > Non-marine Saline and Alkaline > Hypersaline >... | reverse complement strand
TCCAGGGAACACCGCCGTGGCATGAAGCACGTAGCTCTGTTGCGCCGTGAAATTCACCGTGTTCTCAATCGTGGGGTCAACCGTCACGTTAGAAATTGCCGCCGCAATCGGAGCCGGGTCCATCACCGGAGCCGCTGCCGCCGTAGGAGCCGCCGTGAGGGTGGGTGAGATTATAGGAGAAGGGCTTGCCACCACTTTAGGCTCCCCCACATTGGTTTGTCCAGCCGCCAGTATTGATGCAATCCTATCCGTGGAATCCGCACTCCGATCCTGAGCGTTCAAAATGTTGTCCCCGGCGGTAAGCCATTTGTCGAATCCAACTGAACTTGCCTCCGTAAAAGTCCCTAGAGCTTCTCCAACGGCATTACGTGTCTCCGCCGTCGCTCCTCTGAAGGTCTCCTCCAACCCGGCCATCTCGCTTCTCCCAACTTTTCCGCCTTGCGCCGACTCGATACCGGCGGCCTTCATGGCGTCGATCTGCTTTGAAGCTCCCTTTAGATCCAGGAGCATCCCTATTCCAGGGATACTTTTCAAGGCCACCAAAACAGCCTTGGCCAAGCCCGCCGCCAGCGTGATCATCATAACTTGCAAGGAGGCAAACACGTTGGTCAACTTGGCCTTCAACAAGTCTATAGTTGCCATGAAAATTCGAGGACCGTTGGTGAAAACCGTTGTTCCTGCCTTGGCCAGATTAATGAAAAGCATCCAAAGGTTGATCATGTTCCCAAGAGCGTAGATCACCGTCACCACCCCGAGCAGCATTATTTGAATCGCACCTCCGATTACGACCCCTATTATTGTGCCAATGGTTCTAAGCATCGCTCCGGTACTCTCCGAATCCCCTGTTACTGAGTTGAGGGCATCTCCGATCATCCCAAAAACCCATCCGGCCATGACCGCAATCTCGTTCAAAGCCGCTCCAATGGGGACTATAAAAGCCGCAAATCCTTGGACAAACCCCTCCAAAAAGGCTTTGGTCTGCTTACCCGTCCGCTCAATTAGCACCCCAAAAACATTGCCAATGCCGCTCAGGAACTTGCCTACACCCTCCCCCAAAGCGGTAAACGCCTCAAGCTGAATGGGCATCTCCCCCAAGGCTTGCAAAAGCGTCCCCACGGGGGCCAAAATCCCGGCGATCACCGTAGTCACCCTCGCCCATAGATCCAAAAATCCAGGAAGGAGGTACGAGACGGCTCCGCCCAAGAAGGCTCCGAGAACCCCCGTCAACTTACCGGTCAATTTGGAGACGCCCAAGAACGCCTTTCCGATGCTCCCCATGATGCTGACAATTCCGGCCATCCCGGACTCTAAAGCCGGTCCTGATTTACCCAAGCCCTCCATAATCCCGGCAACAAGGAGGAGAACTCCCCGCAACGTAGGAATGGCCCGTGCCTTCATGCCCCCCAAAAAATCCGCCCATAGTTGTCTGAAGGCATCGAGCATCTTGGTTTTCTTAAAGAGGCCATCATAAGCCTTGGATAACCTTAGAATGGCTTCTGCATATGAGTTTGCGGCATATTTCCCGTCCTTACCAAATGCCTTAAAGGCTTTAGGCCCTTCTCCATTCAATAGGCCCACAACAACTTCCAAAGATCCCGCAATGGCCTCAAAGGCAGCCACTACCTTGTCGGCCACCGACTTACCCTTATCCCGAAACTTGAGGAAATCCTTTGTCAAATCCCTCACTCCGGATGGCATGAGACCCACAAAAATTTTGAAAAAAGCCGCGCCAATTTGCTCAAGGGACTTCAATATGCTTTTGATGGGAGCAACTAAGCGGTCTCCGACTTGCATCCTGAATCCCAAGGAGAACCCTGAGAACATGACCGAAAGCCACTCTACCTGTTTCCCCACCCTGCGGAGAGCAGATCCAAAAACCGTGGCCAGCACCACCCCAAGGGCTTGGAACATATCTTTTGCGCCTTTCAATGGAGGAAGGACTCCCTTGATATTATCAATGCCCTGCCTAAAGAGGCTCATGGCCTCATTCCACGGCTTCAAAAAGTGCTTGCTCATCGCCGCCCACGCTTCCGTGAATCCCTGAGCAAAATTTAAGAACTGAGTAAACGCCCCCTCCACGAGTCGGGCAAACGTCCCAAATATACCTTCACCTTCCTTGCCCAAGAGCTTCATCACCACCACGAATCCCGCAACTGCCGCCGAAATGGCTCCGACGATAACCAGAGCTGGTAATAGTGCCGCCATCATGGCGCTCCCGAACATGGACCACGCTGAGGCACCCAAAAGGACCGCACCCGAGAGCGCGAGGATAGCCGCCGTGGTCCCCACCACCGCCGCCGTGATCTTGAAGAAGGTGTCATTCATGCCAAAAAGTTTGCCCATCAAATTAACGGCGGTCTGGAGAAGATTTTGAATAGATGGTAAAAGCATCCCTCCCAATTTCTTGGAGACGTTGGTGATGGATCCCGTCATAATTTTCCAGTTCATTGCAGTGGTCTGAGCCACGTTATTGTACGCAGAGGCGGCGACGGAAGCCTCATCAAATGCTTTGGTAGACATTAACTGCATCCAACGCAACTTGGAGATTTTCTTTGCCCCGTTCCCCGCGTCTATAGCAACGGAGGCCAATTCGGGACTGAGCTTGAGGAAACTTTCATACATACCCGCGTTGACCGTCACCATGGTGTTTCCGGCATCGGCCAACCCCTTGACCACGTTTGCGATCCTCACGTTTTTCATGCCCATGGCGTCCGCCATGGCCTCAAACTTGACTGGATCGAGGAACTTAGCCTTGCCCATGGCCTCCAGGAGACGATTGACCGCTTCGTGTGGCTTGTCCCGCGTAAGATCCTTCAACTCTTGGAATCCCAACCCTAGCTTGTCAGCCCCGAACTCCTTTATCATCATCTCGTAGCCGCCCATATTCTTACGGAAACCCGTGAAGAACTTGTTTAAGGCTGTTCCTCCAGCCTCAGCCCTCACACCAACGTCAGCCAAGATACCGGCCAAGGCCACGGTTTCAGCCGCCGTCTTTTGCATTACCTTGGCACCCTGAGCGGCACGGACGGACATATCCGAAAGGAAATCCGCGCTTTGAGAGGAGGAAAAGGACATCTGAGTCAGCGAAGCCGCCAACCCCTTGACGTTGTGCATCATCTGAGCTTGAACCAAATTGTTCTTTTCAGCCCCCATAGCCGCCACATCATAAAAATCTTGTGCGCTTTTTTCCCAGCTATTGTAGATGTTCCCGGCATCGAGCATCCCAAAGACGGTCCCCAACCGTCCAATCATGTTGATGGATTCCTCTCCCGAGAAGCCAAGGGCCTTGCCCATGTAGGTGGCTTGGATGGCCACCTCCTTCAGACCTTCTACACCCGCCTTGGAGGCCAAGCCGAGCTTACCGGCGGCAATGGCCATGGTGGCCAATTCGGAGGAGGACATTGGAAGGGTGGCAGTGATACGGTCAAACTCATCCCCAAGTTGTTTGGTCTCTTGCCACGTGAGACCGGTGATGGACTGGAGCATCCGCATCTGTACCTCAAACTGAGCGGCGTCCTTCACCCCCTTCATGAGCACCCCTCCAAGAGCGGCACCCATCCCGGCCAGAGCGCCTCCAAGGACAAGGAAGCCGGTCTGGAGGGCCTGAATTCGGGTCCGTAGAGTCACGATGGCCGCACCAATCTTGCCCGCCGTGCCGGACACGTTATCAGTGAGTCCCATCACGAACCCAAGCCCTACTGAGCTTGACATTCCTCCGCCACCAAAAGCCATTTATCTTCTCCCTCTGCTTGGACGGGCGCTGGACCGCCGGGCCGGTTTAGACCCTCCTGTCCTACTCTTGGCGTTCACTTTGTCCATATGCGCCTTCTCCGCTTCCTTCTTTTCCTTGAGGAGGGTAAAAAATTTCATCAACTCCGGGATCGGCATATCCAACATTTCATGCCATGACCAATGAAGCTCACACGCCAGAGCAAACATCACCTTGTCATACATATCGGTGAGCTTGTCATTGGTCACTATCTGAACAAAAAAGTTGTGAAATCCAGCCCTCCTCTGGTGGCCACGCCACATTCCGGGCATACGATGTTGAGGTCCATATCCGGCCCGAGTTTATGGTCCGCCAGAGCCTTCTCCACCTTGCGAATGAGAGGCTCCGGGAGCGTTTCGATTTGATCCATGGTAAGGCTGGTGAGGCCGTTCCACTCCAGGATCATCTTGGAAAAGAGCATGTACTCTCCCTCCACCGGGTTTGACGCCAGCCGGGGAGACACTTGCTCCTGGATTTTTCCGTCCACGTAGCGGAACTTGGCCTTGACCGCCCACTCCTCATCCTCGAACTCCCAATACCGGGTCTTTTTGCCATCATGGATGCGTTCCTGATCGGCGTCGGTCATTCGGATGACCTTGACCTCATCAAAGGGCACGTTGAACTCGAAGTTAGAACCACACGCCCGGTTTTGGCACTGAAGGGTGGCCTCCAGATCCTTCCTGGTGGGGTCGGTGATCTCGTAGAGCTTGTAGACGATGTATTCCCTGTCCCCTGAGAGGAGAGCCTTGATCCGGACATCAGCCACCGGATGCTTGTAAGGTCCGAGACTGAGGAGCCGGTTGGTGAGTAGTTTGGTGACTACCTTGGATGGGTTGCTCCGGGATTTTTGGTCCACCATGGCCTTCCGGTCCCGGCCAGTGAGCGGGGTGATGACGGCCTTCTTGTAGACCTCTCCATCAATTAGAAGCCCGCAAGGAAGGTCAATTTCCACCTCCCCTACGGGCTTCCTGAAAAGTTGCACTCCAGACGGGTCTACATTGGGAGCCGCTTTGGGCGGTCCCTGCTTCGTTTCCTGTTCCATTCTAGCCTCCTCATTTACTGCCAGCCGCCCAACCGTAGGTCAGACGGTGACTGATAACCAAGGATGATGCACACGTGTGCAATTAGCCTTGCGGTGTGGCCCCACCCAATCCCGTTGCGGTCGGGATAAGGTAGTGGCCTTCATTTGCCAACTCAACCCGTTCAAGAAGAACGTCTGAGGACATGGCATCCAAGGTGTCAACCTCATAGATGGTGGGCCATGCCTCCAGGATCTTCCATTGTTTCACCACCTGACCTCTCTGATCGAGAAGCTGGATGATGATGTCGCGGCGGAACTCGGAGTCCGGTAGGACGGTGTTGTCCTGCTCGGCGCTCCATACCTCATTCCGCCATTCTTGGAGGGTTTCATCCACGGAAAGACCTCTCTCTAAGACGATGTTGTCAGAGGTCGTGAAACCGGGGAGCTTCCGGGCGGTGATCCCATCCACTCCTTCACGGTATTCAACTACCTCTGTCTCGTCTCTGAGGCCACTGACCGTGGTAAACCCGCCAAGCTCAACGCCGGATACGTCCAGCACCCGGAACCTGAACCCACGATACGGATCCACTCGTTTTCCAAAAAGGAAATCGGCCATGGTCTTACCTCCTCAGCTTCCAGCGTTAGCCTTCAGCGATCTCGGAATTACCCGCCCAAAGTGCAATGTCCAACTCAATCTGCTCCGCCGGAGGGGCCGGAGAGAACGCTACCTTGCCCCGGACGCGGCCTTCTCGGACCACCTCCGTGGGGTTGAGGCCCTCATTGATGAGGACAAAGAAGGCGCGGGTGGCGTCGTTACGCGGATAGAGCATCCCCGCCTTCCAGAGGTTGCGGAGGAACCGGTCAATGGCCCCGGCGATACGTGCCCACAAGACCTCCGTGATAACGTCAAACGTGAACTCAAAGGCCAAGTTGGCCACGGACCTCTCCACGTAGTTTGCCAGCCTCCGGACGGGCACGAACTGTCTGCCGTCTCTGCCGGAGTAGAGGGTCCGCGCTCCGAACACCCTGATACCGCGTCCAGGGAAGATCCGAATGAGGTTGATCCCGGCTTCGTTGAGAATGCCGTGCTCAGTCTCGGAGAAATCCGCCACCAGATTGACCGTATCGTAGTATTCCACGTTGGCCGGAGCCTTGTGGACGCCTTCTCTTGCCGCCGTGGAGGAGTTGACTCCTAATTGACGGCATGAGGGAGGAAGCTCCAAGAGAGCGCCGGGGATTTGGGGATTCTCCTCCCGGAACCACGGCGCATAGATGGCCGTGTAGGAGGTGTCCAGTCCCAAGGTGAAATTCCGGTACTCCAGAAGCTCATCCAGGGTGTCCGCCGCCAAAGGGCAGTCTCCCACGAAATCCAAACGCTTTCCCTGAGCGTAAGAATCGGCCCCGCCGATGACGCCCGCCGACGTGACACCGGGGATGGCAAAGGTGCTGATCTGGTAATTTTCATCCATCAGACGGATGCCGTGCTTGTACGCCTTGGCCGGGTTGGTCCCGAGATAGTCGATGTCCGCCGGAGCGGCACCGTCCAAGCCCCCGGACATTGCCCACTGGTAGGGAGCGGGATATTGCTCGATCCGCCAGTTGGTGACCTCCACGTTCCCGGCGTCGAGCAACTCAACAAGATCGGACTCGTTGCGCTCTCCGCCAAGACGTTCATCCACGTAGTCGATGGCGTTCTCGGACTCCAGTGAGATGAAGGAGTAGGTCTGTCCCACCCCGTTGTAGGTGGTGGTGACGTTGAACCCCTGGACGGTCACGTGAGCGTCGGCTGGCATCGTGGTGATGACGCTGTTGTCCTCATTGAGAACGTCCGCGAAAATCGTGGACCCGTTCACGCCGGTGACGCGGACCTCCGTGAACATATAGTCCGTGGAGATGTCTCCCGTCATGATCATCAGGAGGTCTCCCACCCGGATGTTGAAGGAGTTGGTCACGGTGAACTGGACGGTGGATGCTCCCACCGCGAAACCGGTCACGATTTTGGTGTTGGCTCGATGAGAGGTTGAGGTCTTGACCTCCACCCCGATGGCAAAGATGAAGCCTACCGCCACGCTCAATTTGAGCTTTTTGGTGGGCACGTCCACGCCAACCACGATCCCGGTGTACTTGTTGGAGCCATCGTTCATCACAATGCAGTCACCCAACTCAAACTGTCCGATGGAGGCCACGGTGATCTCCGTGTCAATCGCCGCCGAAGCCGCCGTGAGGGTAGTTTCCGCTTTGGTGAAATCGGAGAGGATGGAGTTTCCGTACTCTCCCACGTCGCGGCCCTGGATGTCCACGGTGTCCGCCACGCCGCCAACGGCATCAGCCGCTCCAGCGGATTTGGCCGCACCGGAGCCAACCGTGCGCCCGATGTAGAGAGCCGTCCCGCCTTGCCGGAAAAAGCCCCGGACCAAATGCGGGAGGTAAGAGCCTTGATAAAAGCTCCCATATTTCCCCTGAAAGTCATCAAACGAGATGACCAACCGAAGTTCATTGTCCGGTCCCCTTTGAGCGACTCCAAAAGCCGCCGCGATGTCTACGGGGACACCCTCGATTGTCCTTAGCACGTCCGTTTCACGGATGTGTACGCCCGGAGCCTGAGCCATGATCCACCTCCTTATTTATCGTCTTTTTTGGAATCCGCTTTGGGATCCGGTTTGGTTTCCGCTTTTGCCGGAGGCGGATCCGCTTTTGCCTTGACTGGTTTGGGATCCGCCTTCTTGGGAGCGTCCACCAGCACCAGCCGTCCTCTGGCCAAGTGCTTTACCACCTCCGAATGTCCAACTTGGACATCCGAAATTTCCGTCACGTCCTTGGGCCGGAGATGCACTGACTTACCGCCCCCAAGATTGACGGTCAAAAGCATCTTTGACCTGTTCTTAATTACCTTCATCCTTCCACCTCCACAATTTCATCGTTGCCTACTTGAATTTCAATGGTTTCGGCCAAGGGAGCCTCATCCACGCTGGACTGGTACTCCTTGCCGCCAAAGATAGCCCTCACTTGCAAATCATGGAACTCATCCTCCGGAATAGACACGTCCGTGAGAGGCGTAACGTCCACGATGTCAAAAAAGTACCCCATTCCATACGATTGCCAAATGCCTTCCTTGTCATCCCGCATGAGGAGGTTCCTGACTGCCCGGCACATGGCGTAAGCCTCCACCTCCCTCTCGGCAACAGCGTCCACGGCAAGCAGGAGATCCACGGGTAGGGGCCTCTCCATGACCCGGCCCTTCCTATCATCCTGAGTGAATCCAAACCGCTTCTCCGTTTCGTCTCCAGCCAACGCCCCGTCCGTGTAGTAGTTGCTCTCAATATGCCGAATCACGAACATCGGCGTGTGGGACTTGATATAATCAGGTTCCGGCCTGATCCTAACTTGCAACGCCCCTTTTTCGTCTTGGGTGGTTGCCCACGCCATTTTGCCCCGAAGCTCCAACCGCGTTCCAGCCGTCACCGATTGAGTCAAGGTGATCTCATGGGTGGTAGGATTGTAGCTCTGAACCAAGTTGGAGGCCAACCCACGGTCATTTTCTTTGTATACCCCTAGTGTAGCCGTATCCATGCGAGAATTCAAAGTGATGGTGTTCCCACCAGCATGTACGAACCACGAACGAGCTTCCGGGTGGACGTGATCCTTGATGGCCCGCTTGAGTGTCCTGACCGCATCCTCCACCACGTCATAGTCAGTCTCGGCATAAAGGAGGAAGCGGCTCAACTCCGGAGTCTGTCTCAGATCCGTGGAGGCGAACAACTCCAGCCTGATCGTGAGCACCTCCGGGAGAGGCCCATCAATGTTGTTGAACCAGCTAAACACGTACTCAGGAGGCACCGTGGTGTAGCCCACCTCAGTGGCCCCGCCGTCAAAAGAGAAATGCCACCGCATGACCGAATCTCCTGGCATCTTATAGGCACCCTCTGACCCGAAAAATATGTCCAGGACCGCACGGAGGTTCAGAGGCCGGAAGGTGATGGACCCGGATGTCACGAACTCCGCCGCTGGGTTAAGCTCAGGAAAATCAGCGTTGCCGTTGGGGTCATACCCCATCAACCGCACCGCCCCGTTCACAATGCACACCTCATCGAGCACATTGCCGGGGTCTCCTGGAGTTAAAACCAAAGCTGGCATCACCAAATCCTCGCGGCCATTTTATTCCAAATCTTGATGACCCCCAAGACCATTGCCGGTCCCGCCTTCTGGAGTGTAGGCCGGAGAAAAGGTCTTGGGGGAATAGTAGCTGTCCCAAATTCGTGGATCGTGGCCAAAGCCGTCATGGAGATGCCGGTGGGATGCCCCACCCCGTTCTTGATCCCCACGAAGCCTTCCCGGCCCACGGCCACCGGGTCTATCTCGATGGAGTTGGCCAGAGCGTGAGAGTCCACCAGCTTGATCCCATGGCCCTTCCGAGCCGTGACACCAGCCGTGAGCGGCGGACCTCCGGCCCCTCCAGATTCAATGGTGTTTTTCAGCGCGTTGGCGATCTTTTTGGTCTCGTTGTTGATAGCCCTCTCCGCGATGGGAGGGAGACCCTTTGCCAACTTAGCCGGGAACCTCATGAACCTATCCCAAGGACCGTACTCTTTCATCGTTACCGTCATTTTTTACCTTTAAGAAGGCCCTTTATGGCCTTCACAAACTTGCTTCCGTTCTCCGATTGCGCCACCACCTCAGTATGGTCTATCTCCTCGATGGTGGAAGGGAAGGGGGCATTCGGACCGCTCATGCTCTCCTCCCAATCAGCCGCCTCCCCTTTGGCCTTCGGGAGGCTATCAAAAATCTCCAGAGCATCGGAGTGCTCTCCAAGCAAATCCCGCGTTTGCCGCTGGACCTCCTCAGTCTGGAGCTTTTGTTGGTCCTTCTTCATCATCCTCCCCGCAACCAACATCCTTGGCGTCCAAGTGGCCCCTAATGTAGGGACACCCCATCATCATGGCCGTGCCCAACCGGGTCAGAGCCTTAGTGTTATTTTGGATGAGGACGTTCATGGCAATTTGTTGATTATTCAACTGTTCTTGCATTTGCCCAAGTTGCCGTCCGTACTCCTTCATCAAACTCCGGAGGTACAAGTACCCAAATAACAAGATGACCGCCGGGATTCCCCCGTACTCCAAGAGCACCTGGAGGTTGTCACCAAAGATTGTGCTTTCCAGAGAGCCTCCTCCTCCACGAGAGCACCCATAAACGGCCACCATCACCGTGAGGGGAGCTACTACCAGCACAAACCTATACCACTTTTCCAATTCAACTACCCCCTTTTTACTCATTACTACCAAGAATATCCACGAGCCGTCAGGTCAGCTTCCACCGCTGCCTCAATATCGGCGTCAAGAACTAACCCATCATAGGAATACGTAAAGGGAAGGTCATCCCCATCCAACGTAACCGACGCCCGTTTTATCTGGACGGAATTACCGTCGTAGTCTTCATCATCAATCACCGTTATTGTAATTACCAGAGCCATCTCATGCCTCCATCGCTACCCAGGAAACGGACCCGGTAAACTTGTTTTTGAACCGCACCGTAAACCCGGTTTTCCCCGGCCAAATACGATAAGGCGGCGTGTTGTTCTCATCCAACATCGTCAACGTAATCGCGGGCCAGTTGGAAAACTCTTTTGAAAAATCAACCCGCATTGATTTAGTATCGCTAAACACCACCTCGCCGCTTTGGCTATTAAGTCCTGTGGCGAGTAGACGATGTTTCGCCCCGGCATCGTCAGCCAACTTCAAGGCTCCGTCGTTATCCAGGGTCATCGTCATCTTCTTGGACCCGTCAGGCGAGGTCAGGATTAATTTTGATCCCCGAAAAAAGTATCCTTGCTCAGTCATGGTCCCTCCTAATTAGACGCTACAATGCCATCAAGAATGGTCTTGTCCCCCGCGTCCAACGCATCCGTAAAACTGATTTCCAGCAACTCCGTGTCCTCGTCCCAACGGCACCATTCAATGGTCTTGTTGGTCATTTCTGACGCCAGTACGTCGGGCTGAATACCGCTTTCAAAATAATCTGGCGGAGGATCGGGGTTTGATTCCTTGTGAAAAAGAACTGGCTCCACTGGCCGGTCATAATCGTAAATCGTGGACATTATGCTACCCTCCAAATTTCAATCCGCGCCCGACGAATGCGAGCGGTATTAGAACTCGTCTGCCTGAAATCAATTTCGATGGTATGCGTGGCCGCCGAACCGAAGGCCACCCTTTTCATTCCACTCATCGGAAGCCAATGTCCATCACCTCCAGAGATACCTCCGGGGTCAGCGTTCATAGATTCCACTTGGGCAAGAATTGTCCCGGCGTCCAGGTCAACTTGGCCTTCGCAACCATCGTTAGTACCATCGTTGGACTTAATCTCAGCATACCACCCAATCCGGTACGTCCCGATGGGCAAAGACGCCGTGGTCAAAGTGAGCTTGTTTTGGAAGGACGTAGACGTTGTAGTAGATTCTCCATCACTTTCGGATGCATCATCTTCAGTCCCAAACACTGGTAGTCCAGTTAAATCTGAGTAGGCTACTTTTCTACTATCCGAACCATCGTGGTCGTGTCCTACCGTTAGATCGTGCATATCCTGTTTAATTAAAAGCAACGCCGCTTCCAGGGAGTACCTTTCCTCCACCGGCTTGGCAACGTCCGGGTAGCTAAACTGGAGGACGTTCAACTCGTTGATCGGGCCGTCCGCAAGGCCAGCGAGATCAGTGAACCAGTCCATGTTGGTACGCTTCAACTCCAAAATAGACCCGTTCATCGACACGGTTCCGTTGAGGCTTTTCTCGAAATCGTAAACCCCGACACCGCCGAATGATTGCAAATGGCTAATGTCAATGTCACAAGACGGGTAGTCTGTCCCCGAATCAACTTGCTTCAACGCTGAAGCAAAAAGGCAAGCGATCTTGGTGGCACCACCGGCGCTGAAGGCCCAATCCCCTTCCACCACCACCGATCCAATACCGGAAGACACGCTACAAAGGGAATTTGAGAAAAGCATGGTTGGGGTTGCACCCAAGGCTCCCCCACTCGGATTAAGGTGGACGCCGTAAGTACCAGCGCCCCCTTGTCCGTCCCAAAGGAACGCACCTTCCACCTGGACAAGTGAAACCACGGAAGTCACCGGGTCAACCCGAAGGGCTTCTACGATCTTGCCGCCAGTAAATGGGTGGGGGCCTACAATCCCGAACGCAAGGGGGGCCGCTTTCATGTAGGTGAACCCGGCCAACTGGATGAAGGTGGTCCCCCCAACCCATAGGCTCCAATCAAACAAGACGCCGGGGTCAAAAATCATCCCGTAGCCATCGTGAACGTCCCATTGCACCGTGGGCTGGTAGATAGCGGCTCGCACCCGAATAAGAATGAACTTGCCCACACCCCGAAGGGACTTGGCCCGCGTGATGGCCGCTTCCACCGTCGAATATTGGCCGAAAAGGGCGTTGTCAATAAAATCGGGATGGACGTAAAGCAATTCAGTGGAAATTTCCGGGAGCGTCAGGGTAGCCTTAGTGGCCCCAAACGCTGATTGAATTCCGGTCCCGGCAAAATCGAGGATCAGAGCGTCTCCGATCTTGGATCCGTCATCCTGGACCTCAATGGTGGAGCTTCCAGCGGGGACGTTCAGGGTAGCCTTCCCACCTCCAACGGCAATGGACGCCCCCGCACCGGTAACGTCAAGAATCGGGGCTGTCCCTTGGGAAACCCCCTCATCCTCAAAGTTAAGAGTGCTAACGCCCCCTCCGCCTCCGGGAGCAACTACCACCCCATCCTCTATGATCACATAATTAAAGAAGCCTTCCATGGTACGCTCCTTAATCGTAAAGCGCCGTGGCAAACATCTCAGCGGTGGCCGATGCCGTCACCACCTTGATGGACTCTCCCGGACCCAAAGGGATGATCCCTACCAAGTCCACATTTTGATTGGTCATGGCCAGCTTCTCGTAGAGCTTCCCGAACTCTTGGCCGTGCTCATTCACCACCGTCACGGTTACGTCTTTAGACTCACTGCCCATGACAAGAGAGAACCTCTTGACAACCATGTCCGAGGATCCGCCCACATTAAAAATACCCGGATTATTAGCGTCACCGAAGTCCTCTCCGGCGGGCACGTGCTGTCTCTGCATACCCATATTACACCACCCTTGCTCTTTGATCAGCCGGGAACTCGAAAAATGCCAAGTAGAGCATCGGAACCTGAGCCGTGGTCCGGATATGGCCTTGAGGTCGTAGCTCGATGATCCGGTAGTCCGTCTCTATGCTGGCGATCTCCACGATTCGATCTCCCTTTTTAATTTTAGGTCCAGCCACCAAAGGGCTGAGTCCCACACTTTCCAAATACTCTAGGGTGAAGCAAATGTGCCCGTCTCCGGGGTCCAGGTCTCCACCTATGACTGATTCTCTCCGATCATGCTTCTTGTACGCCACCTGAGCTTGGAGTTCCAGGAGGTCACTTGCAAAGGGGATGTCCACCCCGGCAATGACCTCATCAAAATCTTCATCCAGCACCGTGTTGCCAACGGCGGCTGGTGTCCCACCGATTGGCGTGAGGACTTTGATCTTGATTGGCATTGGATTCCATCTAATTGGTCTCCGCGCCATCACACAAACCCCACGTACTGAGGCCGACAATAGCCCTGGAGCACCTTGTCCAGCCTCACGCTCCCCGTGATGAGGCCGAAGCCACTGGCCCGGCTGGCCACCACGGACTTTGATTCCAACTGATAGCTATAATTGTCCACACGCTCAGAGGTGATCCGGTCATCCGTACCACCACTCCCGCTTGAGTTACGTGGGTCATCATCCCATGCCCTCAGTATGAGAGCGTCCATGACCTCCACCAACGCCACCGGGAATTTCCCGAAGCACCTCACAGTCGCTCCGGCGGCTATGGGGAGTCCGGCCTGAGATTGCACGGCATCAACGGTGAGATCAGTTCCGGCAATGTCCTTCACGATATCCACGTAGATCAAAGCTGGAACTCCAGGAGTAGCCGCCTGAACCTCAATGACCACGAAATCACCAACGTCGATCCATCCCGTGGCGTTGTTCACCGCGTCAAGCTCGATGGTGGTAGCCGCTGCCGCCAACTCCGTTTTCAACGTGGTCTCAAATACCTTCCGATTCTCCAAGTACCCAAAAGCTCCCGTCATCAGGATGTTGTTTACCCCAATGGGAAAGTCCCCCCGGAGGAGGGAGAGGAGCCGGTAGTTGAGATCGGAAGAAATTTCAAACCGGGTCAAATCGTACTGATTTTGGGCATTCAGGTTCCTTCCAAACACCCTATCCGCCGCACTGAAATAATTGGTCCTATTGGCGTTCACGTCCACACTGAGACCCGTTACCTCCAGGATGGGGACAAGATCCCGGTGACTGGCCAGCCTTGAACCGTCTCCAGAGGCAAGATGCACCTCCAGCATGGGGGAGAAAAATTGCCCCGTGAGACGATCCAAGGAGGCCGACACCTTAGATATTAAATCCAAAGCCCCGGCATCCGAGAGTTGCGCCACGGTGATACCGAGCACGTCCCGAAGCCGGGTCAATGTGATGTACTTGCTCAAGGTCTACCCCTGCTTCTCCCGCGCCGTGATCACGCACTTGGCGGACCCGACGTGAGAGCGGAGGCCAGAGGAGGTTTTAATCCCCTTCTTACCGCAAACGGTACACGTCCACGGACCTTTTTTCTTCTTGGCCAGGATGTCATTTTCAATGATGGTGTCCGCGTCCAGAGCGTCAAGGTCGTACCCTTCAGGCTCCGGAGCAGCTTCCTTCTTGGCCGGTTTCTTTTTAGGCTGTCCCTTTACCCTACCCGCCGTCACGGTTTTGGACGTGATAGGGGGTGAGGAGGGGGCCGGGGAAACCCCCTCCTCGGTAGTATCCGGCTTGACCGGGAGATTCTTAGCATCCACCTCCACGAAAAACTCAGGTTGTTTCGTGAAGTAATCCACGTCCGCATCCGCCACCTCCAGGGGTGTCCCCGCCTGGAAGTAGTACCGCCTACCGGAAGGACAACCTCTCACGAACTTTGTTTGGTCCATGACCAAATCAAATCTGTGAGCCTTGCCCATAATTCACCTCCTCAGTTCATTGCACACGTGTGCAACGGACTATTTGCGCTTGATGTTGATGGCCTTGACGATGGACTCCAGATTCTCGATCTGGACGGCCACCTCATTGTACATGACCACCTCTACGCGGTCGTAGTCCTTGTTGAACTCGCTGAACACGCGGGTCTGGTCCAGCATTCCGAAGATGAAGTTCATGGGGTTGGCGAGCCACATGAAAGTGCCCTCCAACACGGTCCCTGCTCCGGACGCCGCTCCGGTGACGACGGCGATGGTGAGGCCCAAGGTGGCGTAAGCCGCCTGTGCCGGGGTGGACGGGGCCTGAATGTCGATCTCGGACGCGGCACCGGTGGTGGAGGAGGTCAACCTGAGCCTCCCGTCATCGTCTGAGGCCACGAGACCGTTGGCGATGAAGGTGGCGTCGGCGTTGATGAAGGCCGCGATACGAATGGCCTCCCATACGCCTTCCGGAAGGGCCATCTCGTAGGCTCCGGCGTTGTCCACGTCGATGTCGATGAGGTCATTGACGCCGGTACGGATCTCGAAAGGACCGTACTGTACCCCGACCACGATGGCCGGAGTGGCCACCGCGCCAGCCGCCACGGGCATGTCCGCCGGGATCAGCGGGATGATGGACGCCGGGACTCCTAGCACCGGGGGAGCGTCGCCACGGTAGGCGGCGTCACCCAAGGCGGTTTCGCGGTCCGCGATGGTGTCCATCCAGTCAATGTTGGTCATCCGGGAAACGAGCCACCGGAGGTCCGGATCCTGGAGGAACTGTTGGGGCATCTTGCGGAGCATGTCCGTGAAGATGCTCTTGGAGATGGTGGCCGCACCGGCGTCCACGATTTGGGCGTCGTCGGTGAGTTTGTCCCAACCGTCCAGCACCTTGCGGAGTTCGGACATGGGATCGGTGGCCGTGATGGAGTCGTCGCCGCTGATGGCCAAGATTTCCACGTCGGTGGAGTACCGTTTGGTCACCAGTTCCAGCACCGTGTCCTCCAAGTCCTCCTGGGTGAGGGCGACCTGGAGAGCCTCCGTGGTGATGGCGTAGGCCGTTTTGATTTTTTCGGTGGTCAACTCAATCTGGTTCATTTTGGGCTGCGCCAGATTGGTCATGGCATTGGTGTTCTCCGCAATGCCACGGGTGATGGGTTCACCGAGATGGATCTTGTCGATGAGGTAACGCTTGGTGGGCATGTCCACGAACCGGACCATGCTCAACATTACCGAGAAGTCCTTGACCAGACGGACAAATTCCGCCTGTTGAGTGGGATTGATCTGCCCACCGGCAAAAAAGTCCCCACTCTCAAGGGTTTTTTCAATCAACGCTTCATTCGCTCCGCTCATTTTCCTTACCTCCTGAAAAATTCGTTAAGGGGCTAGTTTAGCCCTGGGTTTTCTTGGACGCCGCGATGGCACGGGCCTTGTCCACGTGAGGGATCACGCCGGAGAAGATGCCCTTCTTGCGCGTGGTTTCGGTCTCCTGACCTCCAAGAGACTTGGATACTCCGGAGACGTTCTCCACCTTCTCCACACGGCCCTCAAGGCCCTGGAGCGTGGAAAGGATCTGGTCCAGCTTGTCACTGTCCTTCTCCACCGTGCCTTCCGGGTCGTCTGATTTCTCTTTGTCCCCTTTTTCCTCCGGAGCGTCTCCACCATCGGTGGGAGCGTCATCGGCGGGAGGGTCAGCCGGAGGATCTTCTCCGCCTTCCTCTTTGGGGGCCTCCTCCTCGGGAGCTTCATCCTTGGGAACGAGTTTGAACTTTTTGCCAAGCGCGTCGGCCAGCTTGTCATAGTCCACTCCTTCCTCCTTGGGAGCTTCCACCGGGGGAGTTTCCACCTTGGGGGCTTCCTCTTTTTCCTCCTCCGAAGGGGTCTCCACTTTGGGGAGAGTCCCGGCGCTGAGGAACGCTTCGATGATCTTGGCGTCCTTGGACGGCAACTCATCGAGGTCGATTTTCCCGGCTTCCACGGCGGCTTTCACTGTCTCAGTGAGGGCCGCGAACTGGCCGATCAAGGGGGCCGCATCGTCTCCGCTCAAATCGACGCCGGCCAAGGTCTCCTTGGCTGATTCGATGAGCGATACCGTGCGCTCCACCTTGGGGTTGGCCGGTTTCTTCAGGCCGAGTCCTTCAAGGACGGCTTTTCCAAGACGGGCAGCGATACCACTGGCCTCCTCCTTGCCGTCCGGCTTGGCGGTCTCCTCTTTGGGGGCATCCTCTTTGCCGTCCGTGGGGGCATCCGCCGGTTTGGTCTCCGCTTCCTCCGGAGTAGAGGTCTCCGTTTTCTTTTCCTCTTGTTCTCCGCCCATCTTGTTTACCTCCTCATCCTTTTTTGGTTCGTCTTTGAAATACTCAAGGAGCCAACTCACGTCCACTCCCTGCTCTTTGTGGAATTCGGTCATCTCCGTGACGTATGCTTCATCCACGAATCCTACCGGAATTTCCTTGCCTTCCTCCTTAACCCCACGGAACGGGGGAGGAGTCATGTTCATCTGGCGATAGTGCCGCGCCAAATGGTTGTAGACCCCTCTCCGCTCTCCCGGAGGGATTTTGGTAACTCCGCCCCTTGCCCCGTTGATTGCCGCCGTGGCCGCGATCACTCCGCCGGGAAAGGTTTTCATCTCCCCGTCCGCCAACTTGTGATGGGGAAGGGAGTAGGCTTCCCTGACACGGGGAGGGTTGTTGTCTCCGGCTTCGGGATTGACCCAACCGTGGGCGTTTTCGTATGCCTTCCACGCCCGGTCCGATTCCTCTCCGCCAAAATTCTCCAGGATGGCCTTGCCTTCCCCGGAGGAGAAGCTCCACGCACGGGTGTCCGCCAGCGGATAGCCCTTGTAGGCCACCACCTTATCGGCTTCCGCGCTACCGTCCTGGAATTCGGTCAAGGCCCGGTAGAGGTTGCGCTTCCCCAACCGGCCAACGGATCGGCCCACCATGATTTTTCCGGCTCCGGGACGGGCCGCTCCAACCGCCGCCCGGTGGGCTTCCATCTTGGAGATCTTGCCGAGTTGGCGAACGTGCTGTCCGCCGTCGTGGGTCAAGAGAAGGGCGTATGAACTCTGACCGGTCTGCGTGAGATCAGAGGTCTTGGGAGCCTCCTCATAAACCTCCGCTCCGGATCCCTTCTCTCCAACGGCAAAATAGCCTCCATCAGCCACGGCCCTTTGCCTTACGCTTTCCTTGAACGCCATATCCCCTACCTCCTTTGCCATCTCGGGCAATTCAAAAGCATGGGTGTGGCCAAGAGCCTCACTGAGGACCATCTTGCCTCCCTGCCTTACGATTGTGTGAACGTGATCGTGCCGCAACCGGAACGTCTCCGTGTCACCTTGCACTGGCTGAGGAGACTGTGCCCGCCGTCCGTGGCCGAACTCGCTCCCGCCATCCACCGTGTACCCATCCACCACCTTGCTCCCGGAGTTGAGGAAAATCCTCAGTTCATGGGAGTGGTTGTCAGTCGGTTTGGTCCGAATCTTGATTTTGCGGAGTCCGAGAGGCATCAAGGAGATACGCTTCAACTCGATGCTCTTTTCCACCTCCGCGTCCACCTCTATGTTCTTGGATGTCTCCGCCAGCTTGGCCACGGAGTCCGGGATGAGCAACTGAGCTTCCGTCATGGTGGGAACTCTCCAAAACGGGGAGTAGCCCTCCTCTCCGGGTAGCATCCGTCCTTCCTTGGAGAAAAGGAACCCGCCTCCCTGGAGCCTTCCGATGTCATCAAACTCCGAGTCTCCCTCATTGTTGACCTGAGAGGGGAACACCCGGTAGTAGCGGACGGCTCTGGTCCCGGTGGGGTCTTTGCCCACGGCCCGGTCATCGAGATTCTCCGCTCCGGTGTAAGCGGCAAAGAGTCCAACCTTGCCTCCCTCATCGGCAACAGCCCCAGGATTCTTGACCCCGGAACGCTTCATCATCTCGGACACGTCCTCTAGGGGATAGCGCCCGAGTTGCTTGACCACCTTGTTCCGCCCCTGCTTCACGTCACGGAGCGCCGTCACCACCGGATGTCCTTCCCAATAGAGGGGAACTTGGTAGGAGTTGAAGCCGTGGTCACTCATATCCTTGAAGGAGGGGAGGTCATCAAAGGAGCGGTCCTTGCCCTCCAGGATATCATCATCCCGATCCACGTCTTGGCGGGGACGGCCTTCCATGGAGCCGGGCATCATCATGAAAAACTTTTCGATGTCCCCGTTCTCCCTTGCGATAGTGGCCGCTTCGGCGTCATCAATCTCCACCGATTTCCAGACCTCCTCAGTCATCCCACTATCCTCCAAGGACTTGAAGATGGCCGTCTTAAAATGGGTCCGGTTGTTTGCCGCCTTCTTGGGACGGGTGGTGCAAAAGTGGTCAAGCTCGAAATCATGGAGCACCTTGGTTCCGTCCCGGAGCATGAAGGCACAACGGGGATTCTCCATTCGGAGCTTGCCGCCAACGGAGAGTTGCTTTTTGCAGTCTCCGGTTTCCACCTCATCAAAGAGTTCTTTGGATTGTGGGTACTCCTCCTTGAGAAAAAAGTCTACCTCAAGGCCAAGATCACCTTCCTCCACCGGGAGGACACGTCCATCAATGGATTCCCCGAAACCGAATGAGTCTTTGTGAGAGGTCATCAAGGGCACTCCGCGCCGAACGGCGTCAAGCATCCCCTTCATGGCATGAGCGTCAAACTTTTCCTTGTGGCTGTCCTTGAGGGTGTCAGAGGCGTAACCCGTCACGATCATCCGCCCATTCTCATCACGTCTTGCCTTTGAAACGGTCAAGCCGAATTCAAAGGTCTTATCAAGTTCCGCCATCCTTACCTCCAAAAGAAAAGCCGCCAAGGGGGCAGTTGTCCCCTTAGCGGCTCGCCGCAATACATTTGCTTCGGCTAATACCGACTAATTATCAATCCAGTTTGGTCTTTTCCACGATCATGGTACGGCCCATGCGGTCCGCCCTTGTGGATTTTTCAACCTGACCACTTTGGATCACACCGTCTTGTACCTTAAACCGGACGGCTACTTCTCCGTAGAAGCCCGGCTTGACCTCCGATCTTACTTTGTCAGAGGCTTGCCGGAGACGGTTATCATTTCCCCGGCTCATTCGTCTATGGCCCTGCTACCCGCCCATGCGGCTCTGCTTGCGGGCGGTGAGGTTCGGCGTTTTGTTGCTCGATTTGGAATCTGGCGACGCCATGGCGTCATTGTTTTGCTTGCCAGTGTCGATGACGGAACCGGTACGCTTCGCGGTTCCACCGATGGGTCCGGTCAATCCTGCGGTATTCTTGGGCATAACTTTTCCTCCTTGTTTGTAACCACCAAATATTGTGGTCCTCTTTTACACTACCTATAAAAACACATTCCAAGGGGTTTGTCAAGTCACCCCTCTATCGCAATATTGCGGAGAGTTTTCAACACCTCCAAAGGGTCTCCATCAGCGATCACATTAAGTCCCCCACGGTAGCCGGTAGCCTCCCCGTAGAGCTTCTCAATTCGTTTCCTGTCCCCTTCAGGATCATCCGTTTTTGGACCCGCCGGAGGACGGCCAGCCCCCGGCTCCTCCTCTACGTTGGGCGGTTGCTCCACGTCACCCTCCGTGTAACCCATCTTGAGAACTGAAATTGGGGTGTTGGCCCAATCAGCGGCAAAGTCATCAAAGCCAAGAAGTTCACGGATGTCATTGGGGGTCACGCCTCCAGCCGCCGCCAGCGTGGCATAGGCCAGAGCCTCTTGAGTCACGTCGGTCATCCGGGGACGCTTGAACCGGAGCTTCGTGTACTTGGCTCCAAGATCCCGCATGATGGTGATGTTGAGACGATGCTCGTAGCGTTTGATCTCCGGCTCAAAGACTTGCTCCATCGTAATTTGCTTCATGGTGAACGCCGTGTTCCCTTGAACTGCCAACTTTCCGTTCCGTCGTGTCACATAAAAGTGATGCTTGGGGAGCGCGAAACAATACACCTTGCCGTCATAATCAACCTCAATGCAAGAATCTTGATAGACGGAAATTTTGTCACGTTCAGCCCAATGCACCTTGAAGCCCGGCTTGCGATTAGGACGCGGATCTTGAAGGGAGCAAACCTGTCCCCGTCTACCAGTCAACACGCAAAGCTCTTGAAAGTCATCAACCAATTTGCCCGATATGGAATAGTAATATCCAGACACCTTACCCTTTGTTTGATAAACATGGCCATCACCATCTACCATGGCCCAAAAAAGGCGTTCAAGAGAGGGGTTTCCCCACCCCCTAAAAGTAGGAGGAAGGTGTTTATTTTCCGCCCCACGACCACAATTTGCCTCCAAATAGATCCAAAGCGCCTTCCACGAGATGGTCCACCTCACCATCCCGTCATCATAAGAGGACTCCGAAAAAGCCAACGGAAATTCGTCTAGAAATTCCCTGATATCTCGCACCTTGTCTGGATAAATGCGCTCATTTTGAGATAATCCAACAACATACCGCCCCGTCTTTTCCACGTCCCCAAGGAAGCCTTCCGTCACAAAATACCCTATAAACTTGCTCCACGCCTCCGTAGGTATTTTCCACGGTCCCTTATTCCGTTCACGAGATGCGTCGTTGGCTCCGTGCCTCACTTCCACTCCAGGGAGCAAGAAAAACGCTTGATCAACGTCATTGTCCCGGAATTCAGGGGATACTCTCACCCTAAAGCGAGAGTATTTTGCCATCTCTTGAGCCTCTCCTTGTACCCACCCATTCCGGTCATCAGTTCCGGACCTAAATAATACCTTATGGTCGGGGGTCACCTTAAAGGACGTTCCCCTATTTTCCACCTCCACCATTTTCCCTTGGTAGGGGTAAACACAAAGTTTGTCGGGCCGAAGGTACTCCCCCTTTCCAGTTTTAGGGTCTACGGCAAGCACCTCCTCATCTCCCGTCAACTCCTCAAACTTTTTCCAGCCGCCCTTGGTAAGCGTCTCAGTATCCTCCGAATAACACGCCCGGTTCACGTCATCCGCTGTCCCCAAGAAAATCTTGCCGATGCCGAACGCCTCCCTTATGATCTCATCGTTGAGCATGAGGTAACGGGTGAAGGAAGCGTCCTCAGTGACCCCCACGGTGAGCGGCATGAGGTCAATCTTGGCGTTGCCTACCTCCGCTCCTGGAACGGCCTCCTTGGCTTCAGGCTGAAGGACCATGACCCGTCCGTAATTGGCCACTCCCTTGCCCTTGGCTTCGATGAAATTTTGGATCATCTTCACGGACCCGGAATCTAGCGTCCCTCCGGACACGATAACGGCCAGTCTCGGGGTGGCGTCGTTCTCAAAGAAGGCCACATTTCTCAACTGTGCTAGGCGGTTACCGGATATGGCCGGAGCAGCCGCCACGAAACGGGGCACTCCGTAGTAGGAGGACCGGGGAGAGTAGATTTTGAACATGATAAGCTCGTTGGCCTGATCCTCCCGTGGAACCACCTCACCAAACTCCCCATTGTTCTTGTCCATGAGCCTTTTGTCCCCGAAATTCTTGAAATAGACCTTCTCCACGGAGTCCTTGGACGTTTTTCCGGGAGAGAATAGGAATGATTCGGACCCAATGCCCGTCCTCATCTGGAGGAAGCCCTCTCCTTTGGCCATGACGCGGATGGTGTGGCCGGGAGCATGGTACATCCCGTCAATCTCCCCCTTCCCGTCTCTGGTAACCTCCATGTAGGACTGCCCCTCAGCCTCCTCATCGGTCTTGATCCACTGCATCATCTCCTCAAAGGAGTATTCGGGGTTGGGGTACTTGAACAAGGGCATCAACCGTGCCCTCTCATCCTCGATGTTCTTGGCGTTCTCCTCATTGAACTCTTTGGTTTCCCGGAGAGGAGCCAATTCAAAGCCCAAACCAACGGTATTGAGAGCCATGGCCCCAATGCACCGGTTCAAGCGGACGTTTTGCTCCAGGAGCATGGCCCAAAGGAGGGGATCGTAGAGAGGCCGGATCACCTCCCCTTCCTGGACCACCGATTCAAAGAGGTCCGGGAGTAGCTGTTTTGAGGATCCACGGGCTGGAGTATCTCCGCCGAACTCCAAGACCTTGACCACCACTCCTTCCTCAGCGTTTACCACCCTCTCAAGTGGCTTTCCGGTCTTTTTAGCTCCACGAGAGCCTCTACGAGTTTTGGTCCCTCGATTTCCAGTCTGTCCCATAGCGTCCTCCTAATACCGGAATAACCCCGGCACGTCTTGTTCTCTCCGCATCTTACCCTCACACCGGTTGCACGTGTCCCGCTCCTTGGGCTTGACGGTCTTGAAAAGGCGTTTACATATTTTACACGTCTTGATCCAGTCACCCTCCAAAGGGTGGGCACAATTCCAACAAAAAGAGTCAGCCGCTTTCACGGGTTTGCCACAGTTCCCGCACTTGCGAGAGTCGGCCTCCTTTGTGGCATCCTCTTGTTGCTTGGCCTTCAGACGTTGAGCCAAGTTCCGTGCTTTTACCGCTTCCTCCCATGTAGGCATTAGAACACCTGAACCCCGTATTTTACCTTGCTTGAGACTTGCATTACCCTCATGAGGCCCACCACAACGCCGCAAAGGGCGTCCGCAACGTCCTTGGAGCCTCCAGGAGGATGATCCACCTTCCCGGTTTTGCCATCGTGCTCAAGTTGCCGCAATTCCTTGAGGACCGGAGCGTATTTGTAAAACTTGATCCGCCCTTCATAAAACGCATCCTTGAGGAGCTTGTAGGCGTCCTCCTTCTCCACGGAAAACTGCTCCGCTTGGTAACCGCGTTCCCGATAATGCTGGAGGGATTCCCGGCTCTGGTAGGAGTCATAGGATACTCCACGTATGTTGAACCCCATCTCAGTAAGATTATACACCAGTTGGCGTACACTCCCAAATCTGATCTCCCCGCCGGGAGGAGGCACCACCCTGAGCATAAAGTCAATGCAAATGAGGGGAGCGTCCTCTTTTTTCCACTCCTCCGTGTCATCATCCCTCTTGTCGATCTCGATGAGGCCAGCCACATGCCCCATGGCAATGCCGGTGGCGTCCCCCGAGACGGACGGGTCTACGTGGACCCACCTTGGAGCCTCTGGAAACAAACGGGGCTTGAATTTTAAGGTCCGCTGTTCCTGCTCCACGAGAGCGGCCTTGATAAAGTCGGCCCCGTCCAGGAGATTGGTAGCCTCAGCCGTGAATGGGTGGATTCGGTCATCAATGGAGTTGAAAACCCTCCGAAAATCCTTGAAATAGGGGTTGATGGTGGCCGTGGCGATGCCAGCCAAGTCCCTCACGGCCTGATCAATGTCCCTCTCAAAGTCCTTTCGGAACTCCTCTGGCACCCATACAATCGTGCCCACCGAATTTTTAGCCTGTTCCTCATCCAAAATCCGGGAGGTGTGGGAAATACTACCGGCCTCAACCGGAAAAGTGACCCCTGAGTACGTTCCGGACCGTTTTGGCTCCCAAGTGGCATAGTCTCGGATGAAAACCCCCTCCTCACCGGTGTCACGGACCTCTTTGATCCTCCTTTCCATGAAGGTGTCCGGGTAGTTCTTGGAGGAGACAATCACCAGCTTACCGGGGATGGTCCCGGCGTCCATGAACCTCGATTTCATCCTCCTCTGGATGGAGTAGTAGACGCTCTCCGCAAGATCAAACCGCTTATTTCCCCTTCCAGCGGCCTTGGACTTCTCCACGACGGTCATGAAATTGGTGTTATGAGTGACTACTCCATTCGCAATAAAGACTTGCCAAGGTCTGACACATAGGCTAAAGGTAGGTAAGGCACCCAAGAACCTCTTGGATTTGACGCGGGCCAAAGTATATCTTCGGTCCAGACCTGAAACTCCATCCCGTGAGCCTGACAATACGCTATTACAGCGGCCAACTTTGCTTTTTCTTTCTTCGCATAGGTGTAGCCAAGGGGCTTTACCTCGATCACCACGGTCTTGTCTCCCATTTGAGCCACAAAATCCGGGACGGTGTGACGGTCCACCCCATCCCAACGATAAGGAACGGAAATGCTCTCGTAATTGAATGACTGAACCACGAGCAACTCCTCCAAAAGCTCCAGCGCCCGCAACTCGTAGAGGCTCCGAAACCCCACAACTCCGCCTTTCACTGTCTCCGCCTTGCCCAAGTAACGAAAATCTCCCTTCCTCAAGGCCCATGCGCTCGATTTTGATATCTTGGCCCTTGATTCCGGGGTATGCCGAAAAACACGTGTCCGATTTCTCTCCCTGAGTCTCTCCTTGAACTCCTCCGTATGGCAAGGCTTCCCCTTGCGAGCCGCACTCATCTTGGCACGGGTTTCCTTGGACGCCTTGCGCCCACGGTTGGCATCCCCCACCTTTTTCTTGGCTTCGGGAGAATGGTTCCGGCCATAAAAGGGGTTGTCCTCCCCCCTCCCGGTTTTGGGAAGGTTCTCCTTGGATATCGCCACAAGGTCTTTCCGTTCCCGGCGCATCTTGGACATCTTCTCCCGGTATTCCGGGTCCGCCCACTTTGCTTTCATAGCTCTGGATATCTTCTCCGACTTGTTCATTGAACGCCTCCTTTAATACTACCACACTCTCATCAATGATAGCGCCCAATAATTCAAAAGTCAACTTCCCATCACGAACCACAAGTATGGGATGGTCCAACGATCCCCTGAGAACGCTCCCGTTGTCAAGCTCAAGCTCCACACACTCCTGAACCGTAGACTTACGAACCTCCACCTCCCCGCTCACGGACCTTCCGGACTTAAAATCCACCGACTGGACCAATTCACCGGTCCTCACGGCGTCAGCCCGTTTTTGCGTACCATCCCCCATCAAAATCAGGGAGTCTCCAGTCACGCACTCATCCATAATCCCTCCCCAAAGGTCCAATCCGAGCACTGAACTGTCCGTAGAGGCCACCGGGGCCATCCAAAGCTCCTTGGGGAAGCGCAATTCCGTCACCACTCGGGGGTCTGACCGGCAATGCTCCTTGAAAAACGGCGATCTGGCCACTTTTTGGTAGAGGCCCTTGAAAATGACCCTCCGGGCCTGAGATTCACTCACTGAGATGTTCACGAACGAGATGGTTGACCCCGGCATGAGTCCAAAAGCAGCCGCCGGGTCTTTGTGGACCCAACATTCGGCTATCATCCGGGCCATTATGAACTCCGCCACCGTGGATTTACCCCACCCAATGCCTCCGGTGAGGTGGATTTCGATGTACGGGCCTCCCTCAAAGATTTCAATGAGGTCATCCAGGAGCTTGGGGTAGAGGCTCCGGCCAGTCTGTCCCATATAGTAGTCATCCGTGAGGAAGGTCTCCATATCAGGTAGGAAGTAGTCATACTCCATGCCCAACATGGCCTCCAGAGTCACGGAACGACCCTCATCCTCCATCTCCGTGGCAATCTGGACCACCACGGCTTGCTCCTCCGGTGTCAGCCCGTCAAAAATGGCATCCGCCTCAGCCATTCACCCTCCAAATCCATTGCACACGTGTGCAATCAGCTAAAAATGCACACGTGTGCATCCTATTTTTAGGCACATATGTGCATCAAAAATCAGTTGCACATATGTGCGCGTCTTAACCTATTGATAACGCTGGCATAAGCCCTCCGTACCCCTCCAGGATCAGGAGCCTTCACCTTAGCGTTGGCCAACCTCACCGCTCCCTTGGCGTCCAGGGGCATCACCCCCAAGAGGTTGCCGTCACGGTCCCATGCGGTCCGAAACTGCTCCGGATTGACCATCATGGCAGGGTCAAACCCTCCCTTGAGAGGCTTGATGTCAAGGAGCATGTCAGCCGCCGCCGGGACGGTGTGTACGGAGGTATGGGGCGCTCCCAAGCCAAGCATCTTACGGGCTTCATTGGGCGTGATGATCCCTGACCTGAGCAACTCCGCCGCCGTCTCATGAGAGGCTCCAAGATCCTTCACCACTGCTTTGGGATGGAGCTTCTCCACCCTCTCCATCAAGACCTCCACGCCGGAAGGGGAGATGAGTCCGAATTCGACGGCCTTCTGTACCGATTCGATCTTGGCTTTCGGATCTACGTCCAGATCCATCACCACGCTGATGAGCTTCTTAATGTGATACTCCGCTCCACGCTCCCACACGGTTCCCTCCGGCGTCAACACCCCGTTCATCCTCCGAAACGCCTCCTCCAACTCCTTCACGGTGAAGCCCACGGCACTCATACCCTTACCAAACGCCTTCCCGGCCTCCGCAAACCGGGCATAAGTGGACGTATTCCCGATCAACCCCTTGGATTTCGTGACCTGAGCGTTGCTCTTGATCACCCCGGCCTTCACCAAAGACCCCCGCAAAACACCGGCCCTCACTGGACCCCCTTTTTTCGCCATCACAACCTCCTGATAAAATAGGTCAAAATCTCGTTATATCCAAAGTACGAGTTACTATAACCTTAATCGGCCATCCTCACCGTCCTGGATCTGGCCAAAGCCATGCCTCTAAATATGGAGCACACCGTCTTGAACCTCACCGGGACCACCTCCTCCTCAGCCGTGGTCAACCCT